>Ga0114922_10001382_pt1 | contig 23109 bp, 15 predicted proteins | sample AartaG_FD_100975 | JGI IMG/M metagenome (GOLD analysis project Ga0114922, IMG submission 100975) | Deep subsurface microbial communities from Aarhus Bay to uncover new lineages of life (NeLLi) - Aarhus_00045 metaG | ecosystem: Environmental > Aquatic > Marine > Oceanic > Sediment | place... | reverse complement strand
TATTCTTTTGTATCTAATTGGCAAAAAATGTATAAACGAATTAATTTCGGTAATTTAAAAAACAATAGCAAGAAAAAATTCTCTGTTAAATACCTTGATTCTTTTTGATGACTTATTTATATTTTTAAAGAGAAGATATCAATGATTAATGTGGAATAGTCAGATGTTAGGACGACAGTTACCTAAAAACAGAAAATTCTCTTATGAACCCAGATATTGGGATCCCGAAAAAGAGGAAAAAGAAGGGCGTCGAATAAAATTTAAGAGGAAACTATCGAAAGCGGCTGCAAAAAAACGGTCCTCAGCCAATTTAATTATTCTTATCGCCATAGTGATTTACATAGTCTATTTCCTGAGCCGATTGGGTCGGTGAGTGTGGATGGGCGATCCCATAAAACACCAGAGGTGCATTTACTTCAAAACGTACATGTCTTCAAATTTTCATTTTCTTGCAACAAAAGCGAAGACGTTTCTCATAATACAATAATGCAGCCTGTCGCCTCCATTCGAAACGTATTGCATATTTCGCTATGAAGAAAATATGTACTATTGAAAAACTGCTGGGATTCTCGGCCCGTTCTCGTAAGTTACTCATGGGCGCGGAAGCAGTAAGAATTGGCATCAATAAAGGAGTCGTAAAGATCATTGTCCTGGATCCTCAAGCCGGTCCTTCTACCCGTGAAGGGATCGAGGCTTTAGGTCAACGAAGAAAGATACCAGTAATTTACTATAAAGGTGAGAATCCTCTTGATAGAGTCGTGGGGAAGCCGAATTGCAAATATGTGGGAATTACCGATCCGGGATTTGCAAAATCAATAATACAATCATCGGGATTGGAGGTCAAACATCCATAACCTCTCTTGATATTATCCAGACACAAAGCCACGAATATTTTTATTTGAAATACAATATAACCTATGTACTTTTGTGACTAGTTGCAGAATCCAAAAATTGAATCGAATAATGGACAATATTCATGCCATCTAAAATCAACATTCTTCCCGAATTTTTAATGAAACGAATCGCTGCCGGAGAAGTCATTGAGAGACCCGCTTCTGTAGCTAAGGAACTCTTGGAAAATTCTTTAGATGCCGTTGGTACTTCGGTGTCGCTTCTCATAAAAGGGGGGGGCATCAGCCAAATTCAGGTCATCGACAATGGGGAGGGTATGACAGAAGAAGATGCCCTCATCTGTTGTGAAAGGCATGCGACCAGCAAGCTTCAAAAGCCCGAGGATCTGGAAGCAATTCATACATTGGGTTTTAGAGGGGAGGCACTGGCCAGCATCAGTTCGGTTTCCCGAATGACGATTACGACTTCCACGGGTGATGAAGAGGGGACTCAGGTGATCATGGATAGTGGTCGTGTTCATGAGGTCTTGAAGCTTGCCGCCAATAGAGGCACTACGGTAACGGTGAAAGATTTATTTTCGAATGTTCCTGCACGACGAAAATTTCTCAAGAGTCAAAATACGGAATTACGGCACATCGTCTCTTTATTCAGGCGTATTGCTCTTTCTCATCCAGGGATCGATTTTTCTCTCTACATCGATGATGAGAAAACCATGGATTTAAGAGGAGGATCTCTCGAAGACCGGATTAGAGATCTATTGACAGAGAAAAGGGCTTCGAGTCTGATTCGAGTAGAGAAGAAGAGTTCTGCAATTTCAATGGTCGGCTTTGTAAGTCGTCCAGGAGAAGCTCTCCGCAGTAGAAGAGACCAATTTTTCTTCCTAAACAACCGCTATATTGTGAATAGAAGTATGGTCCATGGTGTGCTGTCTGCCTATGGGTCTCGTTTGGGGAGAGACGAATATCCGATATTTTTAATATACCTGGAAATGGCACCTAAACATTTTGATGTCAATGTACATCCAACCAAGATCGAAGTCCGATTTATAGACGAAAAGTATGTTCACGATATGGTTAAAGGATCGGTGCAGGAGGCATTACGAAAACCAATGGCTGTACCGGAATTGCAACTCGTTACAGGGAGAAAACAAAAAAAATCGTTTTCCGGACATCCTTATCGAAATGAGGGAGATTACGGCCAGTTGACATTAGAAGCACAGCGTCCGGAGGCGGGAGAAAACGTAATCGAATACCGTCAATTTCCCGATAAGGAGGTCCCGTCTCTCTGGCAGCTTCACAACCGATACATCCTTTCACAGATAAAGAGTGGTCTGACGATCATCGATCAGCATGTGGCGCATGAGCGCATTCTCTATGAGAGAGCTCTCGAATCGAAAAGGGGAAATGCGGGACTATCTCAACAGCTTCTTTTTCCACAGACCATTGAATTCACTCCGGACGATTTTCTTATTCTAACGGAAATATTTCCCTATCTCGAAAAGATCGGTTTCGGCTTAAAAGAGTTCGGAAGAAATACCCTGGTCATCGAGGCTGTTCCTGTCGAGATCAAAACTGGAAGAGAAAGGGAATTGCTGCTCGAAATCATCGAAGAGTATAAATTGGGTCACAATGAAAATACCGATATTTTTGAGGAAGTGGCCACGGCTTTTGCATGCAAGTCGGCTATAAAATCGGGAGATCGAATGACTTTTCAGGAAATGGCTTTTCTCATCGATCGGCTTTTTGCTACTAAGGAACCTTACTTTTGTCCCCATGGGCGGCCCATTGTAGTCAACCTGACTCTGGAAGAAATCGATAGGAGGTTTGGACGCTAAATCAATCCACAAGACGCCGTGTTCTGCTCATTGTTGGAGCGACCGCCTCGGGAAAAACGCAGCTTTCCCTTAAGATAGCCGAGAAATGTGATGTGGAGATCGTTTCGGCCGATTCCCGACAGGTTTATCGTTATATGGATATTGGTACAGATAAACCCACTTCTTCTCGACTTGAATCCGTTCCCCATCACTGCATCGATATCAGGGATCCTGATGAGTTTTTCAGTGCGGGTGAGTACGGACAGCTTGCCCGAAGAATTATAGAGGAGATTTTTCACCGTAACCGTATTCCCATTGTCGTCGGTGGATCCGGTCTTTACATCCGGGCATTGGTGGATGGGGTGTTTTCAGGAAATGCTCGAGATATCCATATTCGGGAAAGACTCAAGGGGGAGGCCGAAGAAGGGGGTTTGGATGTTCTTTATCGACGTTTAAGTCGGATTGATCCGGACGCTGTTCAGAAGATACATGCCCATGACATGAGGCGGATCATCCGGGCTCTGGAAGTATATGAACTTACCGGTGAGCCTATTTCTCGTGTCCAAAAAGATCGTACTGAAGCGGCAGACTTTACACCTCTGTTCTGGAGTTTACGTTGGGATCGGGATGTGATTTATCAGCGTATCGAAGAACGGGTTGATAGAATGATTGAATCAGGGCTCGTCGATGAGGTTAAAGGACTCAGGAAGATGGGGTATGGACGCCAGAATAACAGTCTGGATTCCGTAGGATACAAAGAGATATTCGATTTTTTGGATGATCAATTACCCCTCGATGAATCCATAAATCTCATCAAACAAAATACCCGACGATTTGTCAAGAAACAGATGACCTGGTTTCGCCGGGATGCAAGAATTAAATGGATCGATGTCCGGGAACCCGTGGACTGGGATGAACTTGCTGACACTGTTCTTAGGTCAGTAGATGCCTTTTAATTTTTTTTGACAGAATCACCATGATATTAAAAACGTTTTATGACAAAGAAAATTTATTTTCTTTTTTTTATTTATCTGTGCTATTCCGTGTATTTCCGTGGTGAGTCATTCAGCCTAAGAGATTAAAATCCCCCAAAATGATATCTGAAAACCAACCTGGGCTGAAATCGTTCCTGGGGTTTATACTGTTTCAGATTTTCATCCCATTCAAAATTCCAGATATAATCCATGTATAAGAGAAGGTAAGGTTTAATCTTATATCCTATGCCCACCCGTGCGACGGAGCGGTAATCCAACGTACGGATATCTTCAAAGTCATGAATACCTCTCTTGTCGTAGGTCGCTTCCAGGGCCAGGAATGGAATGGAGGGGGAAAGGGCCGCTCCGAGATGGAGGATGCCGCTGTTTTCCAGGTTATCGATTTTCTGATAAAATCCCATCACCCGGATCAAATGGAGAAAGTCCATGTACAGAGCACCAAACCAACCACGTCGCTTCTCTGTCATCATTGGGAGTAGTGTATGTTGATTCACATGGTTTTTCCCGACGATGGGAAGGGTCTCAGGAGGTATACCCGAAATATTTCCACCTAAGGATTCATAATACTCGACCAATTCACCCATGGTGGTATATCGGAGGATTTCGTAAAACGGTCCAAAGTAATTGGCAATAAATTCCTTGCCAAGGAAACGTCGTTCTATGGAAAAACCAAACTTTAGAAAATCTATTAACGCATTAAAGTCCGTTCTCAGTCCGATTGTCTGACCACTGCCGTAATCCTGTATCTGGGCATAATCGGCGAAAAGCAGAGTCGTTAAAAGATCTGATTTGATCAGAGGGAGTTCTATATCCACACCCCATATTGAAATGTTGTCTTCGGTATCCCTGCGAGAATCGGGATCGACATCTGTGACAAAACTGGCTCCTACGGCAACGTTCCTCAGCACAGGAATTTCACTACTGTAAATAGGTCGAAAATATCCTCTTCCTCCGATGACTTCCAACCGTCCCAGATTGTTTGTCAGTGATTCAAAACCAAAATGCCCGAAATCTGCATCCAGGGTAAGTCCCAATTTTCGCCGATCGTAGTTAACTTGATTGTTATAGAAATTCAGGATAAAACCGTGGCCGATCCTTTCATAGTCAAGAGCGCCGATACGTGAATAGAAAGAATCTCCTTTGTGCCCATACCGGAGATACCTGATCAATCGGGCATAATCGTATCCCGAATTCCAGTCCTGGGACCGTATGCGTCCCGTCTCTGCATCGTAGAGAAGATAGATCCCCAGACCAACACCAAACTTACCGATACTGATGTCGGGCTGAAGATAAATCGTATAATAAGCCTTATTGTCGATCCAGGTCATACCCAGACCACCATCAATCCTATTTTCATCCTGGAAATAATAACTAGACCATTGCGCAGAGATCGTTCCATTTAAGAGACAAAAAACGGTAAAGGTTAAGATTTTTTTCATCGTCATGTTCTCCCGGTTATTTGTATATGCAGATTCTCAAGAGTCTACTAAAATTTATTTGATTTGTCAAGGGAAAAAGATGTTGCATTATTCGTATTTTGTTCTAAATTCAGAAGTGTGGTCATGAAAAAACAAATGAAGGTGTGAAAGGTTACTCGCCGGTGACGTTGGAGCAACAAAGACCAATCTGGCCGTTTTTTCATTGGAGGATGGTCCCCGTGTTCCCATTAAAGAAGCCACTTTTCCCAGTGGTGATTATCCCAGCTTAGAGGTCATTGTGGCAGAATATCTCACACGGATCAATTTGAATGTAGAGCAGGCCTGTTTTGGTGTTGCCGGTCCGGTCGTGGGTGGACGGGCCGAGATTACGAATCTATGCTGGGTGATGGAGGAAGAAAAATTAAAGGATAAATTACAACTATCGAATGTCTATATTTTAAATGATCTAGAATCCATCGCTTATGCCATACCATCTTTGGATCCATCGGATTTACATACCTTAAACAGCGGTAAACGAGCCTCCGATGGGGCCATTGGCGTCATTGCACCGGGAACCGGACTCGGCGAAGCCTTTCTCGTTTGGGATGGATCGCGTTATCGGGCTTATCCTTCGGAAGGGGGGCACACAAGTTTTTCTCCAACGAATCCTCCGGAGATCCATTTGTTACAATATTTACAGGATCGATTTGGCCACGTGAGTCACGAGAGAGTTTGTTCAGGGATGGGTCTTCCAAATATCTATGCCTTTCTCAAGGAGCGCAAATACTATGAGGAACCACCATGGTTGAATCGACAGTTGTCAAGAACAGACGATTCCACACCCGTCATCGTCCAGGCAGCCCTTGATAAATCCAAGTCGTGTAAACTCTGTGTTGAGACCCTCAACACGTTCGTGTCTATTCTGGGTTCAGAGGCAGGTAATCTGGCCCTTAAAGTACTGGCTACCGGTGGAGTATACCTGGGGGGAGGGATACCACCCCGTATCCTCCCAATTTTGATACAGCCGAGTTTTATGGAAGCTTTCATCAATAAGGGACGGATGTCTGTGTTACTCACCCAAATTCCGGTTCATGTCATCTTGAATCCCAAGGCCGCTCTCTTTGGTGCAGCCTGTTATGGTCTGGATACCTGGGAAGACCGAGGCAAATAATCATGAGTGAAAAAGATAACAAAGTTCTTTCGTTACGTTTGGGATCACACAGAAGGTTGGTCGTTGAAGCGTTGAATGAATTAAAGGAAAAAAGGATTATCCAACGCATTTGGGCTCAGGATTATACGGTTTGGGGATCAGATCCGGCAGAAATAACAAACAGAATGGGCTGGCTCCAAACGATAGGGAGTATGCAGGAAAATCACCAACGTTTTTTGAAGTTTGTGGATTCAGTCCGTGCCGATGGTTACACCCATGGACTTCTGTTGGGTATGGGGGGTTCCAGCCTCGCTCCCGACGTTTTTAGTAAAATTTTTTGTGTGAAAGAGGGATATCCGGAGATCGCCATACTCGACAGCACCGACCCGGAGGCTGTACTGAGCTGTTCGAACCGTCTGGACATGGCAAAGACGTTATTCATCGTTTCAACAAAATCTGGCAGTACGGTAGAGACCCTGTCGTTTTTTAATTATTTTTTTAATCAAGCCATGGATACGGTCGGATCCGAGAACGCGGGTCGACATTTTGTGGCAATAACAGATCCGGGAAGTCGATTGGAAGCCATGGCCACCCGGCACCGATTTCGGGCGACTTTTCTCAATGATCCCAACATTGGTGGTAGATATTCGGCCCTTTCCTACTTTGGACTGGTACCAGCATCGATGCTTGGTATGGATGTGATGCTTCTGTTAAAGAGGGCCGGGGAAATGGCAAGTATTTGTGAGAGTCATCGATGCAAAATAGAAGGCGGCAATCACGGCGCAATTCTTGGTTGTATCCTTGGGGAACTGGCAAAGGCAGGTCTGGATAAGATCACATTTATTTTATCCCCCCGGATACGAAGTTTTGGCGATTGGGTAGAACAACTCATCGCAGAAAGCACTGGAAAAGAAGGTAAAGGTCTTATACCTGTAGTAGGTGAGCCATTGGGTCCCCCTTCCTCCTACGGAAACGATCGTCTTTTTATTTATCTGAAGTTAGAGGGAGACACAACACATGACGAAGTCGTAACAGTGTTGGAAGACGCCGGCCAACCAATGGTCGTTCTAAGATTACTTGATCCATACGATTTAGGAGGACAGATCTTCTTATGGGAGATGGCGACGGTCATTGCCGGACAAAGAATGGGTGTCAATCCATTTGACCAGCCAAATGTTGAAGCGTCCAAACTTCTGGCACGAAAGATGGTTGCGACTTATAAAGAGAAGGGTGTACTTCCCAAAGTCGAACCGGCTCCGCCTAACTGTGAAGCTTTGAGGGATTTTCTTACCCAGGCCGAACCGGGGGACTATATTGCCATCCAGGCCTATTTGGCACCGACAGATGTGTTGGATGCCGTCTTTCGAATCTTCCGGGTCCGATTGCAGGATCGGTATCGGTTGGCAACGACAGTAGGATACGGACCACGCTTCCTGCATTCGACTGGCCAATTGCACAAAGGCGACGGAGGGGATGGACTCTTTATCCAACTGACGGCCGATAGTCCTCGAGATGTTCCTATACCGGACGAGCCTGGATCATCGGATGCCTCCATCACCTTCGGCATCTTGAAAACAGCCCAGGCAAAAGGAGATAGGCAGGCGTTGATTGATGGAGGTCGACGGGTGATCCATTTTCATCTGAGTGATGAACCTGTTCAGGGAATCGAGCGATTGATGAAGGGGCTTTAAATACAATTTTCAATTTTTCTATAAATTTACATGATTGAAATTCCAAAATTCAAAATCCAAAAATCCAAATAAATCCCAATATCCAAGAATGAAACGTCAAATTGGGATTTGGTCATTTGAAGTTTATTTGATATTTGTGTTTTGGAATTTGACATTTTCTAATACTTAAATTTACAAGAGCATAAATAAGGAATGATATGGATCCTCGTATTAATTATTTGACCTGGGTGAAAAATCTTTACAAGGATTTGATTAGACTTGACCAGAGTGGTCCCTTCTATAACCTGACGGCAAGCAGTATCGCTCAACCCATTGACTCGTTTTCCAATCACCTGATGCTTGGTCTCTCCCGAAAAGCCCTCGAACGGACCGATCCCTGGTCTCATCCGCAATTGGTAGAACGAATTTCAAGAATCGAAAGCGTTAAGCCGGAAAATATAATGCTATCCAGTGGCGCATCCGGAGCATTATTTCTGATTTGCCGAACAATTCTGGAAAAGGGTGCTCATGTGATCGTAGAGACCCCTTGTTATGAACCCCTTATCGCTATTCCCGAATTTATTGGTGCAGAGATTTCTTATTTCAATCGAAAACCGGAGAACGATTATCGCATCGATCCGGATGAACTCGATTCATCGATTCTGGATCGTACGAAACTCATCATCTTGACGAATTTACATAATCCAAGTGGTTATTTTATTCGTGATAATGAATTGTTGAGTATTTTAGAAGTAGGACGAAAGCATAACAAAGAGATTAAGATATTGGTAGATGAAGTATACCACCGGTTCGTCGATCAAGGCATACTATCGGCGGCAAAATTGGATGATGGATTTATTTCCATCAACAGCATATCAAAGGTATATGGTCTCTTTATGCTTCGGTGCGGATGGATTGTGGCCGAATCAAAACTCATAGATAACCTCCGAAGGGTGTTTATTTTAACTGAAAATATTGGTTCACCTTTGAATGAATCTGTCTCTTCCATATTTTTTCAGCATTTGGAGGATTACAATGTTTATTCACAGACAATACTCTTAGAAAACCGAAAAATTATTGAGGAAACCGTCCGGCCGCTGTTGGATGAAGGATATCTGGAGGGGGAAATCCCCGAGTTCGGTTGCATATACTTTCCCAGATTGGTCGGTATTGATGATACACGACTGTTTGCCCAAGCGCTTGGTGAAAGGCAACATGTTTTTCTCGTTCCAGGACGTTTTTTTGGTTCACCGCAACACGTTCGAATCGGTTTTGGAGGAAAGCCTAACGTTTTACGAGAAGGACTAATAAGATTTGGACAAGAGTTAAGGCTGAGAAGAAATAAATAGTGATAGCACACCCATGAAGATGTGGGAAATTTTTCTGTCATAGAGGAGAGGAAAGGGTGAGATTTTTCAGGCAATTTTTATGGAACTTGCTGCTTCTTGGTCAGGCAGGGACGACTGTGAGTATTGCTCAGGACAGTCATGCGGTTACTGTGAAGGTTCAAAGAATCCAATCAACGGGAAGGATCACAACCTCTCCTCTCAATCAAGATTTTATTACCGTGATTTCAACACCCGGCGGGAGTTGTGAAGTTGAATATTCCAGGGACGCAGGAACATCTAAAGCTATCGAAAACAAGATTCAAACAGTGATCTATACACTCACAGATGTTTATTAGCGAAGAATTTTTCAGGTTAATAATTAAAAATGATAAATTTTGACATTCGGTGAATTCGGTGCGTTTCGGTGTGTCATTCCTTTATCGCAAGAGCAAGAGACGCCTTGTATAGAAGGCATTATCTACCTTAAGTTTGAGAAAATATAGACCGCTGGTAGCCTCTTCACCCGAATTATCCCTCCCATTCCATTCAATATCGTGAATTCCAATCGATCGGTATCCGTTGAAAAGTGTTTTAATATGTTTTCCGAGGATGTCGAAAATGTCCAATTCCACAAATTTTTCATTTTCTAAAGCGTATCGTATGATCGTGGAACTGTTAAAAGGATTCGGAATGTTCGAAAAAAGAGTAATGGCTTCCGGAATCTTTGGTCTTTCATCAATTTTTGTGGGGTACTGATACTCATATGCACCGATGTCGTATTGATCTCCCGAAGGTCTTGGATGATTTTCTGTATCTGTGAAAAGGGTATCGATAGGGTAACCGTTATTGATGGCCGGACTCGTAACATCAAGATGAAGATCGACATTGGGCCAGTGAGAAATAAACTGGGGGTCTTGTGTGATATTTCCGACTCCCTGACCCGTTACCAAACTCCATGAACCATTGGCGATTTGATCTCTTGAGAACCAGGATTCTCCCTGCACGAACTCGGCCTGGATTTCCCCATCGCTTCGACTCCAGTATAGATTATGGCCTTCCTGTGCCAGTGTTACGCCTTCTCCCAGATATATTCCTGTCGATCCACCCATATCTTCGTTGGAATTGAAGGCAAATATATTGTTCAGCATTTTCAGGTTGATCTGAGCTGAAACTCCGGTATCGTCGTTGGGATAGGCCGCAACAAGCGCGTAGTTGCGGACCGAGTAATCGGAGTTCCACATGTTGAAAGCGACGGTATTGTTGATCAACTCATAATCACCGGGAAAAGCGCCAATTGAAATAGGTGAGTTCCCTTGACCCCACAGGACATTGTTTTCGATTCTCCCACCAGCCCAGAGTTTAATACCCGTTTTATGGTTTCGGATAACCCGATTTCGTCTGACAACGATTCCGGACACTCGACCGTCAAAATTCCGGGAATTCAAGTCGATACCGTCTCCACCATTGTCGTGGATATCACAATCTTCCACAACGATATTCTGACCGCGTTCGACGGCGATGCCATCGGCGCCCCAGGAGTCTTCTCCACTGATTCCACATCCTGTGATCTCAAGATTTCGAAAAATCATCCTGTCACAGGGTCCGGGCGTGCCGTCAACCGCTGTGTACATACAATCTCGGATGATGCTGTTTTCCAGTATAATAATTGAATGAAATCATCATCGTTCCATACAACATTATTTAATGTACATCATGACCTTTACCGATCGATACTCGTCGGTTGCCAAACGATACATGTATAATCCTGAGGGTACCGGCGCACCATCGTCTCGTTTTCCATTCCATTTGACCCGATATGAACCGGGAGAAGAAAGGCTCGAAGCAATGGTGGCTATCCGTTCTCCATTGATGTTGAATACTTCTAATTTTATATCGCAGGTTTTTGGTAGTTGATATGTAATCCAGGTTTCTCCGTTAAAAGGATTGGGGTAATTTTGCGTAAGCAGGAAATCAGAAGGGATTTTACTTATTTCTATTTGTTCGATGAATGTATCTATAATGGTTATAACAATCCATGAGGACCAATTACTTGTTACTGAGTGCTCCTTACACCGGGCCTGGGCTGAGATTATAAAGAAGCCTGAGGTGCTCCAACTGTAATTTTGGCTTGAGGTGCCCCAATCCGAAATGTTGCCATCCCCCCAGTTGAATCTGTATTCTACTTCATGGCCTAAATTGCTGATTGATCCCCCTGATGTAAAATTCAAACTTTGTTCGATACTTCCGGAGGATGGACCGGTGGGTGTATTCGGTGTGGATACTGTTTCCAGGGTTTGAGTAAAATATGCCGTAACACTCTTGTTACTATTCATCGTTAGAAATGCCGGATTGGTGTTTCCGGACAGATTTTCTTCCCAGCGGTCAAACTGGAACCCTGATGCTGGATCGGCCAATAATGTCACAATCTCGTTATGATTGTAACTGTTTTTACTGGGATTTTTCGATACACTCCCTGATCCGTTTACAGACACAGTTAATGTATGTCCTGAAACGGTCACCGTTTTACTCGAGGACCAATTGGATATGACACCCGTGTGCGTCTGACACCTTGCCTGAGCCCTGATCGTATAAGTCGTCGCATTGGTATAGGTATGACTCTGGGATGCCGATCCCCAATCGGAAGTGGTTCCGTCACCCCAGTCGAAATGGTACTGCACATTATGACCGAGGTTGCTCGTCGAACCGCCCGTGGTGAAACTCAGGCTTTGTCCGACCTTGCCGGTGGATGGACCTGTCGGAGTATTGGGTTGAGAAACCGTCTCGGCAGTTTGGGTGAAATAGGCCGTCACACTCTTATCCCCGTTCATGAAGAGAACACCCGGATTGTTGTTTCCGGACAGATCTCCGCCCCAGTGGTCGAACTGGTACCCTGAAGTCGGGGTTGCCGTTAAGCTGACACTCTCGTTGTGGTTGTATCCACTCTTATCCGGATTCTTGGCCACGCTGCCCGATCCGATGACCGATACGGACAATGTATGGCCTGAAATGGTTACCGATTTTCCGGCAGACCAACCGGAAACGACACCTGTATGCGTCTGGCATCGCGCCTGCGCTTTTATTGAATAAGTCGATACATTGGTATAAGTATGACCCTGGGATGCAGATCCCCAGTTGGAAAAATTTCCGTCGCCCCAGTCGAAACGGTACTGTACCGAATGGCCTAAATTACTCGAGGCACCCGATGCGGTAAAACTTAAAATCTGGCCGACCGTTCCAATGGACGATCCTGTCGGAGGATTGGGTATGGAAATGATTTCGGAAGGAGTACCTGAGTCGCCGCCCTCCACGGCATAGACATAACTGTCATCAGATCCGCCAATGACGTCAGTACTTCCATTCCCACTGATATCCGCAATAGCTGCGACAGAGTTTACAGTTCCCACAGTGTTATGGGACCAGATTAACTGTCCATTTCCAGTAGATTTTCCCTCAATACAGTATATGTGGTTATCCTCGCCACCGGCGATACAATCTTCGCCACCCGACCCATTGACATCGGCGATTGAAGTCACGCTTAGTAGCGTGGCACCGGTAAGATAGGACCAGATTAAACTGCCTGAATCACCGGAGATGCAGAAGATTTTGTCATCCCTGCCGCCGGCCACACAATCGGCCACACCATCTCCATCCACATCTGATATGGCAGAAACCGAATGGACCCATGCCTCCGTTGGAAAATTCCATATCAGGCTTGCAGTACCTGAACTATTTCCAGAAATACAAAAGACATTTTCATCCATGCCTACCGCCAGACAATCGGAAACACCATCGTCATTGACGTCGGGGATGGGAGCCACTGATAGAACAGAGCTTCCCATATCGTAATACCAGAGAAGTGTTCCAGTACCCGAACTTCCTCCGGATATGCAGAGGATTCTATCGCCATGGCCTCCTGCCAGACAATCCTCTTTTCCATCCCCATTCACATCGGGAATTGCACTGACGGTTACGATATCACTGGTTGACGTGTATGACCATAATAACTGACCGTTTGCTCCACTCAAGCAGTACACTCTGTTGTCTCCTGCGCCCGCCAGGCAGTCATTGATACCATCGTTATTGAGATCTCCAATGGCAGCAACGGACCAGACATCCCCTCCTACGGGATATGTCCATATTGTGGTTGTCGATCCTCCTGTAGGTTGACCTGAAATACAATATATCATGTTATTGGCCGAACCGGCCAGACAATCATGAACCCCATCTCCGTTTACATCGTTTAGGCTGGCTACTGTCCACGCATCATTGGTGGTGTTCCACGTCCAAAGGACATTTCCCCCGTTACCGGAGAAACAGTAAACAGCATCATTGCCTGATCCGGCAAAAACATCCGGGACGTTATCTCCGTTGAGGTCACCAGTGGATGCAACCGAGTGTACATGCCATCCTGTTGAAGATTGCCAGATCAGACTGCCGGGAGTCTGGGATAATCCGGAATTTATAAAATAGAAAAATACGATTATTCCGGTTACTCGTTTCGCAGATGGATTATTTATCATATGATCATATTCCATTTATATAAAATGAGTGATATAAGTTACCAGCCAACCCAAAAGAGTATTCCCATCCTTCGATCGCGATACTGTTGAGGATGGGGATTCGGGTCTCTACCTTCAATGCCAAAATAATTGCCCTGAAGCCATTCGATAAAAATCTTCAATTCGAGATCGGCCACTGGCTTGAACCAGATGCCCGGCCCTATTTCTGTTTTATTGTTCCAGAAATCCTTATTCACGTCCTTTATGACGTATGCAATTCCATAGATGTCCAGAGTTGATTTCCAAATTCGGAAAAGTCGAAGTCCACCACGTATGTGGAAGTATCCAACGGTATTATTATGCTCTTTTCTGTAATAACTGATGTCACTGTAAATTTCACCAAAGGTGTTGAATGGGAAAGAAATCAATGGATCTGGGATTAAATATTTGTCCCATCCATACCAGAATATGAGACCCGTACGAAAATCGTTATACGATTTCTTAGCAGGTTGGGGATACTCAGCAGGAATTTTAAAATAGGTTCCCCAAATATCTTCCAAATAGAATGCTAAAAAAATTTTGTATGAAAATCTGATTCGAAGGCCCAGACCCGATTCAAATCGGTTATTCCAAAAATCTCTGTGCAGATCCTTACCATAACGTAATAATAAATAGGATTCTACCGAAAGTTTCGATGACAAAGGAAGTCTGAATCCCTGTCTCACGTGAGAAAAGGAGATGAGATTGTTATCATTCTTTTGTGTGATGACCGATTCATCATAGAATTCTCCCCACAGACGTATCCTTTTAAACAATGGAATCGTTTCCTTTGATTTTATAGTACTGTCTTGTGGAACTCCACTGAGATCAAGAGGAGCCAGTAAAACCAATAAAAGAAAAATGAAGAAATTGTAGCTATGATGTTTTCCCATATTCACTCATTCTCCGACAATAATTGGTCTTCCTGTGGAGTCCGTTCGGTTTTGTCCCATATACCGAGCCTTTTCCTGGTTATATCCAAGTAAAAGGCTCGGAAAACAACAAAGATCCACAATTGACAGTAGGTGAAATACATGAGTGTCGTTAAAAGAATATTTAATGGACTGTCTTCATCTTCATAGGAAAGCACTAAAATGATTTCAAGGAGGTACATAATAAACGCTGAAATCCAGACTCCAGTATACGGACCGGGTATGGTAGTTGATAAAACGCCTATTCCGCATAAAATAAAAATCAAATGGGATATGACAATAGCACCCAAAAACAAGTAATAGAGAATAAAGAGGTAGAGGAATTCAAGAGAGAGAAATCGATTCTTCATTGAAATGGCATCTTTTAAGAATTTACGAATCACATAGTTATTGCCTCTCACCCAACGGGTACGCTGACGGGTCCAGACTCGAATTTTTTCTGGTTCTTGTTCCCAGGTTACTGCTGAGGGTACAAATTTGAGTCTCCATCCTTTCTGATAAATGCGGACACTCAATTCCGAGTCTTCGGTTACGGCCGCTTCATCCCAACCATGGCATGACTCTAACACATCCCTTCGAATCAAACAATTTGTTCCGGGCAGGATAGCGATTTTAAAGGCCTGGTATCGTCCTGCCTGTAGGATCCATTGAAAACTCAGAGTCTCGATGTTGATGAAACGGGTGAGTGGGTTTTTATTTTTATTGAGTGTACGAAATTTCCCGATCACGCCACCCAATTTTTCATCAGATAAAAGATGCAGTACCAATTGTTTTAATGCTGAGGGCTCGGGATTATTGTCGGCGTCGTATACAGCGATGAGCTCATGGCATGCATTCTTGAGTCCAATATTGAGGGCATGGGCTTTTCCCCTTCCCTGTGGTACAATGGGTAGATGAATCGGCCTGATTCGATTATCTTTTGATGCGAATTTATCGACAATACTTTTTGTCTGATCCGTGGAACCATCATTAATGACAATCACTTCCAATTTATTTTTTGGATAATCGAGAGAAAACATTCCCTTTAATGTTTTTTCAATGACCAGCGCTTCATTTCGGGCCGGGATGAGGATTGTCACCGGTTTCAGGTGGTCATCCGTTTCTTCTATTTCTTTCGATATTATTTCCGTATGGTACCGATAACGATATCCGAAAATTGTCAAAATGAGCTGATAAAGAATCATCATCCATATGACTGAAACCGATAAGAGAAACAGGAAATCCAATATAGGTGAGCTGTAGGGCATCTATCGATTCTCCCCGATTAGCAGGCACTTATTTTTTTCTATTTTTATTATCATTTATGAGTTTTCGCCTTTTGAAATGTCGAATATACAACGTAAGCAGGACGACTCCAGCCAGTGAACTGATAAAAACAATGAAAGCAGACACAGTGATACTGAAATTCTTGAGGGTAATCGAACCCATAGTGCTGGTGAGAATTTTCACCGAATGAAATCCTGATGGTAATTTTAAAGAGTATCCGGGTGATCCATGGAACAGTACGAATGGAGTTTGTCTTCCATCGACAATGATTTTATGTGGTTTTTCATTTACGATGAGATAATTTGGAGCAGAGGAGAAATAAGATAGTTCTATCCCTTTGGATATCAATTTACAGGATTTGAGATCGCCGCTGATGTCTGCCAGTCTTGTTGAGTTTTTAAATATGTTTTTTAACTTCTCAATTTGTTTAATGGATGTTATTGTATGATTCCCACGAGGCAGGATTAATTGACCCTTGTGGTAGGCCGGCCAGAGTTGTCCGTCTACCAATATGTCCGTATGTTGTTCCGGATCGAGTTGAAGCACGATCTTATCTTGTGAGTGAATTTCCCATCGATACGTTGATAAGTCTTCTTTTGCATTCCTTCCGAGCGCATATGCAATCCAGGGCAAATCCACTTCATAAATGCTGGATTCCGAATACAATGCCACACGATTGCTGTCCTGAAGTGCTTCCCCTATGAACCGCGTCAATTCCAATCCTGTGGGTTGTCTGGTGGGTGCCTGACTCATTTCCTGCTGACGATAGGAAACGACATTGATGTCCAGAATAAGACCATTATCTTGTACCTTAGGTCGATAGGTTTGGGATAGATTTCGATATCGATGGGGTCCCAGATGCCATAGTTCTTGCGGGTCTTCGATCTGAAGAACGAAAGGAAATTCTCTGCTCAGTGCAATCAGTTTATCGGTGTCGCTCGCTGTATGCCTGCCTGTTTTTTGAGCATGGATGTTATCTATGGCCGTGACGATGATTTCCAGATCGTTGTTTTTTTCCTTCCGAAATCGATGCAGAAAATCAAGGAATTCTCGATGCAGTTTGACGATCGTTTCTTTTCGATAATTTTCAAATTTTAACCAGGCATCGGTATTTGTCTTCCAGAAATATTGCGATTGAGGATCAAAGAGCAAGATCGGATCCAGGCCATGTTGGGATTCGAAAGATTCTCGTACCGAAGCATGCATCGGTGTGAAAATATCGGGTCTATCCGGTCCCAGGTGAGATTCGAAATAGAGTTCGGCAAGGTTAATTCCATCCCAATCATACTGCACTAATAAAGAGTATATTTCGGAACGGACCGCTTCCCTGCAGTTTTTTTCGGTGAGAGCCATATTGCGACGCCAGTTAATGATGGCCTCTTCCCCTGTTGCTGTTTTTTCCCTCCATTCGGGGTGTTCATCCCAAAATTTTCGGTTTACATGGGGGATTTTAAGCCAAAGATAAACCAGCATGGCATTTTCATGGGCCAGTTCGATCAATCGGCCGTAATCATAGGTCCATTCAGGATAGATATGCCACCCTGCCACATAGATTTTCTGGAAACCGTATTGTTTCCACATTTTAACGAGATCTTCGATGCTGACGTCCTCGCGATCGCCCGGTTCAAAGTAAATTTCACCATTGTTGGCTCTGACCAATGGCCATAGGCCGAACTGTCTTTGCAGGAGATCGCAAAAGTAGGGATATCGTCCGTATCCCTCAGATGTCGTTGGATCAAACAGGGTTGTGAAATAAAGATATTGCCCTTCTCCGTATTCTCCACCAATGACAATGGGATCGCCTGTATTCTTATCGGAATAATAGGTTACATATTCGATGTCTACTTCAAAGGGACGATAAGTCCCTTCTTCCCTCCAGAGTATATCCACAGAAGGATAATATTCATCCTGAATGTTTTTGACCCTTTTTTCTTCATTGGAGGGTATGATCCCAATCCGTTGACTTAAATGTGATTCTTTCTCAAGAATGAGATTTAATCCTTTTACCAAACTGCTTATAATAAAGAGATTTTGCTGTTCCGTGAGTTTATTGGCGACAGATTGCGGGACAATTAGAAGATTGGTCTCTTCAGGTATTTCAAAAAAATCTTCAACTGAAATGATTTTTTCATCCACACCGACGGAGTTCAATGCTGCAAAATAACTTTGCTGGTTAATCAATGTGTCGGATTCGGCTTGAGGATCGATTAAAACCACGGCCTTTATGGAAGGATTGATGCTCGTCAGGGGCTTTATTTCCCAGAGCTTATGGATTTGAACAGGTGATTTTTTAAGATGAGTCCAGATATTGGATAAGAAGTTTGGTCTTTTTTCATCTACTGCCTCGGCCACATAGAGCCAGCCATTCGGGCAATCAATATATGTTGTAAATTGAGCCGATTGTTTTTCGTCACTCCTTATTTGGTTTTTTTCTTTGCCATCGGGTGTCATTTGAAATTGGTTGAGGTATTGATCGTTCACATCGAGGGCAATCTCAGCCTGTCCACTGACGATGATCCGAGACGGAGATATGACTCGATTGTTTAGCGATCGTATATCTGCAAAAGTATACCCCAAGGCTTGAATGTCTTTCACCAGCTTCTTCAGGACATCAAGGGATACAAAAGGATGGAAAAAGAAACTGGCAAATCCGTCACGAATGGCAAGGTTTCTCCTGGCATTTTGCACCATATCGTCAGGAGAGGGATTGCTAGTGGGTATATATCCAAGATTTTCAGGGATCATCTGACTTGTGTAATTATCCCCTGGTATGAAGTAGGGGAGTAGCTGATCCGAACCGTGAAGATCCATGGTTTGTCTTCTTCCATAGGCGGTGCTGAATATTTGATCAATAACCGAATAATCCAACTGTGATGCTGCATAATGGGGTGTTTCCCAAACGAGAGGATAAATTCGATTCTTGGCACATTCTTTTAATGCTCTTTCGATTCTTTCACGGACATATTCTTCAGAGTCTTGAAAGATGGGGCCATTGGAGAAGCTGTCCCAGAATTCGTAATCCACCGTGGTCTGACCTCTATATTGATGCGTACAGCCATGCAGTACGATTATTCCACCTTTTGATACCACATGACGCAGGGCCTTGACAAGGTCAGGGGCTTCGGATAGGGATAACGCCGTATTGGTTGATGGATCCAGGTAAAAAGGACTCAATCCAACCGCAAAAGGGATTTTCCTTCCACCGAGAAAATTGGCAATGTCCCGAAGACTCTGAGGATTCGACTCGGGATTCACATCTTCGATCCGCACCAGTGCTAAATGTTTCTCTTGATGGTCTTCCTGCAGGATATCGTGAAGTAGGTCGGCAAAAACGATATGTCGTCCTCCTTCTATGACATAATTGGTGGGCAGATCTGCAATATACCAAAATTGATTGCTCTTGATGACATATGGGAAATCACGTTCTGTTGATGCTGCCGTTGCTAATATTTCACATTCGATATCTTTTTCTTGAACATGGATAATATTCAAGGTGGAATCCGCTTTTGGGAAAAGGGTGTTTTTGAATGAGATTTCAAAGGAACCGTTTTCTTCTATGGTTTTGTGTTCAAAACCCAAGTCGGATAAGGTTTTTCCCCCAAGCGTTTCAATATTGTAGTTTAACCAGCAGACGGTTTTTTCTGCCTGGGAAATGTATTGAATAAACGATTTTGGAAGGTCATTCCGCTGTGTAACACCCATGTAAAAGATGACATCCACATTGGGATCCGGAGTATAGGGAAAGGTGTCCTCAAGCGGGTAAAGTTTTGTGTCCGTTTGGAAGTGTCGGAGGAGTGTGTTCAACTGTAGAGCATCGTTTTCACCGTCCGGATCGTAAAACACAACTACTTTTTTAGTAGGTACATAATCGAATGCCTGTTTTATTTCAGACCATAATCCGCGCGTATCGGCCTGAAAAGAATCATAGAAATCGATTCCATCGGCTCCGGCATCAAGAATAGAAGTCATACTCTCAATGAACTGTTTGTCTGTTACACCGACATTACCCAGGGGTGTCAATTCCGGGTGAATGATGACTGCCGACCGATTGTCTACCTGCGTAATAAATTGTTCTGCTGCCCTTGTTGTCCATTTTGGAGTGAAAGTAACGGTGTCGTCGAAAATATCGGCCCATTGCTGCCAGATGAATTCGCCATCGATGATATCCGGTTTATCGGGTGAATCTAAAATACTATTCAGGTCAAAACCGGTTAAGGCACACTGTTCTTCCGGAGAATAGAGGTTGCCGTCATCATGGGACGTTACAATCGTGGTTATCGATGCGGATTTCTCATAAGATTGGATCAGATGGCATGTCTTTTCCAATAGTGAGGTGAGGGGGACCGGTCGTATCTTTTCCCATATCCTACTGCTGATCTCTTTTGAAAATTTTTCTTCTTTTTCAAAGGCTTGCTGGCACTGGTCACAGAAACATCCTGCATCTGTTTTCCAGGCGACAATGGGTTCGGCAACATCGATCCCATCAATGTCTCGGTATGTTTCGAGTATTTCATTAATGAAATTTAGCCACCACTCCCGGAAATCCGGATGACGAGTACAGAGAAAATAACTTTCCGGTGTCGGTTGATAATCCCGTCCGTCCAATTGTTTCACTCTCCATTCAGGATGAGCTTCCCAGGCATGTTTGTGCCGGAATGCAGGAATCCAGGCAAAAACGCGGATATTCTCTTGATGGCATGCCTCTAACATGGCTTTTAAAAGATTCACACGGCCATAATCGGTCTCAATATTTAATAGATGTTTTGTCCGATATACGGCACCGTGTATAGGATCGTACACTTTCATATGGACGGTATTTACACCACTGCTGCGCCATTCATGGGCATATTTTTCCGCGAATTGATTCACATTTAATTCGGAATCATAATAATAGGATGGATCAAATCTGATAGAGTGGACACGGTTGGGTTTGATTTCAATTCTTCTTGAATCGAAGGAAACATGATTCTTACAGTGAACGAATATTAATGAAGTGAAAATAATGATTTGAGAGAAGTGACCGACGTGTTTCTGAATTTGTTCATTCGATATTGGTCCTCGGCCTATTTCAAGCCATTTTGATCTTCTCGATAGTGATAATATTTTCATACGGGTTTGATAACCACCTGATTTATTGGGACAGCATTTGGTAGGATTTTTTTATTAGCAACTATTGTGCCATTTCACTTCGATTTCCTGATAAAAGTCTACTAATTATTTATACATAAATAATTGAATTCTAATAATATTTGAATTAGTTTAAGATTTACTATTAAAAGGCCCTAATATATGAAAAGGTATGTTTAAAGACAAGCAATTTATTTCATAAGATTAAAAAACAAAAAAATTATTTGGTACAGTAATTGCGAGATTATGAAAATAGGTTTTTTGACCTTTGGTTAAAATCAATAAATACAGAAAAACACCTGAGAAAAATAATTAAAGATGCATTAATTTTAACCAAAAAATTGGTCGAAAATCTGCCAGCTTAGGGTTCGAGGGGAATCATGAAAATTATTGTTTGTCTACCAGCGCAGGATTTTCTGCCAGTAGGATAATACCCCCTCTTAAATTTTTTTTTGTACATCAGGCGGAATAAAGATGTTCCGGTATCCCGCCGTGTAGCAGGTTTTCCATGTGAATAATAAGGCATATCCAAAACAAATTTTAATTGTTGATGAAGACCGGAAAATGGGCAATACCCTGAAGAATATCCTGGTCCGGAAGGGGTACAATGCCCAGAGGGTGGCAACCGGCCAAAATGCTCTTCAGGTCATCAATCATGATGATGTCGGTATTGTCTTCCTCGATTTTGCCCTCCCGGATATGACTGGCATCGATGTGCTGAAAAAAATCAAGTCCACCAATCCGTCGATTATTATCATCATGATGTCCATTAACGGTGCAATACAGATGGCGGACGAGGCGACTCAACTGGGCGCATATGACTGGTTGCAAAAACCCATTGGAAAAGAGAGTGTACTGTTGACCGTACGGGATGTTCTGGAAAAAACTGCCATTTCATACGACGATGAAGTCTTTCAATCGGAAATGAAAAGCAGATACAAAATGGTGGGGGCCAGCAGCGCCCTTCGACGTATCTGTATGGTCATCGATAAAATTGCATCACAGATTACGACAGTGCTCATTTCGGGTGAGAGCGGTACGGGAAAAGAGATGGTTGCCTATGCCATCCATTTAAACAGCAACAGGGCAGAAAAACCTTTCATCTGTGTGAACTGCGCGGCGGTACATGAATCGTTAATCGAAAGTGAGCTTTTCGGACATAAGCGGGGCTCCTTTACCGGCGCCTACAGCACGAAAAAAGGCAAGTTCCAACTGGGTGACAAGGGTACTCTATTGTTGGATGAAATCGGTGATCTTTCTACCAATGCTCAGGCAAAGTTGCTGCGGACTATCGAAACGGGTGAAGTCGAGATGTTGGGGACCGAAGAGACGGGAAGTGTGGACGTCCGTATTATCTCGGCAACGAACAAAGACCTCAACGAACTGGTCTCCAGAGGTGTTTTCCGTGGGGACCTTCTGCATAGAATCAATGTCATCGAGGTAAACATCCCACCTTTGAGAAAAAGGCCCGATGATATATTGCCTCTTTCCAATCATTTTATGGAGATTTTTTGCACACAGAGTAAGATACCAATAAAGAAACTGACCCTCAGTGCGGAGGCGGCCCTTCTATCTCATAGTTGGCCGGGAAATGTACGGGAACTCAGGAATGTGATAGAAAAGATTACGATTTTAGTGGATTCGCATATTGTCAACAGTCAGCAAATTTCACAATTTATCAAGTTTCCCGATTCGGTGAACGGATTTTACAAAGCCCGAACATTCAAACAGGCAAAAAAATGTTTTGAAAAAAGTTATATTACCCATTCTCTATGGGAAAATGATTGGAATATCTCAAAAACGGCTGCGGCTTTAGAACTTCCCCGGTCGTCTCTCTATGAGAAATTAAAAGAATACGACATAAAAAAGGGTCCGGAAAACCAGACAATCCGTCTGGAATGACTGTTCGGTAGACCGGACAATAAGGCACTTTTTTCCCACCTCATTGGAACCTAAAAACAATGGGTTAGGGGGAATTTCCCTATTTTGGCATAGAAGTTGCCTAAGTATAGTTTATTCT
>Ga0114922_10001381_pt1 | contig 23133 bp, 11 predicted proteins | sample AartaG_FD_100975 | JGI IMG/M metagenome (GOLD analysis project Ga0114922, IMG submission 100975) | Deep subsurface microbial communities from Aarhus Bay to uncover new lineages of life (NeLLi) - Aarhus_00045 metaG | ecosystem: Environmental > Aquatic > Marine > Oceanic > Sediment | place... | reverse complement strand
TCGCGGCGGCGGTCGGGGCGGCCGCGGCGGCCTCTGCTTTCGCGGAGGCGGCGGCGGCGGCGGCATGGGCGGCATGGGTGGAGGCCGCGGCGGCGACGGGGGCGGCATGGGCGGTGGCGGTGCTGGTTATATTGCCGAAGATTTAAGATATCTTATTCAAGAGAGTATCGAGCCGGATAGCTGGTTTGAAACCAGTGAGACAGGAGAGGGGACAATAACAGCTTATCCTACTCAACAACCGAAGAAACTTGCCGTGCTGCAGACCAATGAGGTTCATCAGGAAATCGAAAAACTGTTGGAGGCGATGCGTAAATCGCTCGGAAATCAGGTTTCCATCGAGGCTGTATTCCTCGTGGTGAGTGAAAATTACCTTGAAGATGTTGGGCTGGATGTAGATTTCGTGGTCGATCTTGGCGGCAAGTGGGGCCAGCTTAGTTTTGAACAAGGCTCAGCAGTTGCTACTACACCGGATGCCTCAACAAAGGTCCAGGGAAGTCTCGGTGGCCTTTCTATAGAAGGAAGCCTTGGCACTCCAGCCTTAATTACTGGAGGTTATGGTACAATACTTGACGATTTGCAGGTGGCATTTCTTCTTAGAGCTGTTCAAGCTCATACGGACTCCAAATCTTTGACTGCGCCGAAAGGTACGGTTATGAGCGGAGAGTCGGCGACGTTCACTGTTCAAGACATGATTTCTTATGCACTGCCGCCCAATACTCAAACCACCACAACAGGGATCGGTGTCGGTACCGGTGCTACGCAAAGCGGTGTACAGCAAAACATAGGCATGATACCAGTCGGCACCAGTCTGAGTATTTCTCCGACTATTACTCATGATAAGAAATATGTATTGTTGAATATTATGACTCAACTTACGGACGTACTCAGGTTGAGAACGCATAATATTGAGGGGCCTGTAGGACCACAGGGGGAGGTTCAGGAATATACTGCAACTGTTCCTGAGACAGAAACATCGAGTGTTATGACTCGTGTGAGCGTGCCCGACGGCGGGACATTACTGTTAGGCGGTCAGAAGATAACAGCAGAGGTTGACAAGGAAGCGGGTGTCCCGGTATTGAGCAAGATACCTATCCTTGGCAGACTGTTTCGTACCCGCAGCACAATAAAGGACCATAAGATATTGCTGATATTAGTGAAACCGACCATCCTTCTGCAGGATGAACGCGAATATGAGGCAATTGCCGCGCTGGAGGGCGAATTATAGCGTTGTAGTGGTTATGATAAAAGGGAGTTTAGAAAAGGAAGAATGAAGCAGCAAATTTTAATTAGCGCATTGATTTTGCTGTCCGTAGCTGGTTTTGCAGGGGCAGTCAATTTACCCGGTTTAGGATTTTACGACTTATCGCCAAATGCGGCTTATAGAGAAGGCGAACTGATTGTTCGTTTTACAGACGTGAAGGCAGGTACTCAGCCGGCGGAAGGTCCGGTGATAATGGGGCCATGGAGACTTCAGGCGGTAAGAAGTGCGATTTCAGATTTTATCGTTACCGGGGCCACAATAAATAAAGAATATGATAACGTTGCGCCTGGCTTAGCTGTTGTAAAATTGCCCGATGGCATGACGGTTTCGGAAGCCTTTATCCAATTCAATCTTTCGGCTAACGTTTTGTACGCCGAGCCAAACTACAAATACAAATTGCTCATTGTCCCTAATGACCCGATGTTCCCAGATATGTGGGATCTGAACAATACGGGTCAAACCGGTGGCACTGTCGATGCCGATATTGATGCACCCGAAGCCTGGGATATTCAGACCGGCGACCCTAAAATCATCGTAGCAGTTATGGACACAGGCATTGACTATAGCCACCCTGACCTGGCGGAAAATATGTGGGTGAACGCCGGGGAGCAAGAAGGCAGTCCTGATGTTGACGACGACAACAACGGCTATATAGACGATATTTACGGTTATGATTTTGCCGGTGCCGTGGCAGCAGACCCGTATGATGGTGACAGCGACCCTTGTGATAATTTCTTTCACGGCACTCACATAGCGGGAACCGCCGGCGCGGTTGCTAATAATGAAGAGGGTGTTGTCGGCGTTTGCTGGAACGTCAAGCTGATGGCTCTGAAAATCGTCTCCGATGATTATATTATAGAGCCTGAAGTTTCTGTGAGTGAAGCGGTTGAAGCTATCAAATATGCCATTGATAATGGTGCTAAGATTATAAACGCCTCGTGGGGTAGTTACTTTTATTCGCAATCTCTTTATGATGCTATTAAAGATGCCGGGGATGCAGGGCTGCTTTTCATAGCTGCGTCAGGTAACGATTATGGCAATGATAATGACTTGAATCCTATCTATCCTGCAAGCTATGACCTGGATAACATCATTTCCGTAATGTCAACTGACCACGATGACCAGATGTCGGATTTCTCCAATTATGGACAGACATCGGTTGACGTGGGTGAGCCTGGGACAGATATCCTGAATACATCTCCGACTTATGAAACTCCAGGGATGCCCCTTTACGGGGTATCTACGGATTACGCAACGTTAAGCGGGACATCATTTGCTGCCCCACATACATCAGGTGCTTGTGCACTGATTTGGTCTCGGTACCCAACACTGCCACATAAAGCTGTAAAGGGCATTCTTCTAAAGACAGTCGATCCGGTATTGTCATCGCCCCGACTTTGTCTGTCAGGTGGACGAGTTAATCTATACAATGCATTAACATTAATTCCCAGCGGAGAAGCGGGAAAAGTTCTCAACAGCAAAGACGACCCCGGTGATTCCGCTAATCTTTACTCTTCCATCCAGGCCGCTATAGACGATGCGAATAACGGTGATGTGCTGATTGCTCAGGCCGACGCTATTTTCCTCGAAACCATAGACTTTAAAGGCAAGTCGATAACGCTTCGCAGCGGCGATATCAGTGACCCGAATGACCCGAACATCAGTCCTGAAGGCACAATTATTTTAGGCATACTGGATGAGGGTTCTGTAGTAACATTCCAAAGCGGTGAAGGACCTGAGACAGTTCTGAAGGGCTTTACTATCAGCTGGGGTAGTGCCGATTACGGAGCTGGCATCCGGTGCGACGGAACATCACCGACTATTACAGACTGTATTATCAGCAATAATTTTGCTAACTTTTACGGTGGCGGCATCGATTGTTATGACGGCTCACCGATAATCACAAACTGCACGATTATCGACAACCAAACCTCGTCAAACACCGGTATAGGCGGCGGAATTAACTGCGATTGGTCGTCGCCGACGATTGCCAACTGTCTTATCAGCAATAATTTCGCAGATAACGTCGGCGGCGGGATAGCGTGCTATGAAGCGAACCCGACTATCTTGAATTGTGTAATTGCGAACAACTCGGCAATTTACCAGAGCGGTGGAATCGATTTGGAGTACTCATCGCCGACGATTACCAACTGCACTATTGTCGTTGATGCCCCTGATGCTTCGAAAGATGGCGGTATCTTTGCCCTTCATGGTTCTTCGCCGGTAATTACGAACTGTATTCTCTGGGGCAACGGTGACGACCTGTCCAACTGTTCCGCAACGTACTCCTGCATCGAGGATGAAGATGCCGGTGTGGGCAACATTCATTCAGGTCCGCTCTTTACGACGGGCCCACTGGGTAATTATTATCTAAGACAAACTGCGGCTGGACAGCTACTAAGTGACAGTCCTTGTGTGGATGCCGGCGATCCGGGTACGGATATTAGTCTCCAGATAGGTACCTATACGACAAGGACGGACGGTGTTACCGATACGGGTATCGCGGATATAGGTGCTCACTACACGGCTTTGCCGGCCAAGCTCGTTCGTTTGGATGTTCTTGTGGTGCGTGATAATGTGCCCATTGAACCGAACCTGGCTGTCGATTACGTCGTTCCCGGCAGTGGTCACTATCGTAAGTACGAAGTGGTGCAGTTCACAGCATACCCTCAGGCTGGTTATCGAATCAAGGCGTGGACAGGAACCGATGACGATTCATCGACGGAGACCACCAACACCGTTACCATGATTACTAATGTCATCGTTGTGGTTGAATTTGAACAGATTCCTCTTTATAAATTGCGTACCGAAGTTATCGGCGGCCACGGGGCAGTTTTGCCCTATCATAGGAGAGGTGAATATTATCCTGATGGCACAGTGGTAACAATTATCGCAGCAGCCGACCAAACCTACATCGTTGACCGATGGGCAGGGACCGATGATGATATGTCCTGGTCAAAGATAAATACGGTAACGATGGACTCCGATAAGGATGTTACTGTTCTGTTCCGACAGCCAAACAGTCTGCACGTGCCCGGACAATATCCGGACATCGGTTCGGCAATCAATGCTGCCTATGACCACGGGGATAAAGTCGTTGTATCGGCCGACACTTATTTCGGCGGTTATGACTTTATGGGAAAGGCAATTACTATCGCCAGCGAACATCCTGATGACCCCCGCTGCGTTGCTGAGACAATTATAGAAGTTTTTGGCGGGCCTGCCTTTATCTTCCAAAGCGGCGAAGGCCACGACTCCATCGTTGATGGCTTTACTATTAGAGGCTCGGGTGACATTCTTAGTATGATGCTGCTATCCGATCGTATGCCATTAGTCGATGGCGAGGGGCTCCACGGCGAGGACGTATTCGGCGGAGCAATAACCTGCCTTAACGGCAGCAGTCCCACTCTGTCTCATCTGGTCATTGAAGACGTCATCACCCGAGGTTGGGACGGCGAGAACAACGTCGTCATCTTAGATGCTCCGGATGATCCAGAGGATGCCCTGGAACCACTGGAACCAGAAGAGCCTTTAGAGGATCCGGACGTGCCCGACCCGAACGACCCCAGCATGTGGTATCCGAACGACCCTAACGGGCCTGAGCTTCCTGAAGACCCTAACGCGCCAATAGATGGTTTTGACGGTCAGGATGGCGCAGATGGTCTGCCCGGTGAGCCGGGTATGGATGGGCAGGACGGCGAGCCCGGCATGCCCGGCGGCAATGGTGGTGATGCCTACGGAGGCGCGATGTATTTCGATGCCAATAGCAGTCCAATCATCCTGAATTGCACAATTGTCAACTGCCGGGCTATCGGAGGAGACGGCGGTTTCGGCGGGGCAGGCGGCGCCGGTCAGGACGGTCAGGATGGTCAGCCCGGCCAGGATGGTCAGGAGGGCCAAGCTGGCGGCGAGGGCTTGAATGATGGAGCACAGGGAGCAGGCGGCGCCGGCGGAGCAGGCAGCGACGGCGGACCAGGCGGCGCCGGCGGAAAAGGCGGTGACGGCGGAAAAGGCGGTGACGGGGGCGACGCCTTTGGCGGTGCGATATATTTCGGCCCCAATTGCCATCCGACGATACGATTCTGTAAAATTTTGAACTGCTCCAGTCAGCAGGGACTGGGTAACTCCGGCGGAGATGGCGGAAACGGTGGTAACGGCGGTGCCGGCGCAGCGGCTGGCGCCGGCGGCGGCGGCGGCGGCGGTGAACCCGATGGCGAAGACGGAGAAGATGGTGCGGAAAGTCCCGGTGGAAACGGCGGCGAAGGCGGTGTCGGCGGCGACATGGACATAAACGGCACAATGTCGTGGGGAGGTGCCATATTCTACAGTGAAAACTGCCAGGTCAACATGTCGGATACTATAATAAGTTATAATGCAGCTACAACGATTGTTCCGTTTTATACTTATGGTGGTGGTGACGGCGGCGACGGCGGTGACGGCGGCGACGGCGAAGGAGATGCTCCGGGCGGCACCGGAGGCAGTGGCGGCGCAGGCGGCGCAGGCGGCCCCCCACCAGAGATTATTATTGATGGCGACGAAGTAAACGCAGAAGACTACGCAGAAGAAGACGACCCGAATGCACCAAATGAAGCTCCTGGCAGAGGAGGCCCCGGCGGCGAAGGCGGCGAAGGTGGTGACGCCGGCGTAGATGGTATGGATGGTTTCACCATTATTAGTTTCACCGTGAGCTACGGAGGTGCCAATTACTACGAGTCCGGCTGCAAGGCAGAGCTTACCGACTGCACAATAAGCTACAACGCTTCAAGACAAGAAGACGGCGGCGGGCAAGACGGCGGCGGCGAGTATTATCAATACGAGTGCACCTCCATACTTAATCGCTGTGATTTCACCGGCAACCTGGCCGGCTTCAGTGGAGGTGGAGGAGCCCAGTACTTTAATGAGTCCTGCTCCGTGGAGATTAGTGACTGCAACTATATCGATAACTCTTCCGGTGACGACGGTGGTGGATTGTTCTGCCTGTCCGATTGCTCACTCGAGATCAACGACAGCAGCTTTATTAGCAATTCGACTGTCGGATATTACGGCTCCGGGGGTGCAGTATACGGCGGCGGAATATGGGACTGGAACAGTGGAAGATGGTACAACGGCAGCGAAGTAACAATCGACAACAGCTACTTTAGTAATAATGAGGCGGCGTTCGGAGGCGGCCTGTCCTGGCACGGCGAGGGCGCAGGAGTATCGATTTTCGACTCAGTCATCAGTAATAATACCGCTGAGCATGGTGGTGGTATGTACTGGAGCAGTGGGGCACCGGTGATTGAAGGCTGCAGTATCATGGGTAACAGAGCCAAAACACGCTGGTTTATGCCCGATGACATTATTTATCAACAATACTATTACTACTTCGGTTCTGAAAATCCCTACGGCGGTGGCGGTGGAATGTTCTGCTGGTCTTCTGACGTTAAAATTGAAAACTGCTTCATAACCGGTAATTCGTCTTCCGGTTCGGGCGGCGGTGTGTATTTCGGCGGCGACACCAGCGTGCCGATGGTTAAAAACTGTCTGGTCAAAGGAAACTCGGCTGTCCTTGATGGCGGCGGCATCGTCTCCTACTGGTTTACTACGCCAACAATCTCCAACTGTACGATTGTTGATAACCGAGCGTATGACCCGGACAATGCCAGGCGCGGAAGAGGAGGCGGATTATCCTGCTCTTATGAAAGTCAAACAACTCTTGTCGACAGTATCCTCTGGGGCAACACGGGTACTCACGGCAACCAGATTTCGATTGGCAGCGATGACGAGCCGATATATATAGACAGACCTGCCGCCCTTACAGTTTCGTATTGCGACATCCAGGGTGGCCGGGGTCCGGAGGCTATCTATACCGAGCCGGGACGCATCCTCAACTGGCTCGATGGTAATATCGATGCTGACCCGCTCTTTGTCGCATCGCATTACAGCCTTAGTCAAACCGCGGCAGGGCAGGGGGTGGACAGCCCGTGCGTCGATGCCGGGAGCGATTTGGCAGCCAATCTTGCCCTCGATGAGTACACGACTCGCCTTGACGGTGTCGGTGATGTTGGTGCAGTTGATATGGGCCTGCACTATTCCCTCGGCGAAGGTAAGTACCGGTTGATTGTACGTGTCATCGGTGGTGAGCACGGCACGGTTGAGCCGAGCGGTGGATTCTTCGACAAGTACACTGTAATAAAGCTGTGGGCGACGACGGACCCGGGCTATTCGGTCAGATGGGTAGGCACTGATAATGACCGCACCGATGCTCTTACTAATACCGTGACAATGGATTCGAACAAGACTATTACCGTTGATTTCGTAGAGTACGCCGGCAAGACAGTTACTGTGCCCGGTAACTACCCGACAATCCAGGAAGCGTTTAATCACGCCAAAGATGGCGATATAATTGAGCTTGAACCCGGCACTTATTACGGTGGAGTTTCTGGCATCTCGCTTGTGGTGGACAAGGCTGTTACTATTACATCGAGAAATCCCGACGACCCCAACAGTGTTGCGGCAACGATTATTGATGGGTATGTAGGTACCGATGAGAATACCCAAATTGGTATCTTATTTACATCTGAGACGAATTCCAATACGATTCTAAATGGCATTACGATACAGAACTGCGGCGGAGAATTGGTGGATGGAGACGATGGTGACAGGGATGCAAATCATCCTAACGGTCAGGACGGTTCGTGCGGCGAAGGAGCTGCAATATACATCCAAAATGGAGCCAGCCCCATTATCAAAAACTGTATAATAAGAGACAATGTACTGTACGCAGGCAATGGCGGAAACGGCGTGGGCGCGGAGGGGCCCGACCCGATTCTCAATGCAGGCCGAGGCGGCTGGGGTGGTTGGGCACACGGTGCCGGTATATGGTGCGGCCCGGACAGCAGCCCCCAATTCATAAACTGCACAATCGAGAACAATGTGGCCGCCGGCGGCGACGGCGGCAACGGTGGCGATGGTGGTGGTTTAGAAGAAGGCTACGCTAACTACGGAGGAAACTATAGCCGGTCTCAGGCAACTCATTATGTCCCCGATAGTTCTCTCATCGAGTATGCAGCTGGCGGCCTGTGGGAAGTCTGGGAATGGGACCTCGGATTTTACTACTCGGATATTTATGATGTCAACATGACCTCCTACTTCGGTGACTATCGATGGTACTCCGGATATGGAGGAGGTGCGTACTGTGACATCGGAAGTAATGTTATTTTTGTAAACTGTGAAATCAGAGGGAACCGTACTTATGGCGGGATGAGTGGAATTGGGGGTGCAATTGCCGGGACAGGCAGGAACCTGGAGCCCGTGCTTGCCTATGAGATGCCAACTTACGGAGCCGGTGTCTATTGTGCGGCTGATTCTGTGGTAACTTTCACAGATTGCACGTTTGAAGATAATATTACATCCGAAGTTCAGGCTGGGGTTGACCCTAATCATCGTCTTGACCCCTATATCGGATATGGAGGCGGTGTATGTGCCGAGAGCAGCGCTGCGGTTGTGTTTGTTGACTGCAACTTAGTTGACAATCAAGCTGATTCCGGCGGTGGAATATATACCGACGATACAGATGTTACAATCATCGACAGCAATATTACGTCCAATAGAGCACTTCGTGGTGGTGGTTTCATTGGTGTTAATGGCCTAATCAATATAATGAGCAGTGAGATTACCAATAACAGGGCGGCTACCGATGTCAACGATCCCGATGACGATGATATTCCCACCAGCGGTGCCGGCTTGTATTGCTGGCTGGGAGGGATAAACATCCAGGATTGCAACGTCAGCGGCAATATAGCTGATTATTCCGGAGGCGGTGCGTATCTGCGCGACGTAAACAGTGCCTCATTTATCAACAGTCTGATTATAAACAATGCAGCCGGCAGAGATGGTGGTGGTGTCTCGGCCAACTGGTATACTACTTCTGTTATCTCCAACTGCACATTTGTCGGCAACGCCACTATAGGCAGCCTCGGCGAAGTCAACAAGACCGGCTTCGGTGGCGGCCTGTTCTGCTCATACGAGAGCGACTGCGTAGTTACCGACAGCATCTTCTGGAACAATTTTGCCTTGAAAGGAAATGCAATTGCAGTGGGAGCCGGTTTCGAGTTTGACAAAAGATGCGCAACGCTTGCCATTTCTTACAGTGACATCAAGGATGGACGGTCTGCTGTTTGGGTTGACGATGGTTGTACGCTTAACTGGGGCGCTGGAAACATCGACGACGACCCGCTGTTCGTAACGGGGCCGCTTGGTGATTACTATCTCAGTCAGACCGGAGCCGGCCAGTCGAGCAACAGTCCCTGTGTCGATGTTGGCAGTGATTACGCAAGCTATGTTGGTTTGATAGGATATACGACCCGAAGTGATGATATACCCGATACGGGCATCGTTGATATGGGCTACCATCATCCGAAAATGGAACCATGCAGATTGTGCGACCTTGTCCTGGATGGCATTATTAACTTCCGCGATTTTGCGATACTTGCTGAGAGATGGCTTGAGGATGGTTGTTCGGAAGGCAATACCTGGTGCCAGGGTGCAGACCTGACATCAGATACATATGTTGATATGAGAGATATATCTTTCTTAGCTGACTGCTGGCTTGTCGAGGATACGACTGCTCCGGTTCCTAACCCAAGCAGGTGGGAAACAGAACCTAATTTAAGCTCAGGGACATCAATCAGCATGACCGCTGAGACTGCCTTTGATGCCTGGGGCTGGGATGTGGAATATTACTTCGAAAATATCAGTGACAGTAGCCATGACAGCGGCTGGCAGAAGAGCCCGACATATACAGACAGAGGTCTTGGCTCCGGTACTGAATACGGCTATAGAGTAAAAACGCGGGATGGAGTAGGCAACGAAACCGAATGGTCGCCGGTCCGCTATGCCGGCATGGACAGTACGCCGCCGACACCTGCTCCTTACATAGAAAGTATCGTTCCGGACTCGCCGACTTCAATTTCGATGATAGCTACAGTCCCATACGATGACAGCGGTGTAGAGTATTATTTCGAGAACACGTCCGTAGATGGGCACGACAGCGGCTGGCAGGATGACCCGAATTATACAGACGTCGGCCTTGACCCCAACACCGAATATTCTTACAGGGTCAAAGCCAGAGACAAATCGCCTGCTCAGAACGAAACCGGTTGGTCAGGGACGGTTACTGTCGCCACCCTTGTGCCTCCGGATCTGATTGCTCCTGTCCCTGATCCGATGGAATGGGACCCGACTGTGGACCCGAACGGTTTCGATGGGACACCTCGGGAGATTTGGATAGACCTTAACGGCGACGGTTATGTCGGTACCTTTGAATATGGGGCTACGATGACAGCAGTAGTAGCCACAGATGCCGGTGGTGGCCCTGTGGAGTATTTCTTCGAATGCATTACCGAGAGTGACTTCAGCAGCGGCTGGATACCTGATCCGACATATACGGTCATCTTAGGCAGGCCCGGACAAGGCCACCGTTTCCGTGTCAAGGCACGCGATCAGTTTGGCAACGAGACCGCCTGGTCACCTGAGGATGTAGCAGACTGACGGCAAAACAAGAATGGGTCCAAGAAGCCTCTTGCCGGATGAAGCAATGTCCAATCATTTAACTGCGGGTATTTTCCGGGAAAAGCAACGGCTGCATTCTTTCTTATATAGGACTAATTTGTTTGATGAAACGCGTATGTTTTTTTGGTCTGTTTCACTTAGCCTTTAATGTTTGATAGCCGTAGTGTGCGAACAGGTGGTCAAGTATCACCATTGCAGTGTAATTCTCAGCAACCGGCCATATTCGAGCCACAATCGTTGGGTCACGCCTGGTAATAGCAGCCAATTCCTTGTTCTCCAGGGTATATTTGTCAATTGTCTTCTGTGGCTTGTCAATTGTTGGTGTAGGCTTGACCGTAAGTCTGACTACAATGGGTTGGCCTGTGGAAAGGCCGCCTGTAATACCGCCGGCGTTGTTTGACTCGAAAATAACCTTGCCGTCTTCAGCGCGCATCTGGTCGTTATTCTCGAAGCCGGTCATATCTTTGACTGCAAAGCCGGCGCCGACCTCGACACCTTTGACCGCACCGATGCCGAGCATTTTGCCTAATTCACCGTCGAGCTTATAGAAGACTGGCTCGCCAAGGCCGGTTGGAACACCGGATACAACAACTTCAACTACGCCGCCGACCGAATCGCCGGTGGCGGAGATGCGGTTACAGGCATCGACCATTTCCTGTGCGGCATCGGTATCGGGACAGTTTACCACAGAATGTACACCGTATTTGTCCCGAATCGCAGCGGCAGAGAGCTTCGGAGCTTTATCGCGGATGGCGTCAATTTCCTGTTCAATCTCGGCTAATATTCTGGTCTTTTCGAGGAATCTCATATCCATATTTATACGGCCTTTGACGTAAACCTCCTGATAAAACGGGTCGAGGTCGTGCCGCATTTTTTTGTAATCGTTCGTGTACTTCAAGGCCTTCTCGGCAGCGACATCGGGACATCGAACACCGGCGATTTCTTTGGCATAGGAAAACACTTCGATACCGCATTTCTTCAGGACTTTTTTGGCGACGTATCCGGCAGCTACGATGGTCGAGGTGTAGCGGCCGCTGAAAATGCCGGCGCCGATGGCATCATCATCCGGGCCGTACTTTTTGAAAGAAGCGTAGGATGCATGGCCCGGGCGGGGTGTGCGATTCGTGTCCTGGTATTGCTTGATGTGAATGAAATGGCGGTCCAGGTTGGGAATCAGAATCGCCAGGGGTGTTCCGTTAGTGTGGTTCTTGTTCCCGGCATTTTCGATGGTGTCTGATGCGTTCAGGCCGGAATAGATAATCGGAAGGTCAGGCTCTTTTCGCGGACTGCTCAGTTCGTCGGCTCCCGGCTTTCTAAGAAGCAGGTCGCCATAGATTTCCTGTTCGGTCAGTAACATACCCGGCGGAACACCGTGCACAACAGAGCTCAGGCCTTCCTGGTAAGAGCCGCCGGCTACCGTTACCTGAAACATTCGTCCAATATGACAACCAATCATTTCTTGATCTCCTTGAAAAGTGAGCTAAAGTTTCTAAAGTGAGCTAAAGTGAGTTTAAAATTTTAAGCACTTTAGGCACTTACTAATTCCATATTTGCGCCGATACCCTTCATCAATTCCACGTAATTGGGAAACGTAACGGCGATTGCCTCGGCGGTGTCAATAGTGCATTGAGCGTCTAAGTTCAAGCCTGCTAAGGACAACGCCATTACGATTCGGTGGTCAGCCCGGCCGTGCAGTTCAGCCGGTTTGGGCCTGCCACCGGCTATTATAAGGCCATCCGGCAATTCTTCAACATATACGTCCATTTTTTTCAGCTCTTGGGCCATACATTTGATTCGGTCGGTCTCTTTGCTGCGTGCCTGGGGGACGTTCAGCAGTTTGGTTGAGCCCTCGGCGAAAGCGGCGGTAACAGCCATAGCGGGCAGCGCATCGGGAGTTTTGTTCATATCAAGCTCGGCACCTTTGAGTGTGGCGGCTTTAACCGTTACTGAATTTGGGGCAATGCTAATATTGGCCCCCATCGCTTTTAGGTAATCGACTACTGCTTTATCCGGCTGACTATCTGAGAAATCCAGCCCAAGCAAGGTTACTTCCTGGGCGGACACAGCAGCGGCGCAAAGGAAAAACGTGGCACTGGAAAAGTCGGCAGGAATGGTGGCATCGAAGGCCTTGTAATTCTGATTGCCTTTGATTTTGAATTTGCGCATCTGCTGATTTTCGTATTCTATCTGCTGCTTGTCGAGCCAGTCGAGCGTCATTTGCACGTAACCCGGCTCGTTAAGCAGAGTAACGTCAATTTCGATATCTTTGGACGCCAGCGGTGCGCATAAAAGCAGGCTGGACAGATATTGACTGGTTGTTGCGGCGATGGTGGCTCTTCCGCCTGTTAGTTTTCCCGTTATCTCAACAGGCACTTTGCCGTTGTTTTTAAGGCTGGTGCATTTTGCTCCGAGTTCACTGAGTGTGTCCATAAGCGGTCCGACAGGACGGGTCTGAATTTGCTCATCACCGGTGAAAGTTGTGGTCCGGCCGGCCTGGGCCAGAGCAGCCGAGCCTATTGCGATACGCAATGTTGTGCCGGAATTGCCCACGTCGATGACCTCCGGCGGGGTGGTAATTTCGCCGCCTGTGCCGGTTACCTTCCAGAGCTTAGGGTCGGATGTGTCAATCGCAGCGCCTAACGCCCGGTAGCAGGTCACTGCTGCCTGTGTATCGCTTGAGTTCAAAGGATTGCGAATGAGACTTTGGCCGGGGGCTAAAGAGGCGATTGCAACCGCACGAATGGTGTGCGATTTGGAGCCTGGAATTATCACCGTTCCTTTTAACCGTGATTTTCTTACAATCAATTTCATAACAAATTAGTGCACAGGTGCACAAGTCATAAGTGCATAAGTTACTTTTACTATTATGCCCTTTATTATCAGAAACCACGAATAATTGAAAGAAGATTTTAGCCACGGATTCCATGGATTTTGTACTCAGCAAGGATTGCAGCTTAGAAACTCTTTAGTTTAATAGTCAAATGACTATGACCATTTTGATGCGTCTGTCAGGATTGCGCGTAACCGTGTTCGACGCATAGGCTGAATTTTGGTTATCCTGTGTAGATTTCGGGGCGAATTATTATTGAACTTTGTGAAATAAAAAACAATAAATTCATAGAAAAACAGAGGTTTTAACGTTTACGAACACCCCCAAACAGATTTGCTCGTGCTGCGTAGCGAGCTACTTCGCAGAGCAGTAAAGGTGCCACCCGGTGTTGCTTTAATAATGCAAGGCTCAATCGGAGCTATCTTCTTGTTTTGTGTACCAATCGGCCTGGCGATTATTGTGCTCCCATAGGATTTCCAAATCGTTGATGTCGATTGCGCCGTCGGCATTGATGTCACCGAGTAAATAACCTTCCGGTGATTTTGTGCTGTTTAAGATGTTATTGAGCAGAATAATAAAGTCTGATTTGTTAACAACGCCATCGGCATTGAGGTCGTACCAAAAGATACTGTCGGCCTCTTTTTTATCGCTGATGTTCCAGGCCAGGCCGTAGCGCGGAGCTATGGCTATTTCTCTTGGGTCGTCAGTATCGTTCAAGGACAGAACAATTTCGTAGCTGGTATAGTTGGGGTCTGCGGGGACGTAAATGTGCTCAACGTTGTCAACGCGGCTGTCGCTGTAATCGAGCAGATAGTCGTTGCTGGTATTATTTGGGTCAACAGCCCAGAGTTCGAGGCGGAGGTTGCTGTCTTTTTCAGGGGCCGGTTCAAAAGGATAGGTGCGGTTGTAGCGTCTGTTCCAGACGACTGTGGCGGTAATATATTTATCGGCAGGTTCGGTTAGGGTGATTTTGTAAACATTCTCCACCCTCTGGCTGTTGTCCAGTTGGTTTAAGTCCCAGCCGATAGTTGAAACATCACCGGGCTCATTTGGCCCGGCGATTAAATGGTTGTAGGCCCCGACCGCATTTAACATACCCGCCCCCTGAATGTGGTCAAGAGGAGAAATGTGGTCATCGTCGGTTTGGAGTCGGCCTTTATGCCAGTAGGGCAGTTTGACTGCGGAATTTAGTAAAATAGCTTTGATTACGCAATTTCCGCCTTCCGGTGAGATAGCCGGAGTTAAGTTCGTTTCCTGTTTGGCCTTTTGAACGAGCAGGCCGATTGTTCCTGAAACTATCGGCGTCGAGAAGCTCGACCAGTTACCGGTTGGTTCATAGCCGTTGGGTTTGTTATCGTTTGCAGCTAAGCAATTACCGGGGGCGACAATGTCGGGTTTGCATCGCTCATCGCCGGTCGGGCCAAAAGTCGAATGCTCCGGATAGGGCAGGGCAAAATGTTCCAGGTTGGTTGCAAGGTCCTCGATGTTAACCGAGTCAACTACACCGACGCCGATGATGTTTGCTCCGGCACCCGGATAAAGAACAGGGTCATGAGCATCGGTGCCGTTCCCTATGGCGGCGACGATAATAAGGCCGTAGTGCTCAGCCAATGATTCGATACCTCTTGTCCACCAGTCTTCGAATTGGATGCCGTTACCGAGTGTTATAATATCTGCATCCGGTGGTGAGTGCTCGAATACGTTATTGGTTAAGAAATACCAGAATTCGTAGATATCAGCCTGGGCCTGCGGTGCTGTGCCCTGGTAGTAGAATTGTCCTATATAAGGATTGAATGCGTCGGGATCATCGCCGAGCAGAATAGAACATATGGCGGTTGAATGGGGCGAAAGGCCTGAAGGTGGTACACTTTGGTCGTGAAAGCTGAGCCGGCCGGCTTTGAAGCAGTTATGTTCGATATCGGGCCGGTAATCGTTTTGTGGTTCATCATCGATATAAGTAATGCTCCTGCAGATAACGGCGAACTTTACGCCATCACCTGTCAGCTTAGGGTCTATCCGTCTTAGGGCATAAATTCCAGCTTGTTCTAATCCTTGCGGCTGGAGAGTGCCGCCATTCAGTGGCTCCTGGGCTCTGGTGGTGCCGGCGCTTAAAAGTGCTGCCATGAAGGCTACCAGGCTGAACACAAGTGTTTTTTTAGCTGTGTATCTCACTTCATAACTCCAGAGGAGGTGCTGAAAACCGGCAGGGACAAAGCTATTCCCCCGACTGCCGACCTCCTGAGCTAATATTTTACCTGTCCGTGAACTCTTTGTAATATGGTATCATAAAATACCTTCATTTTCAAGTAAATTATCCTTTATGTTCCTGTAATATTTTAGTTTTTAGTATTAAAAGGGCGTTTTTTGAAAACTTATTGAGAAATCTTGCCTTTATCAATCGGAGTTGCTATACTCAAGGTGATATTCAGATTGTTTTTCATTGGTGGTTTGCTGCAATTATGAAAGTAATTTTAGATTCCGGACAAATCGAGCAGGTTCTTAAGGATTTGGCAAGTGGTATTATTTCTGAAATCCCGGCTGAAATTGTTATTGCAGTAATCGGTATTCGCAGCAGAGGAGAGGTTCTGGCCCAGAGGTTATCGGGCCAATTGTCACGGCGTCTTGGCAAAGATGTTCAATGTGGAACTTTAGATATAACACTTTACCGTGACGACCTGAACTCGCCTCAAGGTACTGCTCAGCCGCTCGTTCGCACAACAGAAATCGGGTTCGATATAGACGATAAAATCATTATTTTAGTTGATGATGTGCTATATACCGGACGCTCGGCCCGGGCGGCGATGGATGCTCTTATAGATTTAGGCAGACCCAGAGCGATAAGGTTGGCGGTCCTTGTCGACCGAGTCGGCAGAGAGCTGCCGATACAGGCTGATTACACCGGCTACACAACCGATGTCGAACCCGGCAAATTGGTGCAGGTCAATCTTGTCGAATCGGATGGGAAAGACGAGGTGGTCATCGAATAAATGAATATCGAATGTCGAATTTCGAATAACGGAATGCGAGGACCGAAATACGACAAATTATGGCCTTAAAAAGAAAAAGCAAACAATTCAAGTGGCATCGCAAACATTTACTCGGCTTGCGGGAGCTTAGTGCCGAAGAGATTACGTATATTCTTGATACAGCCAAAGGTTTTGAGCAAATAAGCACCCGGTCGGTCAAAAAGGCTCCGCCTTTGCGAGGTAAGGTTTTAGTGAACTTGTTTTTTGAAGACAGCACAAGGACGCGAAACAGCTTTGCCCTGGCGGCAAATCGATTAAGCGCAGATATCATCGAATTTACCAAAAAGACCAGCTCGGTCAGTAAAGGCGAGACCCTTTTGGATACGGCCAGGAATCTGGAAGCGATGGGAATTGACATCGTTGTGATTCGACACAATGCCGGTGGATCGCCGAAATTTTTGAGCAGGAATATCAACGCCTGTGTGGTAAATGCCGGCGATGGATTCTGTGAGCATCCCACACAGGGTCTTCTGGATGTCTATACCATTCGCAAAATAAAAGGCACGCTTGAGGGCTTAAAGATTGCGATTGTCGGCGATATAGCGCACTCGCGCGTTGCACGCAGTGATATGTGGGCGATGACAAAACTCGGCGCCGAGGTAATATTAGTCGGTCCGCCTACGCTTATGCCGACACAGGCAGACCGATTGCCGGTTAAGATAAGCTACAGCCTTGATGAGGTTATCGAAAAGGTCGATGTGATAAATATGCTTCGGATTCAGTTTGAACGGCTCGGTGGCAATCCTTTCCCTTCGATACGGGAATACTCACATTATTTCGGACTGACTGTCGAGCGTATGAAAAGGGCCAAGCCGGATATTTTGGTTATGCACCCCGGCCCGATCAACAGAGGCCTGGAGATAGAAAGTGAAGTAGCCGACGGCCGGAACAGCGTTATCTTAGAGCAGGTAACCAACGGTCTGGCGGTGAGAATGGCGGTGCTGTTCCTGGTCAACCAGGCAGCAGCACAAAAGGACTGAAGATTGAAAACGGTAACCAGACAATCGTGAAAATGAGTGAAATGAAAAAGAAAATATTAACATCGGTAATTTCAATTTTCGCTCTTATTCAGGCTTGTCCGGCCCAATCTGTGGAGCCGAAAGCGAAGGCAGACATTTCGGAATTGCTCACTGCTCTTAAAGCTGAGAAATATGCGCATAGTCGTAAAGGAATTATTGAATTGGTCGAGGAGATGGGCAATAGAGAACCGATTTCCTTTTTTGTCGAACAGTTACAAGTAGATAATCGGAGAGGAAGATGCAAAGCCGCCTTATGTCTTGAATTACTCGGCGATAGGCGAGGGATCCCAGCTATCATAAAGGAATTAAACGACACCAGCTACAGACCTACGAAAATGATCAGGTCTGATGGGACTGAATACCAGCAAGGCCAAGTAAGAAGCGATCATTATTATGCGGCCTTGCTTCTGGGGATTTTAGGTGATGAAAAAGCGGTGCTGGCCCTTATCGAAGCCACGCGGGATGAGACGATAAACTACCAAGCTGCTATTTCGTTGGGGGAAATTGGTGACAAACGTGCCATTCCAGCTTTACGAGCCATGCTAAAGAAATATTCGAATCAGCCCTTTCGACATACAACGAAACACTTTCGACGCTTGTTCGCAGGATATGGATTAGCGATGCTGGGTGATGCAGAAGGACTAAAAGTTGTGATTGACACTTTGAATGAACGGCAGCAGAATTGGACCATCCGCCGCCATGCAATCAGAGCTCTGGGAAAGTTGGGAGACAAGCAGTCTGTGCCTAATTTAATTGCTGCCCTGAAAGACGAGCATCCGAATATTAGAGTAAGTGCTGCACGGGCTCTTGGCGCGATAGGCGATGTTTCAGCTTTAACTGCTCTTGAGGAAGCATTAAAAGACAAAACGGAAACTAAAGTCAACGCACCAACAACTGTCAGTAAAGCCGCGGCCAGTGCTATTGCGCAAATAAAAGGCTGGGGTAAAACGATTAGTGGTTTGCGATGCTGGTTGCGAGCGGATAAAGATGTTTGGAAAGCAGATGAAACTCCAACCTTTAAGGCGGATGTATATAATGATGGGGCACGCGAGTTTTACATGCACCGGGGACATGAACTCTGCGAGCTTGTGGTGGGTGAGCAGTGGTACTACTGGTCGATTAATTTTAACGGACCGGTGGGGATACTTTCTCCGGGTCAGCAATACAATAATATCCGGATCTCGCTGGAAAAATACTGGCAAAACAAGCAGAACAACGAACGGCTGACTTTGGCTGTGGGCAAGCATACTATTCGAGTCGTTTTTGTTGCGAGGCCCAGCGCCGAGAACAGCGGGCCGCCTCTCTGTGTTTTAAGCAATCGAGTCGAGATAAGGATTTTGCCGACAGAATTTTAGCTGGAGATGCGTGTAGAGAAAAAACCACGGACAGATTGAGGCTGAAAAGCATTAAGTAGAGACGAAAATGGATTCCCGCTTGCGAGGGAATGACAGTACTATGAATAATGAGCTTTTGATAAAAAATGGTCGGGTTATAGACCCTGCAAACGGCATCGATAAAAAATGCGATGTGCTTATAGTCGATGAAAAGATTGCAGAGGTCGGGGAAAAGACCCAAGACTTAAGACTCAAGACCCAAGACAAAGTAACAGTTATCGATGCGGCCGGCAAATTAGTTGTGCCGGGCTTGATTGACATCCACGTTCACTTTCGTGAGCCGGGCGATGAAGAGGAAGAAACAATTGCGAGCGGCTCGACGGCGGCCGTTGCGGCGGGATTTACTTCGGTCGTGTGTATGCCGAATACCAACCCTGTCATAGAAAATGAAACCGATGTCGAATACATCCATCGAAAGGGCAGGCAGACCAGGAAAACTCATGTTTACACGATGGGGGCCATCACGAAAGGCCTGCAGGGTGTTGAGCTTGCGGAGATGGGACTTATGTCTGAGGCCGGGGCCGTTGGTTTTACCGATGACGGCAGGGGGGTGCAGGACCCGGCAGTAATGTTGCGTGCTCTAAAATATGCTGCTATGTTCGATGTGTTTGTGGCTCAGCATTGTCAGGACGACGGTTTTGCCGGCGGTGGCGTGATGAACTCGAGTTACTATTCGACGATACTGGGCTTACCGGGGATAGACCCGTTAGCGGAAGAGGCGATGCTGTGGCGCGATATTCAGCTTATTAAAAAGATCCATCCTGGGCGGATTCGCTACCACGCCCAGCACATATCGACGGCCGGCTCGGTCGGGCTGATAAGGGCTGCCAAGAAAGAGTCTCTGTCGATTACCTGCGAAGTAACGCCGCATCATTTGCTTTTTACCGAGCAATGTTGCGCCGAGTATGATACCAACTACAAGGTAAATCCACCTCTGCGGTCGGACAAAGATGTAGAGGCCCTAAAACTGGCGATTGCCGAAGGACTTATTGATGCACTGGTAACTGACCACGCTCCGCACCTACAGAGTGAAAAGGAGCTGGAATTTTTAGCTGCTCCTTTCGGTATTGCGTCGCTGGAATGTGCTTTGGGTCTTTATGTTAGAGCACTGATTGAGCCGGGCGTTCTGGATTGGCCCGGCTTGATTAGCTTGATGACCGAAAAGCCGGCTAAGATAATCGGCGTTGACAAGGGCACACTTGGGGTAGGTAAGCAGGCCGACGTTACTATTATCAACCCTGATGCTGAGTATGAAATTGATGTAAACACATTCCGCTCCAAGAGCAGGAACTGTCCCTATCATGGCTGGAAAGTCAAAGCCAGGGTCGAAAAAACAATAGTCGGCGGGGAAATAAGATTTGAAGTCGAGAACCAATAGTGCGTAGTTGAGAGTTCATAGACCACAAACTGAGGATTATGAATCATGTTTATTATTGATGGTCATAACCTGTTGCACTCAATCCAGAAAGTGGACGAAAGCTCGGAGTCAATCAGCGAAGTTCAGTTGTGCCGGATTATCGGCAGGTATTTGAAGCTAATCAGCCAAAGCGGCGAAATTATTTTTGATGGTACCGGGCCGCGAGACAAAAGCGGATTCGATGATATAAGCAATTTGGAGGTCTTTTTTGCCGGCTTAGGTACCGATACCGACACGGTAATCGAAGACAAGATACGTGCAAGTACAGCACCTAAAAGATTGACAATTGTCAGCAGTGACCGAAGATTGCGAAAAGCGGCCCGAACCAGAAAAGCAACATCATTAAAATCGGAGGTTTTCTGGAATAATATCCACAAGCAGTTAACCCGGAAAAGGCCGGAAAAAGAGCCCCCGGCAAAACGGCAGGGACTTACTGACGGTGAAACCGAGCAATGGCTTGAATTTTTTGGTCTTGAGCAGTGACGTTTTTGCCGATATATAGGAGGATAAATATTGTGAACTTTTTAGGAGGCCAAAAGATTATGAACTGTCCTGCGTGTGGAAATGTGTTACAGGGAATAACGGTGGGGGGTGTAGCGGTTGATGTGTGCCAGGGTGGTTGTGGCAGCATCTGGTTTGACAACTTTGAGCTGGCGAAATTTGATGAGCCCCATGAGTCTGCGGGCGAGGAACTATTAGAAATAGAGCGAGACGAGAGTATAATTGTCGACCACACTAATAGATTAAAGTGTCCGAAGTGTGATGAAATTGTGATGATGCGGCACTTCTTCAGTGTTAAGAAGAATGTTGAGGTCGATGAATGCCCGGGATGTGGCGGCTTTTGGCTGGATGCCGGTGAGTTGTGCAAGATTCGCAGCCTCTTCAATACCGAAGAGGAAAGACACAAGGCGGCTGAGGAGTATTTCTCGGAAGTCTTTGGAGGTGAATTGGCTGCGATGGAGGCCGAAAACCAGGCTAAACTTAAAAAAGTACAGAAGATATCAAATATGTTCCGCTTTATTTGCCCGAGCTATTATATTCCGGGAAAGCAGGATTGGGGAGCCTTTTAGTTTTCTGTAGTCAGATTGACCGGTCCCTTACGTCCTTGCCTCGAAGGCAAGAAGCAAGATTATCGATTTGATCGGGGTTCATATTAAGTGCGGTATCCAGATATTCACCGCGGTCGGAATTCCGACAGGCGAAACAATCTTTCAGGGTACACATGATATAATAGTAGTGTTTAAATAAAACAAAATCCCTCGATAAGCCGGAGCTTTCTGCTCCAGAATCGAGGGATTTCATTACACTAAGTCTTTTGTCTTTCTAAATTCCTATTGAACTACTTGTTACTCCGGCAAAGTCATACTCTTTGCCGCCTATCGTCACTTTATTAATTGTGAATGTGACCGAGCTGCCACTTCCTACCCACTGTGTCCCGGCGAAGCTGACTCCGCCACTTGCATTTGTTGTCCCGGAGACAGTGCCGCCATAACCTCCACTCCAGGTTCCCTCTATGGTCACTCCGCCGATAGGTAGTCCGGAGGGGGTATTCTGTGTGACTGTAATACCTGACGTTACTGTGTACCATGTCCCAAAAACTCGCCTCTTCGACATGCTGATATTCACGTGTATGGCTGGGGTGTTCAGGTGGATATAGTTGGTCTTGGTTTCAGTGTCCGAACCACCGAGGCCTGTTATACTTAAGCTGACCGTGTAATCAGCGATGTTCTTGTACATGTACGTGTGAGTTGGATTCTGTTCAGTTGACGTTGTTCCATCGCCGAAGTCCCACAACCGGCTGGAAACATGTCCGATGGAATTGTCGGTGAATTGCACAACCAGAGGGCCATCTCCGCTTCTTGGTTTTGCCGTAAAGTTCGCCATGGGAGCTGAAGGCATCGTTATTTGGATGTAGTCCTTCTCTACTTTGAAATCTGAACCACCTGGGCCCACTACTTCCAGACGTACTGTGTAAGAACCGGCATCTTGGTACGTGTGAGCCGGGTTCTGCTCGGTTGACGTTTCTCCGTCGCCGAAGTCCCACGACCAGGTTGTGATACCTCCATAGGGTGCGGATTCCATCGAAGAGATGGAAACGTTGCCATTTTCACGATTGATAATAGTCGCCGGACAAGTGGATTTATCAGTGAATTGTACGGTCATGGGCGTATTGATGCTTATTGGTTCTCTTGTAAAGTCCGCATCAGGAACCGAAGGTATAAACAGTCTGATATAGTAGTTCTTGGTTTCGATATCCGGGCCGTCTGGGCCTGTTACTGTCAAGCTCACGGTGTAAGAATAAGCCTCTTGATATACATGAGACGGGTTCGGCTCGATTGATGTTGTTCCGTCACCGAAATCCCATAACCAACTGGTGATATTTCCTGTGGATTGGTCGGTGAATTGTACCGTCAATTGCTCAGGGCCGATTCTTGGTTCCGCCGTAAACTTCGCTTCAAGAGGCAGAGGTCCCGGTCCCGGTCCCGGTCCCGGTCCTGGTTTCGTGGCTTTCCATTGGAGGGCGGCATAAGCATCTACTATCCCCCAGCCGTATTCTATATCCCAGCCTGTTGGTCCCTTATCCTCTGCTGTGGATTCTAAAGCTTCTTTGACTTCAGCAGGTGAGGTGGTATT
>Ga0114922_10001380_pt1 | contig 23161 bp, 24 predicted proteins | sample AartaG_FD_100975 | JGI IMG/M metagenome (GOLD analysis project Ga0114922, IMG submission 100975) | Deep subsurface microbial communities from Aarhus Bay to uncover new lineages of life (NeLLi) - Aarhus_00045 metaG | ecosystem: Environmental > Aquatic > Marine > Oceanic > Sediment | place... | reverse complement strand
CATCTCGTCCCGCCTCCCTCTGAGGGCCTCACTATAGGCCATCACCTCTTCGTAGGTGCAGGCATCGATGCAGTTGATGCCCGACTCTATGCAGCGGGTGACAACGTCGCGGCGGTTCTTCCTGAAGCCCGGATCTTTCAGGTCGGCGCTCAGCCAGCCCTGTCCCTTGAAAACGCCCGGCACCGCCTTGTCGATGCGCTTCCAGTGTCCGCCGAGGCAGACGGCTGAAACCCAAAGGCCTGTCTTCCCGAGCCGTCGGTACTCCATCTCCGGGTTGTAGCTTCGGGTCTTCGAGATGGTCGCCTCGTCATAAGCGGCGGTCTTGCAGCTTACGCTGCCCAAACCGGCGGCGAGCCCTGCCGCGCCCATCGCGCTACGGCGCATGAAGTCGCGGCGGCTCAGATTAGTCCCTTTGTCCGGTTGGTGCTGTTTGCGTTCCATGACTGTCTCCTTGTTTCCCCGGCTTCTCCCTAACTGCCCGCTATGTTCTCCGCTTCGCTTGCTTATGACATGTCCTTAAGTAGTCTCGTGATTTGGCGAGATTGGACGCCATTACATCCGGCTCCAGATCCCCGTGCATGAAAGGATTGACGCACCCGTCGTATCGTATGTCCGCCAGAGCTTGGAGCCAGGGCGTCATATCCGTTGGGCCGATACCCGGAAGCTGTTTTGGCCCCGGGGAATGTTGCCACGCATAAAAGAAGAGAAGCTGTTCGCCGCAGGTTCGGATGGCTTCGGGCACAGAAGCATTGATCGTCTGGAGATGATACGGCGCGAGCGCAATGCCAAGTCTCGATGACGTGTTGATGTCGACGAATGCCTTGAACGAATCGAGCGAGTCCAGCAGGCTGCGGCCATGATTCTCAATGGCCAAATAAGAGTCGTGCGTTTCGGCCAGTTCCACCAAGGGTTTCAGTCCGTCAATGAATTGGCGCATCCGACTGGTCAGTTCCTCAGGCTCGCATGGGGCATCACTACCCCGCACAGCGACGCCTCCGCCGGCCCGGCCCAGCAACTTCGCGTAACGGCGGTAACCGCCACTATAGACTGAAAAGGCAAACAGCTGGAGGTTGTGTTTGGCGAGCAACTCTTTCAGGCCGTCCGGTCCCAAACGCTTGGCTATGTCGTCGAGGTGTGGACATCCTTCGTGGGCCGACCAGATGTCGATCGCCTCGAAGCCGAGACTCGCAATCCGCTTACACGCCTGCTCAATGGGCAACTCCATGAAATGAATCGAGGAGGTCGACAACCGCATCTGCCAGGTTGTCTCGGGAGCGTCTTCTTCGGCCCACGCTGGCAGAACCCGTGCTGCAAGGCTGGCTGCCGCACCGCAACTTGCGGCTTTCAAAAACGTACGTCGCCCCAGAGTTCCGTTCATCGCGTATCCCCAACTGGAATCATTCTCGTCAGCTCACCACCCGCCGCTGCTCTAGGACAAGGCAACTCACGGCAGACAGGATTATAACGCGAATCGCCTCTTCGGGGCAAGTATGCGTTTCACACTCGCGGACGCCTCGCGGCACACGGCGCAGCCATGTGGAACGGCTGAGTTGATTCTCGTTCCTCGTCAAAGTAGAATCTGCATACACGCTTCGGACAGGTAGTCGGCGAGAACAGAACGTTGACAAGAAGAAATAACTATCGTCTGAGCTTATGGGGATTCGGAATCGCCTGGCTTGTGGCGATGCCTACGGTTTCGCCTGTACACGTTTTCGACGGCGTGTGGTCCGCGGCCCAGTCTACAACATTACTTCAGTATCCCCAAGGAATGGCGGTCGATAATAGTGGGGATGTGTAGGTGGTTGAGTACGGGAATGATCGCATCCAGAAGTTCTCCGGGGACAGGCAGTTCCTCACCAAGTGGGGCAGGCACGGCGGCGCAATAGACGCGCAGCGTGTGATCAATGCCGCGCTTGGGATTCTGATTTGAGCCGGTACTATGTAGCAAAAAACCCTGACTGGGTGCGTGAAACCATAAGGGCAATATGCCCCATATCTATCGACCACCTGCCGCGGCAGCTCGCCCTTTTCCGTCGTCTGTCTCCATGAATTGTGGAATTAACCTCTATCCCGCGTATCCCGCACGCGCAAAAACCATAGATTATGAAAAAAGTGCTTGACAAACTCCACCCCCTTGTGGCATAATGCCACGTACCAGTGGGAGAAGCGAGGTATTTTGCCCTGGCCCGAAAGGGGGAATGACCGTGGCCAAGTTGATATGGCTCCAGGGGAGCTGTTGCGGCGGGGAAACGATATCGCTGCTCAATGCCGACCAACCGGATGTTCTGACCACCTTCGAGATGTTGGACATAGAGATTGTCTGGCATCCTTCATTCAGCCTGGCTCAAGGCGATGAAGTGCTGGACCTCGTCCAGGAGTACCTTCTGGGCAACGAAACAGTGGACATATTCGTGGTGGAAGGTGCTGTCTACACGAACCCACGTGAAGGGCCCAAACACTTTGCGCCGGACGGAACGCACCTGAGCGAGTGGGTGCGCCGGTTTGCCAACTCCGCTCGCTACACCGTTGCGGTCGGCACGTGCGCATCTTTTGGCGGGCTGATGTCGGTCGGCTCGAACCCGATGGGAGCGATGGGAGTGCAATTCTACCACGACCAGTTCGGCGGTTTTCTGGGCGGGCAGTACCGTTCAGAATCGGGTCTTCCCGTTATCAACGTTCCCGGATGTCCTGCTCACCCGGACTGGATGACCGGGACCCTGGGCGCGCTCGTGTCTGACAGGCTCACACAGGACGATCTCGACCGGTACAACCGTCCGCGGATGTTCTATTCCAAGCTGGCGCATCATGCGTGTCCGCGAAACGAGTACTATGAGTTCAAAGCTTCCGCCGTGGAATATGCCCAACAGGGGTGTCTGTTCGAGAATCTTGGATGTAAAGGCACGCTATGCGAGTCGGATTGCAACGAACGGTTGTGGCTCGGCCGTACCGGCAGTTGTCCGCGAGGCGGGTTTCCGTGCCTGTCTTGCACATCACCGATGTTTCCAGACGGGTTCACGCCTTTCTTTGAGACGGGCAAAATAGGCGAGATACCAACCACACTCCCTCTTGACGTGCCCAAAGCGTGGTATGTTGGGATAAGCGGCCTGGCAAAGCTCGCATGTCCGGAACGGCTGCGTGTCAACGCTGTTTCGCCGACCCACATAGATACGGACGAGAGCGAGGACAACTGAGATGAGCACGCGGACAATCGAGTTCAGTCCTTTCACACGCGTCGAAGGCGATCTTCGGATCGCTGTCGAGATCGAGGACGATAGAGTGGTGAGTGCACACACGTCGGGCACCCTGTTCCGCGGTTTCGAGAACATTCTGCGTGGTCGCAACCCGAAGGATGCCATCGTTATCACATGCAGGATATGCGGTCAGTGCGGAGGTGCGCATTCCCGGACCGCGGCGACGGCACTCGCCGATGCATACGGCGTCGTCCCGCCTCCGAACGGTTACCTCACGGCCAACGTCTTCCAGGCCGTCGAGATGATGTTGAACCATCTGACCCATTTTTATACCTCGTTTGCGGTTGATTTTGCCGGCCCTCCATACGAGAACGATCTCTCCCAACGATTCGCCCCTGTCAAGGGAACCTCATACGTCGCGGCGCTCAGGGTCAGGAAAGGATTGTTGGGCATCCTCGGCATCTTCGTCGGCAAGTGGCCGAACACGCTGGCGTTGCATCCCGGCGGTACGACCAAACCGGTCACGGCCAGCGAGATATTTCGCGCCACAGGTATGCTTACCGACTTCCGTGGCTTTGTGGAGAAACAACTGCTCCGGTGTCCACTCGAAAGGTGGTTCGAGATAAGTTCTGCTGAAGACCTCGATCGATGGCTTGGTCAGGCCGATCATGCTGAAGGCGACCTCGGCGTTTTCATACGCACTGCACTCAGCTACGGACTTGATCGAATCGGTGCTGGACCGGGCAAGTTTCTGTCCAGCGGAGGCTGGGCACTCTCAGAAGATGCGACATGGCTCAAGCCGGGTTTCTTCAACGGCAAAACGCACCAGTTCGACTCCGAACAGATCAGCGAGCATGTCCGGTACTCGTGGTTCGAGCCGTATGAAGGCGGCAGACACCCCTTGGACGGTTCCACAGAGGTTTCGTCCGATCGAGAAGGTGCATATAGCTGGTGCAAAGCACCGCGATACTTGGGCGAAGTTGCAGAAGTGGGGCCTCTTGCGCGAATGGTCAACCACGGCGAGCTGCTTGCGCTCAACCTGTTACGGTCCGCCGGGCCAAATGTATACCTCCGCGTGTTGATGCGGTTCCACGAGATGTTCAAGCTCCTCGAACAAACGCGGGTATGGTTCGAACAAATTCGGCCCGAGGAACCGTTCTACATCAAGGATGAGCCAAAAGAGTCTGGGATAGGAGTTGGGCTGGCAGAAGCCGCTCGCGGTTGCGTAGGACACTGGGTGCGGATCGAAAAGGGACTCATCAAGAACTACCAAATCGTTACCCCCACGAGCTGGAACCTCTCGCCTCGTGACTCTGCCGACAACCCTGGTCCCGTAGAGGACGCACTTGTGGGCACACCGGTTGAGGAAGGAAAGCGGCCGGTGAATCTGGCGCATGTTGTACGCTCGTTCGATCCATGCTTGTTCTGCAGCGTACATTGAGGAACGGACGGTATGTGTGCGTCTGAACACGGTCATGGTTACGAAAGCAACTCGGGCGGGTTAGCCGGTAGGCCCACCGTTGAGCCCGAGAATCGCTTTGCCTCCGCTCAGACTGCAACCTTCCCGACGAGCGTTCGAACAGGCACCGCTGATCCGGTCACGCTCTCCGAGGCCCAGGTCCAGGAGAACATGTGGATCGAGATAATCCGCAAGATGGAGAGCATCTATGCCGAGCTTGCCACCGTGCAAAGCGAGGTGGAAGCCAAAAGTAACGAGCTGTCCCAATCGAAGGAATTCGCCGACAACGTTATCCACAGCATGGCGAACGCCCTTGTTGTGGCCGATCCCGCGGGCACGATTACCATGGTCAACGATGCGGCAGTGCAACTCCTGGGATACGACGAGCAGGAACTGGTTGGGTTCCCCTTGAAAGCGCTCTTCTTCGAGGCTGAGACCGCTGTCTTCTACAGGGGCTCACCGATGTGGCGTGAACTTGTTGAGAGGGGTTACGTGAGGGACCGCGAGCTTGTCTGCCGGGCCAAAGACGGGAGCAGGATGCCTGTGAGTTTCAGCGGCTCAGTCATGCGCGACGCGAAAGGGGAGGCCGTCGGCGTGATATGTGTTGCAGAAGACCTCCGCGAATCCAAACGGCTCCTGGCGGAAGCGGCGGCTGCGGCTGAAGCCGAACGGGCAAAGTCAGCCGAGCTCGAGGCGGCGTATCGGGAACTGCAGAACCTGCAGACCCACTTGGTTCAGACCGAGAAGATGACCTCGCTGGGCCGGATGGCCGCCGGTATTGCGCACGAGATCAACAACCCTCTTGGAGGCATAGTTATATACAGTCACCTGCTCCTTGAGGATATGCCCCCGGACGATCCCAAACGCAGGAACCTGGAGAACATTGTGAAGGAAGCCACTCGTTGCGGGGAGATCGTCAAGGGATTGCTCGGTTTTGCCAGACCACAGGTTGCCGCCGGACAACTGCTGGACCCTGGCCGGGTACTTATGGACAGCCTGTCGGTTCTCAACGGACAGGCATTGTTCCATAACATAGAGGTGCGTACCGACATCGAACCCAACCTGCCGCATGTGCCCGGCGACGCCGGTCAGATTCAACAGGCGTTTATGAATATGATATTCAACGCCGCTGACGCCATGGAGGGCAAGGGCAGCCTCGTTCTCAAAGCTCATGCCGACACCAAGAACGAAGCGGTTAAGGTAAGTATCTCGGATACGGGTCCGGGTATACAGCCTGAGAACATCAGTCGTCTCTTCGAACCGTTCTTCACCACCAAACCCCCAGGTCGCGGCCTGGGGCTGGGGCTGGCGATCACCTACGGCATCATCAAGCAGCACGGCGGTACCATCGACGTCGAGACTGAAGTCGGGAGGGGAACCACCTTTGAAGTGAGGTTGCTATGCAACGTAACCGTTCCTTGAATAACGGCGCGCGCGTTCTGGTTGCCGACGACGAAGCTGTCATGCGCGACTCCTGCCACCAGTCCTTGGAGAAGATGGGACTCTCGGTCAGCGAGGCGGAGAACGGAGACGCAGCGTTGGAGATGATAGCCAAAACGTCGTTCGACCTGCTCATACTCGACCTGAAAATGCCGGGTACCGGAGGGATGGACGTGCTCAAGAGAGTGAAGCGCGACAACCCTACTATGCCCGTCGTCGTTATCACAGGCTATGCAACCGTCGAATCGGCTGTGGAGGCGATGAAACAAGGTGCCGACGATTTCCTGCCCAAACCCTTTACGCCTGACAGCCTTCGCCTCATTGTGCGCCGGGCGTTGTCGCACACCAGGCTCGCAAAGGAGAACCGATATCTCAGAAGGGAATTGGATAAAGATGATGGCAGATACACCATCGTCGGCGAATCCAAGGAACTGCAGGCTGTTCGCGACCTGATCCGTCGAGTCGCTCCGACAGACAGCACGGTGCTCATAACCGGCGAGAGTGGCACCGGCAAAGAGCTCGTCGCGCGGGCGATCCATCGTCACAGCCACAGGGCCGACAAGCCGTTTGTGGTTGTCGATTGCTGCACGCTGGTCGGAACGTTGCTCGAGAGCGAGCTCTTCGGCCATGCGAAGGGTTCGTTTACCGGAGCCAGCGCGACAACCCACGGCAGATTCGAACTGGCCGATGGTGGCACCATCTTCCTCGACGAGATTGGCAACATTGGGAGCAATACCCAGGCAAAGCTTTTGCGCGTCATCCAGGAGCGCGAGTTCACCCGCGTCGGCAGCTCACAGGTGATCAAGGTCGATATAAGAATAATCGCCGCAACGAACAAGGATCTTATAGAGGCTATCCGGAAGGGGGTATTTAGAGAAGACCTCTACTACAGGCTGAGCGTGGTCCCTATCGTCATGCCACCTCTCCGACACCACCTCGGAGACGTGGTGGCACTTGCAGACTTCTTCCTTGAACGCTACTCCCGAGAACGAAGAAAGAACGTCAAGGCAATCAGTCCCGAAGCGATGAAAGTGCTCGTTGCCAACATGTGGCCTGGCAACGTGCGCGAACTCGAGAACGCCATCGAGCGGGCAGTCATTCTGACTGAAAACGATGTGATCCACCCCTCAGATCTCTTGCACTACGAGCACAGGTTCGGCGGATTCAAGGGGCCCCTCCTCGAGAGTGACCTCAGCGGCATGTCGCTGGCCGAACTCGAGAAGCAACACATACAGAAAGTACTCAAGCTTACCGACGGCAACCGTACCCTGGCAGCACGACAATTGGGCATCGACCGCAAGACACTCTGGCGAAAGATGTCCAAGTACGGCATAACCACTTCTCCGGGGTAGATCGCCCCAGCCGGGGCAAATCGCCACCGGTCGCGACCGTCTACTACATCAGCTTCACAGAACCAAGTCGACCTGTTCCGCGCATGCGCTACACTGTTCGGCCCAACCGGTACAGGGTGCTGTTCCGCGCGTTGGGAATCGTGTGTTTGTGCGGAAGCTATCGGGGTATCCGTCTTACTTTGCCCTTCACCGTCCCTTCGAGAGTGCGGGCGATCTGCTGAATGGATTCTGTTCGCTTCCGACCGTCGGTACAGTGGTTGGCATTGAAGTTGCTGTGCTTTCACTCGACGGAAGTCCAATGGGCATGAGTTCGATCAGCCTTGGGCTAATTACTACCGAACGCCTTTCTGCGGGAGGCGATGAGGATGGTGGCGGGTCGGAATGTACTACTTGTTGACTCAGACACGACAGCGAGAGCAGAAATTGCAGACTTGCTTGTCGGTCAAGGATACTCTGTCAACACCACCGATTCCATGGGCGAAGCACAAGCACTCCTGAGGCAAGCAGATGTGGATTGCGCAATCGTTGATGTTGACCTCAGCGACATGCCGGGTCATCACGGGGTTCCCCTGCTGCACAAGATCGCACCCGGCCTCCCCGTTATCGTCACCGCGGCGGAAAACACCAAGGAGCTCGAAGCCCAAGTCAGGGAACAACAGGTGGTCTACTACTACGTCAAGTCTTTTGACCGGGAGGAATTGCTCGAAGCCGTGAGAGAGGCGCTGGTAGCACCAAGCAGGACCCAGGTGGGGACAATGGGCAAGGTACTGGTAATCGACGACGATCGGGATTACCAGGAAGCTATCAGGACAATTCTCGTGAGCGGCGGCTATGATGTCGTGTCGGCATACAACAAGGAAGAAGGCAAGACCAAGCTTACTGTGGAAGACCCGGATCTGGTTGTCCTGGACATTATGATGGAGACGCCGACATCCGGTTTCCACTTCCTGTACGAGACCCGCGACGGCGAGACCAAGAAGCGTATACCGGTGTTGGCTGTAACGGCGGTCTCCGAAAAATACGGGTTCCGATTCTCGCCCAGAACCGACGAAGACTATTTCCCGGTTGACGACTATTTGGACAAGCCGGTCAAGGCGGAGGAACTGCTCGCGAAAGTCGGAGAGCTTCTGGGCGGAAGCCAAACGGTCTGAAGAATCTCGTGAAAGGGAAGACCGGAAAAGTGCTGGTAATTGACGACGAAGAAGGCATGAGGGATTCTTGCTTGCAGGTGCTCGACCGCGACGGATACGACGTCGAGACCGCGTCGGACGGGGAGGGGGGGCTCGACCTGGCCCGGGAGTTTGAACCCGACGTGGCGATCCTCGACCTGAAGATGCCGGGGATAAGTGATATAGAGCTGTTGCGGACGTTCAAGGAAAGAAACCCCAACACAGTCGCCGTCGTGATAACCGGGTACGGAACACTCGCCTCGGCGGTCGAGGCAATGAAGACCGGAGCCTATGATTTCTTGCCAAAACCGTTTACACCCGACGAGTTGCGGGTCGTCGTTCGCAGGGCGATGGAGAGACGCAATCTCGAATGCAAATCCGCAGCGCTCGAACGCGACAAGCGGTTGATGCAGGACAATTTTGCAGCGATGATCTCACACCAATTGAAGGCACCGCTTGCCACGGCGGCCGAGTGTGTTGATGTGACTACCCAGGGCCTGCTCGGACCGTTGTCAGAGAAACAGAACTCGATGCTTGGCCGGGCACGGTCCAAGATAGACCATATGCTTAGCGTTATTGAGGATTGGCTGAAGCTGTCGCGCATTGAATCAGGAGATTTCGAGAAGCAACTGAAGCCTGTGGAACTGGAAGCTGTGCTCGAGGAAGCGTGGGAATCATCTACCGAGAAGCCAGACCGCGACCGGATATCGTTCGAGTTGATCGTTGAGAACGATCCTGGCCCTGTCTACGGCGACGAAGGTCTTCTTGGCGAGCTTTTCGGGAACCTCTTCGCAAACGCGGTACGATACACGGTCGGTCCGGGTTCGGTGAAAGTAACTGTCGCTTCCGAAAGGCGTGACCTCGTGATTACGGTCACGGATTCCGGGATAGGGATTCGCGAGGAGGAGGTACCGTTCGTCTTCGACACGTTCTTCCGCGGAAACGGTGCACGTGACACGCAACCTTCCGGAACAGGCCTCGGATTGCCTATCGTGAAAAGCATAGTCGAAGCTCACAGGGGATTCATCTGCGTAACCAGCATAGAGGGGCACGGCACGGCATTCGTGGTGAGATTGCCGAAGGAGATGGCGAACACGTGACGCATTCATCCAAACGAGGTGCGTGAACCGATGACAGCAAAATTCGCGACAAACGAAGGTCTGACAAAACTGCTGGAATCCCTGGCCAGGGACCGACAGTTGTACGGACCGGCTGAAGTCGGAGAAGAATTCAGGATGAAGCCGGTCACTCCGGATGAGGTATGCCTTGGCCCTGCACGCACCGTTGAGCCTCTCAAGTCATTCTTCTTCCCTGTACGCGAAACGCTCGGAGACATCTTTGCGCGCGGTTCCGAGCCGACAGTCACTCCAAGAGCGATAGTGGGCGTGAAGGCGTGTGACTTGAGATCGCTGAGAGTGCTCGACTACGTGTTCCTTGAGGGTGACTACGAGGATCCATACTACTGGGCGCACCGCGATTCAACCTTCCTCGTATCCGCAGACTGCTCAACAGCGAAAGACGTGTGTTTCTGCACGCACTTGGGGGCAAAACCGTATTCGGAAGAAGGGTTCGATCTTAACATATCCGAAGTCGAAGGCGGCTTCGTAATTGAGGCTGGTAGTGAAGCGGGCTCGGAGTTTCTGAGCCGTGAGGGCGGCACTCTTCCCGACGTCGCCGAGGCGCATCTCAAGGACAGAGACGCGCGCCGAAGCGAAGTGTTTGAGCAGGTCACACGGCAGGTCCAAGATGCGGGACTGGGCCGGTCCGAAAGCGCTCGAGACAACTACCGAAAGGCTGTCTCGTCGCCGTTATGGGAGAAGCACGCCGAGGCCTGTGTGGAATGCGGCGCGTGCAACTTTATCTGCCCAACGTGCCACTGCTTCCTGTTGCTCGATCTCGAATCCAAGGGACAGTTCCAGCGGTTCAAGAACTGGGACTCCTGCCAGTACGGCAGTTTCGTTCGAGTGGCCGGCGGGGCAACTCCGCGGCCACGTCGTGCGGACAGGTTGCGCAACAGGTTCGAGAAGAAGTTCGACTTCTTTGTCGACCGTATTGACAGCTACGCGTGCGTTGGCTGCGGACGTTGTATCGAGGCATGTGCTGGGAACATCGATATCCGCGAAGTGCTTGGAGACTTGGCAAATGCGTGACACATATCTCCCGGTACGAACGAACCTTGAGGGTGTAATACCTGAAACGCCCAACATTAAGACGTTTGTGCTCAGGCCGGAGGAAGACCTGGAATTCCAAACGGGCCAGTTCATTGAGCTCTGTGTCCCCGGGATGGGGGAGGCACCGTTCACGCCGTCGTCGTCACCGCTCGAAAAGGGCAAGATGGACGTGACCATCATGGAGACCGGCAGAGTCACGAAAGAGCTGCACTCCCTTTCGACCGGCGCGACGCTCGGTCTTCGGGGGCCTTACGGCAAAGGGTATCCGTTGGACGAGTTCGCCGGCAAAGACATTCTCATTCTCGGTGGAGGAGTGGGGCTTGCGCCACTCCGGTCGCTGCTCTTCGCGCTATTTGCCGATCAGGCCCGTTTCCCGAGGATAATACTGTGCTACGGCGCCAGAACGCCGTCCGACCTGGTGTACAAAGAAGGGCTCAAAGAATGGGCCACGAAGGGTGGTGTCGAGGTTCACCTCACTGTGGACAATGCCGATAATGGCTGGACCGGTAATGTCGGTGTTGTGACAACGCTGCTGGACCAAATCTCCGTGGACCCGGCAACGACGCCCGCCGTTGTCTGCGGGCCGCCCGTGATGATGAAGTTCGGCACGTTCAGGCTTATTGAAATGGGGTTCCGGCCTGAGAACCTCTACCTTTCGATGGAGAAGAACATGAGCTGCGGTCTGGGCAAGTGCGGTCATTGCCGTCTTGGGCCGCACTATGTGTGCAAAGATGGACCCGTTTTCACCTACGACAAGATTGTTAGTCTTCGAGAGATCTGGGAGTGACGATGGGCAAACGGATAGTGATTGATCTCGATATGTGCCGGGAGTGTGCCGATTGCACGGCGAGCTGCAGCTACTTGTACCATCCCGGCAATGACGGTGTTGCGTGGTTGCGGGAGCTGGCGGCTTACGAACTCACTTGCAGACGTTGTGAGCAAAAGTCGTGCGTTGAGGCGTGCGCGAACGACGCATTGGAAAAGCTCGAAGACGGGATGCTGAAACGTCACAACCTGCGCTGTGTGGGGTGTATGTCATGCACTGTTGCCTGCCCGTTCGGGACGCTGGTTCCCGCGGCGTTTTTGTTCCGGGGTCCGATGTGCGATTTCTGTCTGGACAGAGGGATAGATGTCCCGACATGTGTCGCCACGTGCCCGGACAACGCGCTCAAGTACGAAGAGATTGAAGAGGGTGACAGCGTCCACATTGTGGGCGAGCATCTGGCAGTGCAGACTCACAAGTGGTTGAAGAAGGAGCCGGTGCCGGCAGAGAAGAAATGACTGGAGACGCTAACATTCTGATGCCTGTTGTATGGTTCCTGATTTTCCCAGGCCTGTTGTTCACCGCCGTGCTGGGCTTGGTGGTGAGCTGGGTGGACAGGAAGGTTACGGCGCGCGTGCAGTGGCGCGTCGGCCCGCCGCTGTTGCAGCCCTTGTATGACATCTTGAAACTCTTAGGGAAGGAGACGATTGTGCCTGAAGGGGGTTCGAGGCTGGCGTTCCTTGGTGCACCGGTCATGGGATTGGCCGGTGCGACTCTTGCCGCCACAATCGTGGGGGTGGCCCTGATATGGCCCGAGAGAAGCTTTGCGGGAGACGCTATTGTCGTCCTCTACCTGCTGGTCGTGCCGTCTCTGGCCATCATACTGGGAGGAGCCGCCTCGAAAAACCCCCTCGCGTCTGTCGGTGCAAGCCGCGAGATGAAACTGGTGCTCGGGTACGAGTTGCCGTTTATACTCGCCCTGCTGATCGTGCCCATCATCAAGAGTGGAAAGATGCTCAGGATAGGGGACCTCCTCACGTATCAGGCCGCCAACGGTTCGTCATTTGCTTGGAGCGTGTCCGGTGCCCTCGCGCTTGTGGTGGCGATTCTATGCACCCAGGCAAAGCTCGCACTGGTCCCCTTCGACCAGGCAGAGGCCGAGACCGAGCTCATGGGCGGCGCGCTTGTCGAATACAGCGGGCCGCCGTTAGCGATATTCAAACTGGTGAAAGCGATGATGCTGGTTATCGTGCCGATGTGGGTTGTCACGCTTCTCTGCGGCGGGTTCCGTGAAATCGCCGGGTCGGCTGTACTTGGGGTGGTCGTTGGATTGCTGAAGTTTCTTGGCCTGGTGGTCATCGTCGTATTGTTGCGAAACACCAACCCGCGGCTCAAGATCGAACATGCAATGAAGTTTTTCTGGGGGCCGGTCACCGCGCTGGCGATTATAGCGGTTGTTCTTGCCCTGGTAGGAGTATGAGATGAGTCTCACGTTGAAAGCCCTGACCAAATCGCCTTGGGTCTACCATCTCTGCGCGGGCGGATCGTGCAACAACTGCGATATCGAGATTCTTGATCTTCTCTGCCCGCGGTTCGACGTCGAACGTTTCGGAGCAATACTGGTAGGGTCGCCGCGGCACGCCGATGCGCTGTTGGTGACAGGTGCAGTGAACCGTAAAAGTATCCCGCGCGTGCTGGAAGTCTACGAACAGACAGCTAAGCCATGTCTAGTGATTGCAGTAGGTTCGTGCGCGTTGGGTCAGGGGATATTTCGCGGCAGCTACGCGATGGGCGAGCCCTTGGACAAGTACTTGCCCGTTGCCATGTACATACCGGGCTGCCCTCCCAAACCGGAAGCGATGATTGCAGGTATTGTGAAAGCGTTAGGCACGCTGGGGTAGTCGAGAATGGAGGCCAGTGTGAACCAGACCGTAGCCGATGAGGTCATCGCGGAACTCGGCAGCAAAGTGAAAAACGTCTTTGTTCACAATCGCCGCCGGGTGTATATAGACGTCGATCCGGAGGATTTTGTCGATACAGCCGTCTACCTTTGGAAAGACCGTCATGCACGATTCGCGATAGCCAGCGGTCTGGAAACGACGGCCGGATTTGAGGTCGTCTACCATTTTGCGTTCGACAGGAACGACATGATCCTTTCTGTTCGCGTTAAGGCGAGGGATAAAGAGCGTCCTTCACTACCATCGGTGGCGGGGCGTATCAAGGCGTTTGCTTTCATCGAACGAGAGTTGCACGACCTTTTGGGCATGGATTTCCCAGGACATCCGGATCTCATCCCGTTGCTGCGGGCCGAGGATTGGCCCGAGGACTTCTATCCGTTACGCAGAACGAATGTCGGCCCAGACGGGAAGGAGTCGAGCACATGACTTCTATCGTACCGATCGGTCCTTTCCATCCGCTACAAGAAGAGCCCGAACATTTCCGGTTGCACGTTGATGGCGAGACCGTCGTAGATATCGACATCAACATCGGTTACAACCATCGAGGTATTGAAAAGCTGGCTGAGGCCAGGACGTATGACCAGATCGTGTTCCTGGTCGAACGGATATGCGGCATCTGCTCGACATCACATCCCATAGCGAGCGTCAACGCAATGGAGGACGCCGGCAACATCGAGGTGCCCGAGAGAGCGTTGTATATCCGGACGATAATTGCCGAGCTCGAGCGGCTTCATAGCCACCTGCTTTGGGCAGGGCTGGCGGGACATTTTCTTGGGTACAACACGGTGTTCATGTGGGCGTGGAAATACCGCGAACCTCTGCTTGACATCTGTGAAAAGATAACGGGGAATCGGAACCATTATGCGATGATGAAGCCGGGCGGTGTCCGTCGCGACATCAAACCGGAACATCAAGAAGAGCTCATCAAGGTGATGGATGAACTGATGCCGAAACTGCTCATGCTCTATAACGCGGTGGCGGACGACCCTGTACTTCACTCGCGGCTGAAAGGTGTCGGCATCCTCACGCCACAGGATATCCACGACCATTGCGCGCTCGGACCGACTGCCCGTGCGTCCGGCGTGGCAATCGACGTGCGGCGCGATCATCCTTACGCCGCCTATGATCGTGTCGAGTGGAACGTGATAACCCATCCGGGCTGCGACGTATTCGCCAAGACGGTCGTGCGACTCCTGGAGTGTGTCGAGGCTGCAAAGATTGTGAAGCTGTGTGCAGAGAACATGCCCGAAGGCGAGATCGATTCGAAACCGACCGAAATACCGCCGGCCGAGGGTATTGGCCACGCTGAAGCGCCGCGCGGCGAGACCTTCCATTATCTGCGCAGCGACGGCACCAACAGACCCGCACGGTACAAGGCGCGTGCCCCAACGTTCATGAACATTACGACAAACACAGACGCAGTGATCGGCGAGTCAATCTCAGACGCGACCATCATACTCGCGGCAATTGACCCGTGCTACTGCTGTACAGAAAGGATGGCGGTCTACGACGCGAAAAGCGGCGAGAAGACGCTGACCGGGAACGATCTCGTGAGGATGTCCCAGCAGAAGACCGAACGTATTCGCAAGGAATTTGGGCTATGAATTCGGCAACGTTGCTGTATGTGATAGCAGTTCCTCTGGTGGCGGGGATCATCACGTTCATACTGCCCAAACGAATGAGTGCGCTCATAAAACTCATTGCCTTAATCGCCGTCGGCGTCACTTGCTATTTCGCTGTCACGCTCTACGGCAACCAGCCGGTCAGCTTCATGGGAGCCGAGTACCTGGGGATCGAAGCGACCGGGCATCCATGGCTCAAGCTCGACGCGCTGAGCGGGTTCATCCTGCTCGGCGTTGCCTTTTTCTCGGCGTGCATGCTTCTGTACTCGTTGGGCTTCGTGAGGGACGAGGAAACATCGCCACGAAGCTACTACTCATACTTTCTGTGGTGTGTCGCGGCGAGCTGCGGTATAGCGGTCTCGGGCAACTTGATTGTCCTGCTCATCTTCTGGGGATTTCTCGGCATCCCGTTCTATCTGCTGATAAACCTGGGCTCGGAGAAAGCGGACGTTGCCGCGAAGAAGACTCTGATAATCCTCGGCGCAACGGACTCGCTGCTGATTCTCGGCGTTGCGGCAATATATATGCTGCGGGGCAATTTCGATATGGCCGGTCCGAAGGTACTGATAGCGGGCGACCCTGTCGCACTGCTTGCATTCCTATGCCTGATGGCCGCGGCCTTCGCTAAGGCCGGTGGAATGCCCTTCCACTCGTGGGTCCCCGACGCTGCGGAAAGCGCGCCGGTACCTGCCGTGGCGTTCATGCCGGCTTCGCTCGACAAGCTGCTCGGCATATACTTCCTCGCGAGAATGTGTCTATATCTCTTCGAGCTGAACGAGGCAATGAGAATCCTCGTGCTGGTGCTCGGCGCTATAACGGTGATAGCGGCAGTAATGATGGCACTAATCCAGCACAACTTGCGGCGGTTGTTGGGCTTCCACGCGGTGAGCCAGGTAGGCTACATGATACTCGGCATAGGCACCGGCACCCCGATAGGCATTATAGGCGGCCTGTTCCACATGTTGAACAATGCGATCTACAAGTCGGCTCTATTCCTGTGTGCAGGAGCTGCCGAGCGTAGATCGCGCGAGACCGACCTGGCGAAGATGGGCGGTCTTGCGCGGTCCATGCCGATAACGTTTCTCGTCGCCGTTGTCAGCGCACTGGCCATCTCGGGCGTGCCGCCCCTTAACGGGTTCGTCTCGAAGTGGATGGTCTACCAGGGCATCATCGAGACCGGCAGCGGGGGAGGGTACCTATGGGTGTTCCTGCTTGTGGCTGCCATGTTCGGCAGCGCGCTCACACTCGCGAGCTTCGTGAAGGTGTTGCACTCGGTGTTCCTGGGGCAGGCGTCCGGTGGCAGAGCCGAGGCAGGTGATGGTCCCACTCCCGGTCCGTTGATGGGCATTCCGATGGTCGTGCTTGGGCTCCTTTGCGTGGTCTTCGGCGTGTTTGCGTTCTCAGTGCCTATTGCCAAACTAATCCTGCCCGCGTTGCCTGATGTTGGGGCTGGATTTAACGTTGCCCGGCAGTCAGGTCTCTGGGCCCCAACCCTGGCGACCATACTGATCCTGCTTGGATTGCTGATAGGCGTTGTCATCCTTGTTATTGGCAAAGCCGGCACTGCGCGGGAAGCCAAACCATTCATCGGTGGCGAGACCGGTGAATCAAGAGACCAGTTCAGATTTGCCGGAACAGACTTTTACGGCACAGTGAGGAAGGTCTCTCCCCTTACGACGCTTTACCGGCACGCCGAAGAGAAATGGTACGACATATACGATCTCGGCAGTCGGCTGACGTTCTACATCTCCGATGGGTTGAAAGCTCTGCACTCCGGCCTGCTGCTCACGTACGTATCGTGGTGCGTCCTGGGCCTGGTGGTGCTGTTGTGGGTGTTCCTGGGGAAGGGGTAACGGCATGAGCACTCTTCTTGTACTGCTGTTCGTCTTCATGATAATCGCCGCCATCGTAGCCATACACACCAACGATCTGCTCTCGGCGGTGATCTCGCTCGGGGCGGTCGGTTTCGGCAGCAGCGTGGCGTTCCTGTTGCTGCGAGCCCCCGACGTGGCGATAACCCAGATTGTGGTCGAAGTGCTGTGCCTCGTGCTGCTCATCCGAGCCACCGTATGGCGCGGCATACGGACCGTCTCGGGCAGCCGGGACACGTTCGGGATGGCGGTTTCAGGCGTGCTGGTGGTGATACTCCTCATCTTTACGATTATTGCGTTCGAGCAGTTTCCGACGTTCGGCGATCCGGTGATGAACCGCATTGCGGACGCTCCGGCGAATGACTATATCCGGAACGGCTTGTCGGAAACCGGTGCGGCCAATCTGGTCGGCGCTGTTCTGCTCGACTTTCGAGCATACGACACCTTGGGTGAGGCAACGGTGCTGTTCACGGCCATTATTGGCGCACTCGCTCTCCTGCGACGAAAGAGCAGGTCGGGCGAACAGCCGAAGGAGTAAGCTGCAAGTGAAAGGGATGAGCATAATTGTCAGAACGGTGTGCCACTGGGTGAGCGCATTCATATTCCTGTACGGTCTCTGCATCGTGGTGTACGGTCACCTTACTCCGGGCGGCGGTTTCGCCGGCGGCGTAATATTGGCTTGCGCGTTTGGACTGATGGTGCTGGCGCTGGGCAAAGAGTCGGCAGTCCGAGCGTTTCCTGTTGGGTCGGCGTCGAAACTCGACTCGATAGGCGCGCTGCTCTTTCTGATCATTGCTATCCTGGGATTGTTTGCCGGCGGTGGCTTCTTCGTGAATTTCCTGCAGAAACAGCATCCCGGCGAGGAAATGGCACTGTTCAACGCCGGCATAATACCGTTGTGCAACATAGCGATCGCGATCAAGGTGTGCGCGTCTCTCTTTCTTGCGGTCGTGGTCTTCTCGGTACTGCGTGTCGTTGGCGGCGGCAGCGATGATGAGTTCGCGAGCGAGGAGGAGGAATAATGGTCTACCCGCTCTGTGTGCTTCTGTTTCTTGTTGGGCTTTATGGGGCCATGACACAGAAGAACCTTATCAAGATAATCATCAGCGTCACAATAATGGAGTACGCGGTCAATCTGCTTCTGATCCTTATCGGATACCGGGCAGGCGGGATCGCACCGATAATCGACCGCACCTATGAGGGAGCAACCTTCACGCCCGTGTCTGTGGACCCGTTCCCGCAGGCGATGGTGCTGACCGCGATCGTGATCAGTCTGGGCGTGCTGGCGTTGCTGATTGCGATTTCGTTGAGACTGTATCACCGTTACGGTACGTATGACATTACAGAAATAAGAAGGTTGCGCGGGTAAAGAGGCGGTCCTATGAATCTTATGCCGTGGTTAATCGCAGTTCCGTTGGGGATGGGCTTTATTCTGCCGTTGATGCCGAAGAGGTCGCCCCGCATCTCCGATCTTCTTGCAAACCTCGCTACACTGCTGTTGGTGATCCTCTCGGTCTCTCTGCTGGGCAAGACGGCGGTGTACCGTGTCGGGGGATGGGAAGCTCGGGTGGGTATCGTCCTTGTGCTCGACGGTCTCAGCGGGTTCATGGTCATCATCGTCGCTGCGATAAGCTTTGCGGCGACGCTTTTCTCGGCCCGGTACATGGACAGGTACACGGCCAGGCCGAAGTATTACGGCCTGTTTCTCCTGATGGTCGCCGGAATGAACGGGGCCATCCTGACAGGCGACATGTTTAACCTATACGTGTTTCTCGAGATCGCCGCTGTCGCATCTTACGCGCTCGTCGCGTTCGGGTGCGAGCACGAGGAACTCGAAGCGTCGTTCAAGTACGCAATTCTCGGTTCGGTCGCTTCATGCTTCGTGCTTCTGGGTGTCGCGCTTCTTTATGCAACGTTCGGTACGGTCAACATGGCGCATTTGTCGGAGAAGATTGCTGTGGTCGCGCCGGGCACTCCCGCGTATCGCGTCTCCATGTTTACCGTGATGCTGTTCATCGCGGGTCTTGGAATGAAGGCTGCGTTGGTGCCGTTCCACGCGTGGCTGCCCGACGCGCACCCATCTGCTCCTGCGCCGATATCAGCGATGCTTTCGGGCGTCCTGATCAAGGCTATCGGCGTCTACGCACTCGTACGCGTGATGTTCAACGTGGTCAACGTGGCTGAAGTCGCACCCGGCATGCTCTACGCCTTGATGGTACTCGGAACGCTCTCGATGGTCGTCGGCGTGTTCCTCGCTGTCGGCCAGTGGGACTTCAAACGGCTCCTTGCCTACCACAGCATCTCCCAGATCGGGTACGTCATGCTTGGCATCGGCCTTGGTACGCCGCTCGGAATTCTCGGCGGGCTGTTCCATCTTGCAAACCACGCGGCGTTTAAGTCGCTCCTGTTCCTCACGGCAGGCGCGACCGAATACAGAACCGGTACGCGCCGGCTCGAAAAGATGGGCGGGTTGGGTCAGAAGATGCCCGTCACCGCCGGCTCATCGCTTGTGGCGTCTATGTCGATAGCCGGCGTGCCGCCGTTCAACGGGTTCTTCAGCAAGCTGATCATTATCCTGGCATGTGTTGAGGCCGGTAGGTACGGGTTCGCGGCCTGGGCGGTCATTGTGAGCATAATGACGCTCGCCTCTTTCATGAAGGTTCAGAAATACGCTTTCTTTGGCAGACTCAAGGAGCAATGGGTCAGGGTGCGCGAAGTACCGTTCGTCATGCAGGTGTCGATGGTGCTGCTCGCGATACTCTGTCTCGGCATGAGCGCGCTTCTGTTGCCTGGACCCAAAAAGGCGTTTCTCGATCCTGCTGCGAACGTTCTATCCGAAGGGAAAGACTACTCGAGTACCGTTTTGACCGCACAGACAACCGGCGACCAGATCGTGGTGAGCCGAGACATGGGAGAGAAGTAGGGCATGAAACAGATCGTCATGTTTATCCTGGCCTTCATAGTATGGTGCCTGCTGGTATGGCCGTACGACTACACACCCGACGGTACGGCGACCTTGGACGGCCAGAGCATCATTGTCGGGCTGGTCGCTGCAGTATTGGTTACCGCACTCTTCAGCGGCATGTTCTCGGAAAACCCGCTCAAGTTCTTCAACCCGTTCAGGTACCTGTGGCTGCTAATCTATCTTCCTGTGTTTGCTTACTATTGCGTCAAAGCGAACCTTCAGGTGGTTTACCTGGTACTGCACCCGCAGATGCCGATAGAGCCGGGCATAGTGAAGGTGCGCACCAAACTGCGCAACCCGGCTGCGATCGCCGCGTTGTCGAACTCGATAACCCTGACGCCAGGCACGCTTACGGTCGACGCGGACGAACAAGGCGTGCTGTACGTGCACTGGCTCAAAGTAGAGAGCAAGGACGAACAAGAAGCTACGGAAAAGATCGTCGGCAAGTTTGAACATTTTCTGGAACGGATTCTTGAATAGGGATCGAGCGGGGTACTGCCGTGGGTATTATTGATATTGAAGTAGTTGCGTTCGTAGGGATGGGCATACTTGTTGTCTGCAGCTATCTTTGCCTGTATCGGATCGGCCACGGACCTACTGCACCCGACCGTACGGTGGCGATAGACATTCTCGGGGTCATCCTTGTGGGGTTCTGTTGTTTCCTCTGCATACTGACCGGCAGAGACTTCTATATAAACATGGCGATCGCCTGGGCGCTGCTGAGCTTCATCGGCACTATCGCGCTCGCCAAGTATTTGGAAGGAAAAGGGTTCGATGAGTGAGATCGTCGGCTTCGTGTTGATCGGCATAGGGGTGTTGTTTGATCTGTTCGGGTGCATCGGGCTGGTGCGACTGCCGGATATCTACACCCGGCTGCAGGCAGCAACGAAATGCGTCACCCTGGGCACGTGTATGATCCTCATAGGCGTGTTCTTCCTTATGCCCGGCGCGGCAGGATTCAAGGCCCTTCTTTGCGCGGCGTTTGTGCTGATTACGTCGCCGACCGCAGCGCATGCAATTGCCCGGGGCGCATACAAGGCAGGCGTGCTGCTCGACCAGAAATATGTCGTTATTGATCGATACGCGGAGGCGCAGTCGGAAGGGAGCGAGATAGAGTAATGTGGCTTCCTAAACTACGTGAACTCAAAGAAGCAGTAATCGCCGTTGTCACAGGGCCGTATACCTCGAAGTTCCCTGCTGAGCCGCCACCGATTCCGGACGGATTCAGAGGGAGACCCCGGTACAGCGATGAGGAATGTGTCGGGTGCGGGGCCTGTTTCAACGTGTGTCCGGCTGGCGCGATCGAGATGGTCGACGATGTCGATGAGAAGATGAGACGGTTCACGCTGTACCTCGACCGATGCATCTACTGCGAACAGTGTCACGTGAACTGCATAACGGAGAAAGGTATCGAGCTCACCAAGGAGTACGAGTTCACGACAACAAACAGGGACGAACTGCGCGAGACGCAGGAGAAGAAACTGCTCATCTGCGAGACATGCGACACCGTTATAAGCGCGGAAGATCACGTAAGGTGGGTCGCCGAGCGGCTCGGCCCCCTGGCATTTGCCAATCCCACGCTCATGCTCACTACGCTGCAGAATCTCTCGATCGCCGACAAACCGACCGAGGAGACTGTGCAGCCGCTTCGAAGGGGCGATAAGGTCCGCATACTCTGCCCGAAGTGCCGGCAGGTGACGGCTTTCATCGCCTAGCTTATCTCCTACAGGCCGCCGGCGTTCTTCACTGTCCGCCGGCGGCCGAACCCCTATCGGCCTTCTCGATAAGACCGATCACCTTGTCGACAGCCGCAGCCACCTCGTCCGAAACGGCGTCGCCAAATTGCCAGTTCTTGGGCTGCACGGCCAGTAACGCTATCCGTGTCACCCCCTCCGTCGAGAGGAACTGTTCGAGAAGCGCCAACGATGACGCGTGCGTGCCGAACGAGGTGGTCTCGAGTTTCGCGGGATCAAGCAACACCATGTCGCCTGGTGCGCAATCGAAATCCACTGCGTCAACAAGAAGAACCACGCGTGGTTTGAGTGCAGAAAGCTTTCCGAGACAGTTCTCCGGGCTGACTCCGGCGTCTATCAGATCCGCCCAGACTCGGCCGCGCAGCCTCTCCACCACCATCGGACCGAAGGCGTCGTCACCGCGCATATCGTTCCCGATACCGACGATAACCGTCCTCTGGCTGAGCAAGCCCCCAAGTGCTTCTTTTGTCACCGCTTCCACAATTGGTACAACCACCTATGTAGTCACCCGCACCGTGCCCTGCCAACAAGGCTATCAGAGATGCTCGCCATACGTCAACGGTGGCCGTTTTCGCGTTGTCACGCTCTTGTATCACACTCAGCAGGTGAAGTAGAATGGTTCACTCGGATATGTTGAAGGGCAGCGACCGGATGTGTCCACGAGAGGGGCGGCAGCCAAGCGCCTGCCTGTACCCGTGAAAGGCATGCAATGAAGCGATCGAAACGAAACATCCTGTTAGGAGTGGGCATCATTGCTGTCCTCCTGCTCGGATGCGGTGGTTATGTTCTCGTACGCGCCGCAACCGTTGCGGCAGGATACAAGGCGAAGATACTCTGTTCCGCCGTTTTCATCTCAAAGCGGGCCCCAGAGTCTGTCCTGAGCGAGGATCTTGGCTCACGATTCTTTAGATCTGTCAATGCAGAAGTCGACCGCGAGACCAAATCGGTTACCACGACAGCATTGGGAGTCATCAAGAGACGCGCCGTTTTTCGCGCAGGGCTCGGCTGTACGCTCCTGGCCGGAACGTCCGAGGAGCAAATCCGGTCGCAGGTTACGGGCGACCTCACGCCGATACCGCCCAATCAGCAAGACCTTCCATGGCCTACGGGAGAGATGGGTGCGAAGGGGGATCTCCCGTCGTGCGTTGACGAGCAGAAGCTTGAGGACGCTTTGGACGAAGCCTTTTCCGAACCCGATCCGAAACGGCGGCGTGGAACGAGAGCCGTTGTTGTCGTCTACGAAGGCCATATCATCGCAGAGCGTTATGCTCCTGGTTTCAATAAGGAAATGCCTCTTATCGGGTGGTCGATGACAAAGTCAGTCACAAACGCGTTGGTTGGCATCCTTGTCGGCCAGGGAAAGTTGTCCATAGAGGAGCCGGCTCCTGTGCCCGAATGGAGCAAGCCGGACGATCCTCGCCGAGCCATCACCCTGGACCAGTTGCT
>Ga0114922_10001379_pt1 | contig 23171 bp, 24 predicted proteins | sample AartaG_FD_100975 | JGI IMG/M metagenome (GOLD analysis project Ga0114922, IMG submission 100975) | Deep subsurface microbial communities from Aarhus Bay to uncover new lineages of life (NeLLi) - Aarhus_00045 metaG | ecosystem: Environmental > Aquatic > Marine > Oceanic > Sediment | place... | reverse complement strand
ACTGATCGGTACGAATATCCTTGGCATGTGTCTGATGTTTATGGTATTCTTGACAGCAGTGATATTGGCGTTGTGGCGGCCGCGTAAGACGGCGGAAATCCGGGAGTATGATACCTAGAATGGAAATGACGAATGACGAAACCAGAATGACGAATCAATGACGAAATCCGAATGACGAATACAAAACAAGCCCCGACCGGTAGGGATGGATTCGAATGAAATGGAACGAAATGATGACACGTTGTCATTCTGAGGCCAACAGGCCAAAGAATCTGTTGCGAGTTCTGAGGCTAGAGATTCTTCGCTGCGCTCAGAATGACATTGGCGAAGAGGGGTAAATGACTATGCTTGCGGAAATTGTATATGACGGTCAGTTGTCCGCCAGTGCGTATATTATACTAACGGCGATGTTCTTTCTGATCGTAGGCGGATTATCATGGTGTTTCTATCGCGCCCTAACAGCGGTTAACAAGGACGCGGGCGAACAATTGCCGGACGAAGAATAATGTGGAAACTTATAGCTTTAGCGATTTTTTCAATGCTTTGCCTGAACGGCTGCGTCGAACGGTTGATTACCGTCACGACGGACCCGCCGGGAGCGATTGTTTGGCTCAACGGCGAGGAAGTCGGCGCCACCCCGGTAACAACGTCGTTTACCTGGTACGGCACCTATGACGTAGTGATTCGCAAAGACGGCTACGAAACGTTGAAAACCGCTCAAGATACGCCCGCACCGTTCTATCAGTGGCCGGGGATCGATCTCGTCTCGGAATGCCTGCTGCCCTTTACGATTACCGATCACCATCAATGGGAGTATGAACTGACAACGCACGCCGCGGTGGAATCGCAGGAATTAATCGACCGAGCCAAATCTCTGCAAGAGGAAACACTCGCTGTACCGTAAAATAATACTCAAATCCTAAATCCTAATCTCTAAATCCTAAACAAATTCAATTTTCAAATTTTCAAAACATATTGTTTTGGTCATTTGAATTTTGGTCATTAGATATTGTTTAGAATTTACGATTTAGTGCTTAGGAATTTTTTCAGAATCGCATTTTCGTCTTACATAATACTGTAATACTCATTATTCTTCGATCGTTGTGTCGGCGCCGGTGCGTTTGGCTTTTTCGATTTCCGTAATCATCTGCCCCTGCCGCCAGATCCTCACGGTTCCGGTGGATTCACTGATCGTGATGGCAATACTTTTGGTGGCAGCGGTAATGGCGGCGGCGGCGGCATGGCGGGCGCCCAGTCCCTGGGGCAGTTCTTCCGGGACGAGCTTCGGCAGCAGATAGGTTCCTGCCGAAACTATCACCCCGCCGCCCTTGATGACAAAGGCGCCGTCGATCGTGGCAAACTCCTTGACCGTTTCGGTCATGGCTTCATCCATGATATTCCGTTCTTTTTCCGGATAGCCCTTGAAGGGATTGATAATATTCTGGCGGGTATTATCCTGTACCGCCGTGGAATCGCCCAGCACAAAGATGGCCCCGATGGGTTTGCCTTCTCGTCCTTCCGCCGCCAGTTGCAGCGCCAGATTCAAAACCCGCTCGAAAACGGCGCGGCGAATGTGCTCGGTCAAGGGCGGCTGATCCACCGACTGGAACATTTCGTATTCCCGTCCGACCTCCATTACCATCAAGGTATCCAGTTTGCCCTTTGCCAAGCCGGTCAAAAACACAAAACGATCGTCCGGTCGAATAAATCGCTTGGAAAAAGCCAGCATGACTGCCATTTTGATCTGCCCGATGCGGGTCAAGTTGATTTCCGGCACCCGCACCACCTTATGAGTATGCTTGAGAGCTGCTTCATAACAGGGTTCACTTCGGGCCACTAAAATTACTTCGTAATTGCTCTGGAATTGTATCTGCTCCAGTTCCTCCAGATGGGCCAGACCATCGACGTACAACAGCAGCGCTTGGAGATTGCTTCGTTCGATCACCTCCAAGGCCGCATGCAGCATAATCATACTTGAGGATATCGGACAGGTCTCCGATGGTTTGTCAGCCGGTTTCCGGGTAACGGCTTTTTTCGCCGTCGCCCGGCTCTGGCCGCTTTCTTTTTTATCCGCACCGTTTTTCTTTGCCATCTTGCTTATCCCGTAGGGTAGGCTGTGCCTACCTTAAAAACCATTGGTATGCACAGCATACCCTACCTATTAAGCCACCCCCAAACTCGCAGACTCGCTTGGCGGTGCCACCCATCATTATTAACTTAGGTAGGGCGGGCCGTGCCCGCCATTTTTTATCTTGGCGTCTTTGCGTAAGAATATTTTGAGCTTTTTCGCGGCTATAAAAATCCGTGTAATCTGTGCTCGTCACGGCGGAGCGTGCCGTAGCCGGGAAATCTGTGGTTTCATTTCTGGAATTCTATTATCCCAAATTTTCTCTGTACCAATCGATAGCCTTACGGATACCTTCATCGAAGCTGACGGTGGGTTCGTAACCGATGATCTTCTTTGCCTTACTGACATCGGCCAATGAATGCTTAATATCGCCCGGTCGGGGGGGAGCGTAGGTCGGTTCGATATTGGTTTTGTCCAACAGCTCGCGAATCGTATGGACTACCGTATTGACGGAAACGGCTGTGGCAGTGGAAATATTGATCGCTTCGCCATGCGTCTCCGGCGCGGTGGCGGCGAGGTAGTTGGCGTTCATTACGTTTTCAATATAGGTAAAACCGCGCGTCTGTTCGCCGTCGTCGAAAATCGTGGGCGATTGGTCGCGTAACAGGGCGGAGACGAACAGTGGAATCGCAGCGGCGTATTGACTGGTCGGGTCCTGGCGGGGACCAAAAACATTGTAATAGCGTAAGCAGATAGTCTGTAAACCGTAGGTCTCGTAGAAGGCAAGCATATAGACTTCATCGGCGGCCTTACTGGCGCCATAGGGGCTGATCGGCGCCAGCGGTAACTCTTCGTGCTGCGGCAGGACCGGACTTTGACCATAGACCGACGAACTGGAAGCAAACACGACTCGTTTGATCTTGGCGGTACAACAGGCTCGCAATACGTTCACCGTACCGGATACATTGACGTCCGTGGTCGTCTGGGGTTCCTTGATCGAGCGCGGCACCGAGCCTAACGCCGCCAGATGATACACAATGTCGGCGCCCTCGACGGCTTTTTGAACAGTTGCGTCGTCGCGGATATCGCCTTCAATCAAGTCGATTTGCGCCTGGACATCCGCCAGGTTTTGACGCTTACCGGTTTCGAAATTATCCAGCACCCGCACGGTTTCGCCTTTTCTCAGCAAAAACCGAGCCATATTACTCCCAATGAATCCGGCGCCTCCGGTAATTAACGATAATCCCATTATTTACGTCCTTCCTTTTTATTTAAAACCCATTCACCCGATAATCAGCCCCCTCCGCAAGGAGGGGGATCAATCACCCTGTGCTAACTTTTCGTATCGATCCCCCGCCTGGCGGCGGGAGCTTTTTGTATTGATTGTACGGTTGCTTCATTTGATACTAAAAAAATCTACGGCATTTTTCGTCGTTTGTTCGGCCACCTCCGTCAACGAACGGTTTCGCAGTTCCGCCAATGTTTCGGCGATATGCACCAGTAAAGCCGGTTCGTTCGGTCGCACGTTCCGCTTGGGTTCCGGCGACAAATATGGACAATCCGTTTCCAGCATGATCCTGTTCATAGGCGCATATTTCGCCGATTCCATAACGGCGGTAGCTTTACGAAACGTCAGGATGCCGGTAAAGGAAAGATAATACCCTCGATCCAGCAATTTGGCCGCTTCTTGTTTCCCGCCCCCGAAACAGTGAAATACCACCCGACTGTTTTCCCGTCCCCACTCTTTCAATATATCCAGGCAATCGTCCATGGCTTCGCGGCAGTGAATGACCACGGGCTTATCCAATTCGGCTGCCAGTTCCAATTGCTCGGCAAACACCTGCTGCTGACGCGGTCGCTCGGAAAAATCATAATGATAGTCCAGACCGATCTCCCCAATCGCGCATACCTGTTCTGCCTGGGCCCATTGCCGGTACTCGTTCAGCACGCCATCTTCCGCCTGACCGGCTTCGTGCGGATGCAACCCAACGGTACAGAATAATCCCTCGTGGGATCGGCTTAATTCCAGGGAACGCAAGCTGTCATTGCGGTTGGTGCCTATCGCGATCCAGCGATCCACTCCCGCCATACGCGATCGAGACAAAATTTCTTCCAGGCTGTTGCCGTATTCCTCCATCGCCAGATGCGTATGGGTATCAATCATTTGCATCGATGTCGTCATTTCGCTCAGCTTACGGTCAATCGGTCGCAGAGTCAATACGTAATGCTGCTTATCAGTCCGCTTCACTGCGTTGTTGGTTTCCGAAGGCAGACTCATAGGCCTACAACCTGCTTTAACTCAGGAACGATTCTTTCACACCCTATATATTGATTCTTCCCTACCATTACATCGACCCGTTTTACGAGCCCCTTGGGGATAAATCCGCTAGAGAGATGAAATTCGGTTTGGGAACCGGCGCCGGTTTTCGATGGGGAGTAGAGCCAGAATTTTAGAAACCGGCTACGCCGAAAGGTCGATATGATCGGTAGGCGGGACGTCCTCCGGCGGTTCGGTTTCGCTCGTGCCGTCGGGATGGTAAAGTTTGGCGGGATTATTCTGCTCGTGGGCGTCGTAGGTGTCGCGGGCGTCCTGGCCGTTACGCTTGCGCTCGTCTTCCCGGTTGACCCGCAGTTGATCGGTGTGCTCGGTATCTTCGACCTGGGTTTCCTGCTGTTCGGCCAGATGAGCCAACTGCCGGGCGTCGCGAGCCTGCTTATTGCGCTGCGCCTGATCGGCCTTGGCCTTATCCGTGGACGAAACGTTCGTCTGAAAAATGGACCCGATAATATTTTCCGGTATGCTGCTCATACCTTAACACCCGATAACTCGGCGTGATCGTCGCTATGTCAGCAGCCTGGCTGTCCCATCTATCGTCATTCCCAACGGCTTTGCTTGAAACTCACTATCATACGTGTAGTTCTTTTTTCTGATGACTCATCTGGGCCTTGAGACGCGCCAGGATCGACGAGTGCATCTGCGAAACGCGCGATTCGGAAAGATCCAGCGTCGCACCGATTTCCTTCATGGTCATGGCCTCATAATAATACAGCACAAGGATCAGGCGCTCGGCGCGACTAAGCCCCTTGGTCAGAATCTCCTTCAGGTCACGCCTCTGGGTCTCCTCAAACGGATTTTGACCCCGTTTGTCTTCCAAAACATCAATTTCGCATACGTCTTTCTGACTGTCGGTCTCGAACCATTTGCGACTCAAAGAAACCAGGGATACCGCGGTGGCGTCGCGTTTCAGCTTAATAAATTCCACCAGCGGCAGACCCATACGCTCGGAGATTTCTTCATCGCTGCCGGAACGACCGTACTCGGCCTCGAACGACTTGACCGCCTCGTCCAGCTTATGCGCACGGGAACGCACCAGCCGAGGCACCCAGTCCATACTGCGCAGTTCGTCCAGAATCGCGCCGCGCACACGGGGGGCGCAATACGTTTCAAATTTGACACCGCGGGACATATCAAAGGCCTCGATCGCGTCTTTCAACCCGAAGATGCCGGCACTAATCAGATCGTCCAGTTCGACCTCGTCCGGCAGCTTGGCGTAGATCCGGTCGGCATTGTACTTCACCAGCGATAAATACTGCTCCATGAGTCGATTGCGCAGCGGCTCGCTTCGTTCCTGCTGGTAAACCACCCAAACCTCGGCAATGTCCATGTTTTCGATGTCCTTTTGAGTCCTCTCCATAGCTACTGTCCTCGCTATCTACTAAAGATTAAAAATTATAATTTCCGCGTACGCGTATCCTGTTTCCTTCGGATATTACTTTTCACTTTCCCATTTCGTTCTCCGATCCCAACCGGTTCCCGTTTTTGCGTAATAGTACTCAGGTTGCCGCAGGCTGCTCCGGCTGCCCAAGCGGTTCTTCCGCTCCGCTGACTTCGAGCAATTCGGCCGCTTCGTCGGACTCGTCGGTTTCGCTGATGTGCTGTTTCGCCTGTAATTCTTGAGTTTCCTGGTCAAAATTTTCCTGCACCGCCTTCTGGCCGAGCATAAACAGTACGCAACCCAGCACGTAAAAAACCAGCATGATAAAAAGGGAACGCAGCACGACCGTGACAAACGTATTATCGACCCAGAGTCCGATAATGAGACTCAGGCTAAATCCAATACACGCGAATCCGGCGCCACACATTTTATGACTAGACAAGATTACACCTCCGGCGAGTTAAGGTATTTATACTCCAATCAGGTACAATTCCCGTATGTACTGTTCTATCGTCAGCTTCCCCAGGGCGTCCGGCCCTGGTCGGTCCCATTGGGTTTGTTTTGTAAAAATGTCGTAACTTCATTATCGGTCTGCAATTAGTCATGGTTTAATGGTTTAGCTGAACCAGTGAATCACCTTTCGGAAAAACCCGGAATTTTGGTCAAGATCCCTAGGGGCGCGGGCGAGTTTTTGCGCCAGGGCGACAAAGCAGGCGGTGGCCTGGCAGCGAGGGTAGGCCATAACGACGGGCTGTCGTCGGTGGACGGCCTGGACGAGGTGCTCGTCGCGAAGGATGTAGCCGGCGTCGTAGAGAGGTGCGGCGAGGAATTTTCGGGTGACGGCGGCGATGCGTTGAAAGAGTTTTTTGGCCTGTTCGCGATTGTCGGCCATGTTGATCAGCAGGGAGATTTTGGCATCGGTGCGCGCGCGGTGGAGGGTTTTAATCATGGCGTAGGCGTCGGTGACGCTTGTAGGTTCGGTGGTGGTGACGACGAGGTTGTGATCGGCGGCGTTGCAGAAGCTGAGGACATTGGGTGAGATTCCGGCGCCGGTATCAACGATGATGACGTCGGCCAATTGTTCCAGATACGCCATTTCCTGAATAAGGCGTTGGCGCTGGAATTCATTGAGGTCGGCCATGCGGCTGATGCCGGAGGCGCCGCAAATGACCTGGATTTGGGCGGGTCCGGTTTGCATCACATCCTGAATCCGTTTTTTGCCGGCGATCACGTGCGCGAGATTGGACCGGCCGCTGACAGGCAAAAGGATGTCAAGATTGGCCAATCCGAGATCGGCATCGATGAGGACGATCTTTTTCCCGGCGGCGGAGAGACAAATAGCGAGGTTGGCGGCGACGTTGGATTTGCCGACGCCCCCCTTGCCGCTGGTGACGGCAAGAACGTGTGCGGATCGTCGGGCGTTTCGCACCATGAGTCGGAGTTTCTGCGCCTGGTCCGTCATGGGAGTCGCAATGGCATTTTCCGTTAGCATTTTATATTCAATTCCTTTGCCCTATTCCGGTATTCTCCACCCCCAAGCTCGCGGACTCGCTTGGCGGTGCCACCCGTCAATAAAAAAATTCTAAGCACTACATCCGAAATCCTACACAATATCAAATTACCAAAATTCAAATGATCCAAACGTTGCTCCTATGCAGTAGCGGCCGTTTCCATGATTTCGTTAGGTTGGTTCGTAAGTGAATCCAAACCGAGCAGCAGTCGCGCCATTCTCCTGCCGTTGCCGACTTCAATATCTTCGGGGACATCCTGGCCGGTCGTGACGTAGGAGAGCGAGACCTGGAGTTTATTCAAAACGCTCAGTACGACGCCGAAACTGACGGCTTCATCCAGCTTGGTGAAGATGACTCGATCGACGCCGAGTTGGTGGAATTTTTCGGCGGCGTTGATCAGGTTGGAGTGATGGGCAGTGCTGGAGAGTACGAGATGTACTTCGTGCGGATTAGCGGCGGCGAGGAACGTTTGTAATTCTCTGAGCTTGAGTTGATCGTTCTGCGATCGTCCGGCGGTATCGATAAGGATATAGTCCATTTCCTGGAAACAGGCGACGGCTTCGGTAAGTTCATTGGGTGTGACGACGACTTTGAGCGGTACGCCGAGGATTTCGGCGTACATGCGGAGTTGATCGACGGCGCCGATGCGATAGGTATCGATAGTAATCAGGCCGACATTTTTATTCTGTCGCAGTTTGAAGTTGGCAGCGAGTTTGGCAATGGTGGTGGTTTTGCCGACGCCGGTGGGACCGATGAATGCGACAGTGCGTGCCTTGCCGTCGAGGTTGCGGGCGATAGGTCCTTCGGCGGGGATCATGCGATCCAGAATACCGGCAAGTTTCTGTCGGATCAGATTCGGATTGGCGAGTTGATCGTGTTCTAAATTTTTCTGGGTTTGCTGAATCAGTTCGCGGGCGATTTCATCGCCGACTTCGCGTTGAATCAGGTCGAGATAGAGATCAAATAATTTCTCGGGCATCTGTGGTTCGTGGAGTTGTCTTTGCTCCATGACGAGGTTTTCGACGAGAGACCGCAAATCCGAGATTTGGTGTTTGATCTCGTCGTTTAGCGCAGCGGCGGGAGGCGTCATTTTGGTCAAGGTCTCGACGGCGGCATTGGGCGTCGAAGGGGCTTGTCGGTCTGCCGGGGAAATCCGATTGGGAGGATTCGCGGCATCATAGGCGCGTTGAATCCGGTTGGGAGCGGTGCGTCGCGTCCGAGTCGGGGCAGCGTGCGTGTTTGGTCGTGCCGTGATTTCAATGATGTTTCGTTGGGCGAAACCGAGGATGCCGCCGGTTTTGAAGGATCGCGTGCGCACGATAACGGCATCGGGTCCGAATTGTCGTTTGACCTTTTCCAAAGCTTCATACATAGTCGGGGCTCTAAAGTTTTTTAATTTCATTGTTCAATTACCACCATTCCTACAGACTCAATTTGTACCTCTTTGACGATTTCGTTGTAAGCCAGGACAGTTATATTGGGAATCGAAGCGGCGAGCAGCCGTCGCAGGGAGAGACGAATTTGGGGCGAACAGAGCACGACGGGATGGGCGCCGAGCCTGGTAAGATTTTCGAGTTCTTTGGCCACGGCCTGAACGATGACAGCGGCGGTGGCGGGGGGCAGGGTGAGAAAGCTGCCGCGATCGCTTCTTTCGATCTGCCGATTGATCGTATCTTCGAGGCCGGGTTCGAGCGTGACACACCGTAGTTTGCCATCCTCATCGCGATACTGGGAACAAATGGTGCGTGCCAAGGCGTTGCGTACATATTCAACGAGCACTTCGAGATCCTGGGTCCGGGCGCCCCAATCGCCAAGGGTTTCGAGGATTGTTTCCATATCACGAATGGGTACGCGTTCTTCGAGGAGTGCCTGGAGGATTTTCTGTACGTCGCCGGCCTTGAGGGTGCCGCCGACCACTTCTTCAACAACGGCGGGCGATTTTTCTTTGACGGTATCGAGCAGGGTATTCAAATCCTGCCGGGTGAGCAATTCGGCGGCGTGGGACTTAATGATTTCGATGAGGTGGGTGGCGATAACGGAGGAGGCATCGACCACGGTATAGTTCATCATTTCTGCCTGTTCTCGTCTTGCCTGGGGGATCCAGACGGCGGGCAGTCCGAAGGCGGGTTCGGTAGTCTCTTCGCCGGCGATTTTCCCGGTGACGGCGCCGGAATCCATGGCGAGTAGTTTGCCGGGATAGACTATACCCAGGGCTACTTCGATCCCTTTGATCTTCAGGGAATATTCATTGGCTGTCAGTTGGACGTTATCCCGGATACGAATACTGGGAACGACAATGCCTAATTCGAGTGCGATTTGTCGTCGGATCAGCGAGATGCGGTTTAAGAGATCGCCACCCTGCTTGGTATCGACGAGCGCGACGAGCCCGTATCCGACTTCGAGTTCCATACGGTCCACGGGCAAGAGGGATTCGACCTTTTCGGGTTTGGCGGCCGCGGCGACGGCATCTTTGTGGGCGAGGGCCTCCTGTACGGCCTTTAGTTTGTGTGCCCGACTGATGACGTAGGCCATCCCGCCACAACTGGAGGCTAACACCAAAAGTGGAATCGGGGGGAGCTTGGTGAAAGCGAGCATAACAAGAAATATACCCGCGACCAATAAAGCACGGGGTTTGGAAGTTAGTTGACTGATCAGTTCCTCGCCGAGATTGGTTTTGGCGGTGGATCGTGTGACAATGAGTCCGGCGGCAATGGAGATGATGAAGGCGGGGATCTGGCTGACCAGTCCGTCGCCGATGGTCAACCTGGTAAAAAGCTCAAAGCATCGGGAAAGGGGCATGTCGTATTGCAGGACGCCAATGGCGAGCCCGCCGACGATATTGACGAGCGTGATAATGATGCCGGCAATGGCATCGCCTCGGACGAATTTACTGGCCCCATCCATGGCCCCGTAGAAATCGGCTTCGGAGGTGATGGTTTCTCGTCGTTGTCTTGCCTGGGCTTCGTTGATGAGTCCGGCGTTGAGGTCGGCGTCGATGGCCATTTGTTTGCCGGGCATCCCGTCGAGGGTGAATCGAGCGGCGACCTCACTGATGCGGGTGGCGCCTTTGGTAATAACGACGAACTGAATCACAATAAGAATAATGAAGATAATCAAACCGACGACGAGGGAGCCGCCGGCGACGAAATTGCCAAAGCCCTGAATGACGCGTCCGGCGGCGGCGGTTTCCAGGCCGGGCCTCGCGGCGGCAGTAAGAATCAAGCGGGTAGTGGCACAGTTGAGTACGAGCCGGAACAGGGTAGCGGCTAACAGCAACGAGGGAAAGGAGGAAAATTCCAACGGAGTGACCACGTAAATGGTCGTCAGAAGTACGACGGCGGCAAAGGCCAGATTGGCCGCCAGTAACACGTCCATGAGCCAGGTCGGTAACGGAATGAGCATTACAAAGATGAGCGACATCGCGGAGATCGGGAGAATGAGATCGCGCGAGTTATGGATTCGATTGAAGAATCCGAATCTAGTTGTTGCGGTTGCGAGAGGCACGTTACGATTTTTCCTTTCCGATATTTTTCCAAGGCAATATTTTTACATTTGTTTTCATCATTTATGTCGCCCTTTCAGGGCTATAAATTTTTTCAAGTTTTCTATCCCAGGGCGATGCCCTGGATTATTCTATTTTGCCCCTTCGGGGCCTCGTTATCCGGTAGCGGCTTTTCGGTATCCTTTTCCGGCGAGTTCGAAGATATAGGCCAGTACCTCGGCGACGGCTTTATAGAGTTCGGGAGGAATATAGTCGCCGATTTCGCAGGCTTTATAGAGTGCCTGGGCGAGTGGCTTTCGTTCGAGGATCGGCACGCCATGCTCATTGGCAATTTCGCGAATACGCTGGGCCATGAATCCTGCGCCTTTGGCGACAACCTTCGGCGCTATCATCTGGTCGTGATCATATTTCAAGGCGATGGCTAATTCGGTAGGATTGGTAATGACGACATCGGCCTGGGGGACTGCCTGGCTCATGCGCTGCTGGGCCAACTGGCGGGCGACCTGCAAGCGTCGCTGCCTCATCAGGGGATCGCCTTCCATGCGTTTTAATTCTTCCTTTACCTCCTGCTTGGACATGCGAAGATCCTGCACATGTTGTCGTTTTTGAAAGGCATAATCGATGAGGGCCAGGATCACCAAGACCACAGCCAAGCGCAGGCCCAACAGGAAGACCAGATGCGAGCCAAAGGTGATCACTTCAGTAAATGACAGTCTCGGCATGGCAATCAATCTGGGAATAAACTCGCGAATGGTATAAAACGCCACAGCGGCGATGACGGCAATCTTAGCCAGGCTCATGAGAAATCGAACGGCCGTCCGCTTGGAGAACAAGCGGGTAAATCCTTTGATGGGCGAGATTTTGTCGAGCGAAGGGGTAAGAGGTTGGGCGGAAAAAATAAAACCTACCTGCGCCAAGTTGACGACAATTGCCACAATTACCACGGCAAGCAAAAACGGAACCAGCACCATGCCGCAATGATGAAGCGCCAGTCGCCAGGCGAAAGCGATGGCTACGTCGGGGGAACTGGAAATTTGATCCAACGCAAAGGACCGCTGCATCAAATCGGCAAATCCCTGCAGGATGGTGGCGCCGTACCCATTGAGCAGGAGTAACCCCGCCAGGAGTCCCAGGGCGGCGGTCAGGTCCACGCTGCGGGCGACCTGTCCTTTTTCCTTCGCCTCCTGGAGGCGTCTGGGGGTTGGAGCTTCGGTTTTGTCTGCGGTATCGGGCATAAGGTATCCGTTTCGTTAGATAAAAATTCCCCCAATACTCTGGAGGACAAACACAATGCTATCTTCAAATAAAATTCCAATGGTGCCGAAGGAAACCACAATCAAAGATAATCCCAAGGTAATGCGAATGGGGAATCCGGCAGCGAGGATGTTCAACTGAGGCATGGTACGTGAGATAAACCCGAGAGCGATGGTGGCGAGGAAAATGGCGGCCAAAGCCGGCCCGGCTACTCGAATGCCCAATATAAACGCATTCGTGAGGACTGACAGCAGTAGATTAAGGACATCGATCCCAATGTGAGCGCCCATGAGCGGGACCGTGTCAAAGGTCTGTACGAGGGAGCGAATTAAAACGATGTGCCCATTCATCAGGACATAAATCAAGGTAGCGGTCAGCAAATAAAACTGTGAAAGCACGGTGCTGTCGAGCTCGGTATTGGGATCAACCAGATGGGCCATCCCAAGCCCCATCTGATAACTGACCAAATCGGCGCCGACCTGTACGCCGATTAACATAAGGTAGAGTGCAAAGCCCATCGTGATGCCGATGAGCATTTCGACGCCGATGGCGAAGGCCAAGCCGGGCAGGGAATGGGGGATGACGGCGCCGGCTGGCACCATGGGATACACGGCGGCACTAAGGACCAGTGCGAATAAGACACGAATCTTAACGGGGATGCGCGCCGAGCCCAACACCGGCGCCATCGTGATCAACCCGCCGATGCGGAAGAGCACCAAGGTAAATATCGGTGCGTGTTCGATTATCTGCTGTATGGAGTTAAGTAAGTTCATTATTTTCGTAATCTTCCATCTGTCGTTAATCCCCCGGCTACCGCCGGGGGCTTATTTAGGGCCATGCCAGACGCGATTCTTCAAGGAACCGGCATGGGGCCGAACATCTCGGCGGCAAAATTCATCAACTTCGTCACAATCCAGGGCATAAAGACAGCGGCGGCAATGACCATAGCGACGATCTTGGGAACGAAGGTGAGGGTCATTTCCTGCACCTGGGTAACGGCCTGGAGTATCGAGACCAAAACGCCTACAATTAATCCGACCGTTAACAGGGGCAAGGCAATTATTAACGCCATCATTAAGGTTCGACGTCCTAGGTCTATCGCCATATCCGTATCCATAGTTCAAATTCCTTCCGTGTGTTCGTTTTCGGCAGCTACATAATCGGATTGTTCGTAAAACTGTGCATTAATGAGCCGACGACCAGGCGCCAACCGTCCACTAAGACGAATAATAACAATTTAAAGGGCAACGAGATCAGCACGGGCGGCAGCATCATCATGCCCATCGACATCAGGATCGAGGCAATCACCATATCAATGATGAGGAAGGGAAGATAAATGTAGAATCCCATGAGGAAGGCTTGTTTGAGTTCGCTGGTGACGAACGCCGGGATTAAAGCCGTCATGGAGACATCCTTCCATTGCAACTGACCGTCGCGAATTTTCTGCTGTAACTCGGGCGAAGCAGCATTCATTTCCATAAACATATACACGGATTCAGAGTTACCGGTGTTTTCAATCTGCATAATCATAAAGTGTCGGAGATGGCCCTTGGAGCGATTCCAGGTTTCGGTAAGACTGATCGACTCCTGATCGGGCTCGGGATTGGTGTAAGGCTTGATGGCATCGTTGTAGATGTGGCCCCAGGTCGGCGCCATGACACAGAAGGTCATAAACAAGGCCAGACCGGTAATGACCTGGGCGGGCGGCAGTTGATGGGTCGCCATCGCCTGGCGCAGCAGGGCGAGGACCACGATGATGCGGGTAAAACAGGTGGTCATGATGAGGATGGCGGGCGCCAGGGAAAGGACAGTAAGCAGAATCAAGATTTCGAGGGTGGAAGAAAGTTTTTCCGGCTTGGTGGCGTCGTCAAGATAGCCGGCCGGATCGCTTACCAGCGAGGTTTTCGAGGAAGCGGCATCCTCCGACGCGGCGGCGGCTTGGGAACCGGTTCCGGTTTGCGCGGCGGCAAACGACCCCGACAGCAGCAACGGCGTCAAAAGAATTAGTACAATATGTTTTCCTGTCATCCGTGACATAAACAGCTATCCGTAGCCAAATCAATACGATTGTTACTTTTTTTACGAACGAAAACTGATTTTCGATAAACCTTTTACTTTATCTAACAGGGAGGAAAGTTCTCCTTTGGCTTGATACCAGGGCTGGGTTGGTTGATCTTGATCCTGATCATCTTCGATGTCAAGTGACATAACAGAATTTTCGTCATTTTCATATAATTCTTTTTCGCGATGGAATAATTTACCGAACGTATTGGTAATCGATAACGTTTTCTTTTGCTCTAACTGGCCCAGGATTTGCGCAATCTCGTCGGGATCGTCTATGGTTTGCAACGAACTAATATGATTAGGGCTCTGTCCGAGCAGTACGAGCCGGTTTCCCAGTTGTACGAGGCACAAGGATTGTTTAGGATTCATATTGCTGCGGGCGAGGATTTCCACGCCGGTGGGCATGGAATTGCGCTTCGAGTTCAGGGAAAACCGTTTGAAGAGATAGGTAACGCCCACAATCAGAGCCAATACGATCAACAAAGAAACCAGGGTCTTCCAGGGAGAAGGCATGGAAGACTGATTTTGCTCCTTCGCCGACAGCGTATCGGTTTTCTCGGAACGCTGACCTAATACCTGATTTTCCAAGGGCGAAGCGATTTCGGCAGAATTATCTTTTTCCTTCGATGCCTTGGGTGTGACGTTTTGAGAATCCTTACCCTCGACCGTCTCATCCTCAGAAGCAGAGACGGCTTTATCCTCTGACGAAGTTATGGTTGTAACGGGATCCGTTCCCAGAGGATTAACCTGAATCGGTTCCATTTCAATCGGAACCGTATCGAGGAAATCGGCTGCATTCGGATCGACGTTGTTTTCCGGCATCGGAACATTGGCACGAAAGGAATGCTGAGCAAAGCCATCGAGGGCCAGCGAGCCTAAGGATACACAAAGGACCGATAATGTAATTGCAAAGGTGCAAGATGAAGTATGTTGGCGTTTGCCCATGGGTACCTCTAGCCTGGCTTTAGAACGCTGCATCCCATCGAATATTGTCACGTCGGCAGTCGTTCTTTTGGGTCTATTTCCACTATCTATTCAACGGCGATTTTTACGGCCTCGGCGTCGGCCGCAGAAATTTCTCCTGTTTACCTTCAGGTTATACTCTGTGCCGCTTTCTCCGAAACACCGGGTATAATTTCGTTTACGCGAACGCAGAAACTATCGTTCACGACGAGCACTTCGCCCCGGGCGATCAGTTGTTCATTGACCAGGATATCGACGGGATCGCCGGCCAATTTATCGAGTTCGACGACGTAGCCTTTGGTCAGTCGTAAAATCTCATCCACGGTGAGCTGCGTTCTGCCGAGCTCCACTTTCACATTCAGATCGACGTCGCTGAGCATATCGATACTGCCGGCGGCGGCGTCTGCCAGCATATTCGAGAAATCCGGCAGCGGGGGCACTTCCGACTCCGGCGCAGCATCGCTTTGTTGGTCCTGCGTCTGATCCGGCATCTGCTCGGCATCGGCCTCCGGTTGCATTTCCTCTTCCGGCAACTCGGCAGGAGAATCCGATACGTCGCCAGTCGCTTGCTCCGCCCCATCCTCTACTGCCGGTGGCGCCGAAGCGGTCTCGTCAGGTTGTTCGTCGGCGGTCGGCGGTGTTTGGGTATCCGAACTTTCGGGTTCCTGAGATTCGGCTTGCTGATCTTTCACTTCTTCGTCTGCCATATTTTTTACTCTTACCTGGATTTATTCAAAAACCATTCTCTTTTAATCGGCAGTATAATGCTGCCAGTTCGAGACCAGAATTTCATGAATCATTCCTTCCCCGACAATTTTTTCGACGCTGGTCTGAATTTCGCGTTTGATCACCTGCAATTTGGGATCTTTAATCTGATCCGGCTGCGAGGAGGCAACCAGAGTGCGCATGGCGTCCTTGATTTCGGTTGTATGCGAATCGACGAGTCCCATGAATTCGTCACCTTTTTCTTTGGACACTTTAGCGCAAACTTCCATCGTTATCACGATTCTCGTTTTCCCGCCCATATAGTTATCCACATTAAAGCTTTCTGTGAGAGGGACTTCGACATATTCTTTCAGATCGACCTGGGTATCGCCCTGGATGGGATCGGTGCCCTCTGCCGAGGTCGGTCCACCCTTAAAGACCATAAAGACGGTAATGGTGCCGCCCTCCAGCAGGAGTACCGCCAGGATGATTATAATGGTTTTCAGCGGCAATTTTGATTTTGCTTTTTGTTCTTCGGGCGTTACAGGGGCTTCCTCAGCCATGTTTTAATCCTCCATTTGAGCCCATCGGCAACGGCGATATTCTCCCAACGGCTATCGGTCAATTATATCCCGGTCATCCGACGCCGGATTTCCCTGATATTGTTCCACAAGATTTTCACTCACGATAATCGACACACGATCATTCATAGCTCGCGCCTCGTCATCATACGCCTGCGAGCGGAGCGGTTCATTGTCGCCGCACGCTTCAACGGTAATCCGAGCCGGATCGATATCTTTGCTGATTAAATATTGTTTAACGGCCAGCGCCCTGGCATAGGTTAATTCATCCATGCTCCGAAAGGGCAGATATACTTCCGGGGGGATTCTGGCCGTGTGCCCTCGCACGCGAACCTTGTTTTTCATACCCCGAATCATATCGGCGAAGAAATCCAATTCCTTAGTGGCATGGTCCAACAACACCGCCTTTCCCGGCTCGAAACTGACGGCGCCCCCGATGATAAATTCCAGGCCGTCGCGTACTTTTTTCACACTGGGACTCTGGCCCAGGATTCCTTCTTCGGTGGTTTTCCCGTGGCGCAACTGCCATTTTCTCATGATTAAATCGGTCAATTGCTTGTTAATGGTATTGGTCGGAGGCGACGTGCCGGGGATGGTTCCGGCGCCGCCCTGATATCCGAAAGCCCGCTTGATGGATTCACGTACTTTCATAAACTTCTCATCTTCCTTCATCTCACTCATAGAGACAAGAATGACAAAGAAGCAGAGCAGCAGAGACATCATATCCCCAAAGGTGACCATCCATTCGGGGGCTCCGCCGCTTTGTTTTTTCTTTTTGGGCACGTTTTATTCCTCTTTATCCTCATCTTCCGCGCCCCGCATACTAGGCGGCAGGAAGGTTTTCAGTTTTTGTTCTACGATTCTGGGATTATCTCCCGATTGAATGCTCATAACGCCTTTGATAATGATGGATTTAAACACCATTTCTTCATCATTTCGGACACCGAGTTTGTCGGCAATCGGCAAGGCAAACATGTTAGCAAACATCGAACCATAGAGGGTGGTAATCAAGGCAATGGCCATGTTCGGACCCAGGGCGGCGGGATCATCCATGCTGCGCAGCATGAGGATGAGGCCGACCAGGGTGCCGATCATCCCGAAGGCAGGTGCGTATCGTCCCAGGCCGTCGAAAATCGCTTTTCCGGTATCGTGTCTTTCGGCGATGGCTTCCAACTCATTGTTCATGATCTGTTCGATCAGTTCCGGGTCGGTGCCATCGACGGCCATTTGAATCCCCTTGACAATGAAAGGATCGGTAGCTTCCTTGGTAGCGCTTTCCAGGGAGAGGATGCCGTCGCGTCGTGCAATTTCCGCATAGCCCACCAGGTCTTCAATGAGCTTTTTCGCTGATTGTTCCTTATGGAAGAGTGCTTTGGAGAACACCTTTCCGGAACGAAGGAAATTTTTCAAAGAAACGCTGGTAAGCACCGAGGCGATGCCGCCTCCGATAACTATCATGACTGAGGACGGACTAATAAAGGCATCCGCCCCGCCGCCGGACATCATAGCATAGCCGACCAATGACATTCCTAAAACCAATCCAACTATTGTTGCAAGATCCATGTTCTTTCATTTCTCCGCATATCTGCGTCCGGATAAACTTGTTTTTCCCTCACGGAAACACTGTTTTTTTTGCGGTTTTTATTCTTCCTATCCGCCTTGCCCGGTAGAAGTTGTATTTACCGCTATTACTTATCGGCCATTCCCGGGGCGGGATTGACCTCCAAATCGGCGGAAAAAATGCGAATCTGTCGTTGATATTGCATGGCCAGCTTGACTACATCCTCTACCGATTCGCGGATCATCACTTTATCGCCATTCATCAGGGTAATCATGGTATCCGGCGTTTTTTCGATGTATCGGATATGCTCCGCATTTACCACAAACGGCCTGCCATTGAGCCGAGTCACCGGAATCATATTTTTCAATCCTTCCCAACGTATTTTTACTTTCGCTATTTACACGCCTACACTTTTTCCGATTATTGCTTCAGCCTTTCTACCGGCTGATCGTTTTTAATGGCCTCGCGACAGCAGAATAAACACCCCTGCCGCGAGACCCGGGGTAAACCGTAAAAAATATGTTTTTCGGTACTCATTCGCTTTCCTATTTTCAGTGCCTTCCCTGGCACGTTGTTTTCAATAGCCTCGCGACAGCAGAATAAACACCCCTGCCGCGAGGCTCAGGGTAAACTATCCGAAACTACCGGGTCATCATCATCAGTTCATTCAACAGTCGATCACTGGTTTGAATGACACGGGACGAAGCGGAAAACCCGGTACTGCTAATAATCAGGTTGATAAATTCGCGGCTGAGATCGACATTACTCAATTCCAGCGAGGCGGGGCTGATGGTACCGGCGCCTAATTCCATGGGTTTTTTGATAATGGCCTGTCCGGAATTGGGCCCGGGACTCCAGAGATTATCCGACTGGGCGACCAGGCCTTCATAGTTTCTAAAGGTTGCCAGCACGACTTGTCCCATCTCCCGGGTCAATCCATTATCAAAGGCCCCAACGATCACGCCGTCCGGCCCAATCGCGTAGTCCTGTAAGGTACCGGCCTTGAATCCGTCCTGACTGAGCAGACTCATGGCATTGTTCATGGCGAAGCTGTCCATATCCGAAAAATTCAGGGTAATCGATTGGGGGGTGGAGGATCCGGTACCATCCCGATCAACAGTAATATCGAGGGTAGTTCCTTCGAGGTAATTTCCGTTGGAATCGAACGTAATCGTGCCGGTACCCACGACGCGGTCAGCATCGGAATCATCACTGGATTCGGCAAAGTAGCGCCAGGTAATACCTCCGGCAGCGTTCTTGGACTCCATAACCATGGTTATGTCAATATCCATGGGAATGCCCAGCGAATCATAAGCCCGAAACGAAGTCCGAATACTCTCGACATCCGCCTGACTAAAGCCCGCCGGCGTGGTGAACGTAAAAGGCAGGCTGTCGCCGGGAATACCGGCGGCGGTCCCTTTGGTCACTTTCAACGCCTTATTGCCCAGATCTAATTCATTATGGTTACCCATATTTCCGACGATTTCGATGGAATCGTTCGTGGCGCTGATGTTGATGCCCGGATTGGGCACGCCATCAGCAGTGAAGTCGGGCAAGGTGGCCGACGTATTGATCCCCAACACACCTTCGAGCCATGTCATAAACTCTGGCAATGTCGAAGTCGCAGTAACGTTAAAGGATTCCTGCGGCAGGGTTTGTCCTCCCTTGACGGCGTCTTCCAGAGTGATGGCATTACCATCCAGGAAGATGGTCCCCGTAGCGTTATTCAAATCCACTAATAGGGTCCCCGCAGACAATAACGGACCTCCCGCACCGGTATCGGTAAGGGTTTGCGAATACAACTCCGTTCGTACATCCCCGACGGCGGCGGCTTGTGCGGTGGCATCGAGGCCATCGGCATTCAAGTTGCCGCTAAACGCCGCTTCGGAGGTAATCGAAGCCGTGGTGATCTCACCAATCGGAACCCGCAGGTTGGTCAGGGTACCTTCGATGATGGCAAAGCTGTTATCCACGCCGTATCCCTGTAAGAAGAATCCATCGGCGGTAATCAGGTAGTTTTCGGAATTGAACTGGAAGTTTCCATCGCGGGAATATGCCTGGGAGCCATCCGCCTTTTGGACGATAAAGAGTCCCTGGCCCTGAATGGCCAGGTTGGTTTTAACCCCGGTCACTTCGGGGGCGCCGCCGCTGAAGTCTTTGCTGACTCCGCCGATCATAGTTCCCGTTCCGACCTGGAGCGGATTGGTCCCGCCAATGGATCCGGCAGGAGCGGACCCGAAACTAAAGGTATTGGAAAACTGGGATTGGAATCCCGCCCGGGACGACTTAAAGCCATGGGTGTTCACATTGGCGATGTTATGCCCGATCACATCCATGGTAAATTCGTTGGTCTTCATGCCGGAAAGGCCGGCAAATAACGATGATGTCAAACCCATTGTAACAACCTCCGTATCTTATTTATTCCTCTTGATCTTCACTAAATCGGATATTCACTACATTGGCCAAAGGCAGTTCGTCCCCGGTATCCAGGAGAAGGGTAATCCCATTGATCCCGGATTCCGCCCCGACGCGATAGCTATCCACATAGCCGCTTTGATCGTCCGCACCCTCGACAAAAATTCCCAGCAAGAGATAGGCGGTATCTTCCGAGATGATGGTCGCCTGGTTGAGAGGCACTTCCTGGCCGGATTCCAGCCGCAGGATCACCTGCTGACCGTCCGTTTCGATCGCTTCGACTACACCCACTACATTTTCATTCTGAGCGGTCTTGCCGGCAACAAACGTGCCGATGATATCCTGACTGTTCGCACCGCCCAGGCGCAGCATGTCGTTCATGTTGATGACCTCGCCGGTATCGATTTCCAGCAAGACGTCGTCGCCTTCGATACTTACAGCCATCACTTTGCCCACGGCGAATCGGCCGTCAATCGTGGTGCCGGAGATCGTCTCTCCGATCATCTTGGCGGTGGAACTCAACCGTTCGCGGTCCACAAAACTACTCAACTGCCCCATGAACGTATCAAATTGCTTGGTAATATCCGCAAAACTATCGGTCATATTTTGCGAGGCCTGGATTTGCTGAATGCCGGCCATCTGATTGATCAGATCCTGGTTTTTCATCGGCTCAAACGGGTCCTGATTGGTTAGCTCAGTAATCATGATTTTCAAGAAATCTTCCGTATTGAGTGCGTTCTTACTCTTGGCGCTGTCGGCAGCGGTGGAATTCAGTACATCTAACGAAGGTATGGCACTCACAACACTACTCCTTTCTCCAGGACAATCCTAACCCGGAGAAACCGGGAAATCCTAAATCCTAATATCTTTTTTCTAAACAAATTCAAAACTACTACACCCTCACGTCCAAGGCATTAAACTCGAGCGACTGCCATTTCGGCGCCGGGGCGGATTCCGAATCCACCTTCTCCAACTCTTGCTCGGCCTGCCAATCCTGCCCCAGCAGGAACGGCTCCGAATTGAAATCCTGCTGCGCTTGATTCTGCGACTGCCCCTGCGAACCGGACTGGGAGGACGGATTATGATTCTGTTGTTGGTTCGGCGCAGGATTGTCGCGTAAATCCAGACGCAACTGGATATCGATTTGACGAGGTTGCAATCCCTGTCCCTCCAGAGCCGCACGCAACTCATTCGAGGTTTGCTGTAAAATTTGTTGTGCTTTCAGATTCGTCGCCTGCAACTGCATATTCAAACCGTTAGACGATTGCTTGATTTCGATGCGCAGCGTACCTAATTCCGGCGGCTCCAGACGTATCTGGATCCGCGAGGCGCCGCGTGCCTGTGCGGTTCGAGCGGCGCGGACAATACGATCGACATTCTCCTGTCTATCGGCGGCATTGGAAGTCCGGACCGATTCGGGAGATTTCATTTCCGACACGTTCTGCAAATCGGCTCGGTTTTCGACGGAAACCGAGGTTTTGGTTTTTGCCGTGATCGTCAAATTGTGCTGCCCTTGATGCTGTTTGGTAAATTCAAATTCTTTTTTCTTCGAGGTATCCGGATTCGTCGCCGTCACTTCGATGGCTTCATCGGTTTTATTCAATCGGGTAGTCAAATCTGGTCGCGAACGATTCGATTTGTCGTTGTCCTCCGCCGCAGGTTCATTATGACTCAGTATAGGTTTTTCCGTTTGTGTTTTTGTTTCGGTTTGTACGACTACTTCCGGCAGTGTTTGATTTGTCGGCTTTTCCACTTCCGGTTTGATCACGGCCTCTGCGCCCACCTGAGATTCCAACTCAGGTTGCACTACAATCACTTTGGGGGTATTACCGTTCAGTTCCACCGTATCCGTCGGCATTTGGGTTTGGGGCAATGGTATAGTTTGCTCCGGCTGCTTCAATAGTGCCTGATTGACCGGCGGCTGGACGGGCTGAACGTTTATCGTTTCCGGCTGTTGATTTGGAAGCGGGGTCGCGTTGGTCTGCCCCGCCACAGAACTACCCGGTTGAGAATTCGCCTGAGGTTGAGTTTGTTGCGTCGCGAGTTGCTGTTGAGCGGTTTTCGCATTGGCCTGCGCCGCCAATCCGGACAACAACATCTGTTGATTATTTTGCATCTGCGTAACGGTGCTATCGATCTCATTGAGAACGACATTAATTTTATTCTGCTCGTCGGATTCGGGTTCCTCCTCGGAATCCGAATCGTCATTGACCACTGTATTCTCATCCGTATCCTGGATTTCCTGGTCATGTTCGGAGGCTTCACTATCCGAATTGCCGGAAGGGGGCGATTCCTCAGCAACAAAATCATCCTCAGCAGGCACTTCCGATAGATCGGTATCGGAAATAATCTCGTCGGATTCCGGCCGATCCGAAGGAACCGCTTCGTTCCGATCACGCTGCGTGCGATTCTCCACTCGCCAGGACGATTGCTGCGCCGCATCTACGCGCGCCTCCTGAAACAGTCCGGCAAAATACCCATCGTCGATACGCTTGCCCGGAGAGAGAAAAGCAGTCGCATCCAGTTTTGTCGATTCCAGTTGTATGTGTTTTACCACGGTTCTTCCTTCCCCGCTACGCCGGAGCGCTTCGCGGCGGCGAGTATGTCATTTCACGAAATCCCTCGATTCCGCTGCTTGCTATAATTGTGATTGCGTTTTCTCCGCAGCATCCTGTTTTTGATGTAAGCTGATCACCCGGTGCTTTTCTAAAAGCCTCATCAGTTTCAACCGTTTATCCATTTCCTCCGGCGTGCGAAACCGATCCAGAATCTGCGTCACCACGTCCGGCTTCATATTCGAAAGATACCGCACGACCTCGTCGTCGCTCATT
>Ga0114922_10001378_pt1 | contig 23173 bp, 20 predicted proteins | sample AartaG_FD_100975 | JGI IMG/M metagenome (GOLD analysis project Ga0114922, IMG submission 100975) | Deep subsurface microbial communities from Aarhus Bay to uncover new lineages of life (NeLLi) - Aarhus_00045 metaG | ecosystem: Environmental > Aquatic > Marine > Oceanic > Sediment | place... | reverse complement strand
CTGGGGTTCGTGCGAAACCGAGAAAACCGAGTCCCGTAGGGACGATTGAGGTCTCATTCGTCCCTACGGGACTCGGTTGTGCTCTTGACGACCTATCCCAGCACTTCGTGCTGGGCTACAGTCGAACGCCCCTACCGGGCATGTTCAGCGAGATGCGGCAAAAAAGATGCCCGCCGATTCTTTCACGGGCCAGTACTCACTCGTCCCGGGAGCCCGCCGTATCTTGCTCGTCTTTCCCGCTGTCGATCCGAAAGGTTGACAGGATCAACGTGGCTGCAATGACTCCCACGACATCAGCCAGCCAGTCGTGGATGCTCGGTGTCCGATTCACAAACTCCAACTTCTGCAACCACTCGTCGACCGCGGCGTAGAGCAGGTAAACGCCGGCCCAGGCGAGCAACGTGGAGAAGCCTCGAACCCTCCTTGCGGCTATCAGCGCTTGGCCCCCGAGCATGGTCAACACGAAGTACAACAGGAAATGAATGACCTTGTCGCCGCCGTGAATCTCCACGGGCAAACCGGGCGGCTTTGGCAAATGGGTCGCCACAAACATCAACACCCACCAACCAGGCCATAAGTAGCGGTGAAAATGCTTCAACAAGCCGGGGGAAGACGGATCGGTCATGAGTTAGAGCGCGCGTGCCACGTCGTCCGGCGGCAGTGATTCCGCGGCGTCATCCACCGCCGACGAGACGGACGCCGCCGATACATCCTGATCGAAAACCGCAGGCGGTGGGTCCAATTGAGCCGGTTGATCGACTGTACGCAGCCCGGAACCGTCCACGGCCGATTCAGTCGACTCGGCCGAGGCTACGACCGCGGCGCGCTGCACGGGAGGTTGCCGCTCAGTTTCTGCCGGTGAGACCTCACCGGCGGTAGGTGCATCCTCCGCTTCGACCTGCTCCGTCCCGAATATCTCCGCGGCCAGGTTGGCGTAGTCTTGCGCCCCGTGGCTGGTGGGCGCATAGTCGAAGATCGTCTTGCCGTGACTGGGCGACTCAGCCAGTTTGACGTTTCTGCGAATCCGCGTATTGAAGAGCCTGGCATCGGACCACGCCGCCCCCACCGCTCGAAACGCCTGGAGGAACTGCTCGAGGTCTTCGATCACCTCACCCGCAAGCCTGGTTCCCGCGTCGTGAATGCAGATCACAATACCGGCGATTCGAAGCCGCGAGTTGATGTGACGATGCACGAGCGTCACCGTCTCGTGCAGCTTGGCCAGTCCCTGCAACGGCAAAAAATGAGGTTGCAGTGGGATCAGCATTTCATACGTGGCCGCCAGCGCGTTGACCGTCAAAAGACCGACAGAGGGCGGGCAATCGATCAGCATGATGTCGTAGTCGGCGGCGATCGGCTCGACGGCGTCGCGCAGGATGATCTGCCGACCCGACGCCTGAGCCAGTTCCGTCTCCGCCCCGGCAAGATCGACATCGGACGGCACCAGCCGGATATTCTCCCGGACCGCAAGGGCGGCCTCGTCAATGGTGCACGACGAGGTCATCACGTCGTAAATGGTCGGACGATCCTCGTCCAAGTCCACAACGTAGTGCATGGTCAGATGGGATTGCGGGTCAAGGTCGATCAACAGCACCCGCCAGCCGGAATTCGCCAGGGCGGCCCCGAGGTTGGCGGCGGTCGTGGTCTTGCCCACGCCGCCTTTTTGGTTGATGATCGAGACGCGCCGCATCGGCCCTCCCTTACCGTCAGCCCATCCTTGACACCCACGGGCCGCGTTGCGGCATAGCCGCCTCGCGTGTCAAGGATGCTTGGAATGTCCACATGCCTCGCAGACGCGGGGCTGCAACCGCCCAAATCAACGCCGCCAGTATACACAACCCGCCAGAACGTGCCTACCCCGCGCTATTCAAACCGCACGGGGCGATCCGCGAGGCAAACCAGCCATAAATGGCTATAATGGATAGGGAGACGAACTGGCCGTGTGTCGCAGCCGGATCGGTGTTGTTTAAGAGGGTGTATGAGAAGCGGGACGAGAAACCGAGCCGCGACCGTTAGGGAGCGGTTTCCCGCGGAGGACACCGCACCGCTTCCTTACGGGCGCGGCTCGGATGAGACTTCTCATACACCCTGTGAGAGACTATCTCAGAAATGTGGGACAGGTTTCCCAACCTGTCTTTGACCGGCTGGAAAGCCGGTCCCACAGGCATTTGAGATAGATTCTAAGTCCCAACCGTGGGGGACGTTCGTCCGGCGGGTGACACGCACACCGCGAAGATGGGGTGTCAAATGCGAGTGAAGTGTAATCTTGCGGAGGTCGGGTGCCGTGGGCGAGGCGCATTGCCGCGGAGTTGTCGGCGGATGGCGCTGGCCGTTGTGATGCTGGCGGTGTTGACTTGCGCCCGCGATGGGTTTGGGCGACCTCAGGAATCGAACGCCCATGAAAACGATGTGCAAGCGGCCGCCCATACACCGCCTGACCAGGGTCAAAAGGACGATGCGCTGACCGGCGATGTCCGCCCCGGTGCCGGTTCCCCGAAAGCAGGGCAAGAAGACGAGTCCCAGAAGAAAACCCCAGCGGCAGTGGTTTTGGAGGTCAGAGGCACCGTTCACCGGGCCAAACCGGGCATTTCACCTTTGGCCAAGGAGGGATGGGTCGCAGTTCACAAGGATGACCGACTTGAAGGCGGAACACAGATTCGCACCGGTCTGCGTTCATTTGTCCACCTTCAATTCGGCAAGAGCACGTTTGTCAGCATTGAGCGGGCAACCATCGCCAGTATCGACCAATTCTATCACAGCGCCACAAAGGAGTCGGTGAGGATCGGACTGGGTTACGGCGCGGTTCGGGGTGGATCGACGGAGGGTACGGTGCGCAGCGATCTTGTGGTTGACTCCCCCGTCGCCACTATGGCCAAACGCGGCACCGAGGGCTGGCAGATCGCCGTCGAGCCGCAAACGGGCTACTTCAACATCTCCCTTGCCCGCTACGGACTGGTCGAAGCGATCCACAAGCTCGGCGACAACCGCACCATTCGCCGCAAGGTCCGTCCGGGCGAATACGCCACGGCCCAGAACATCGCGGGCATGTGGCTCAAGCAGGACATCTTCGACCGGGCGATCAAGTTTTTTGGGCCTGAAGGGGTGACGCTTGCTGACGCCCGTTTCTCGAGCAACAACACGACCGGCGTGGGGATGATGGCTCCGGGCGGCGGAGCGCGGCTGGCGGAGTTTGCCGGCAGAGCCGCCTCCGCCACAGGTCAGGCCGGCGGTCAATTAGGGCCAACGCTAAGCCTGCGCCGTACGCCGATCCGCAGATCCGAAGGCAATTTCGGCGTGCCTGATGTTCTCAATGAAGGCGGCTAACGTCACCAACAGCCGGACGAAGCGGCCTCGCGACGCATCTGGTCGACGACACGCGCAAAGAACTCCCCCGCTTGCGGGGGGACGGGGGGGGGATGGGGTTCGTGGTTTATGGGGTTTCTGTCCGAGTTCCACGTCACCGCCGAGTCGGCCGCGCCCTGAGGACCTCGTAATGGGCTTGGAAAAAGCATTGTCAGGACGTTGGCGGCATCCTTGCGAGTTGGAGCCTGTACGCCTAAAGGCCGGATGGAGCGCCCCGATCAGGGTTAGCCTGCTCGCGTGCTTTTTCATCTTCATCAGTGCGGGCAGAGCTCGCGTTGCAGTCGGGCAGGGATTCGAACTGGCCGACCTGGGTCTTATCGGGCCGAATCACAGCGGCTCATACCACGTCGTTTACGCCTTCAACGACGCCGGGCAGGTCGTCGGCGAGGGTGACAACGGCGGCGGGATTCATGCGTTCGTCTTGGATGAGGGGCTCGTTGTCGATCTGGGCACGTTCGGCGGAGACCTCAGCGCGGCGTGGGATATCAACAACGCTGCGCAGGTCGTGGGCCGGTCCGACACCTTGGTGAAGGGTGTGGCGCGGGCGTTTCGATGGGAGGGCGGCGCCATGGCTGACCTTTCGACGCTGCCGGGCGGGCTCAGCGCCACCGCGACGGCAATCAACGACGCCGGCCTGATCACCGGCTTCTGCGTCATGCTCGATGGGCGGACAACGTTTAATCGTCCGTTCATCTGGCAGGACGGCGTAATGACCGAACTCGACTCGCCTAAGTGCGAGTCGAGCGTTGCGGCGGACATCAACAATGCGGGTGAAGTCGTCGGCTGGGGCTACGACGGCGACGGTCGCCGGCGGGCGTTGCTGTGGCGAGAGGGCGTTGTTGTCGATCTGGGCACCCTCGGCGGTGCAGAGGCCGAGGCGACGGCGATCAACAATGCCGGGCAGGTGGTCGGCTGGGCAATGACGAAGTTGGGTGTGTATCACGCGTTCCTCTGGCAGGAGGGGCAAATGACCGACCTTGGCACGCTCGGAGGGACCACCAGCCGGGCGGAAGCGATCAACGATGCCGGGCAAGTCGTCGGCATCTCACAACTCTCCGCCGGAGTCGAGCAACACGCATTTCTGTATGATCCGCAGGCCGGGTTGCAAGACCTGAACGAACTTGTGCCGCGAAGTACGCCGTGGACGATTGGCCAGACCCACGACATCAACAACCACGGCCAAATCCTGGTGTCGGCCTACCGGGAGCACGCGCAGCGCCACTTCATCCTCGACCCGGCTGAGGCGGACGCCGACGGTGACGGCATCGAGTTTCTGCTCGACAATTGTCCTGACGAAGCCAACGCCGACCAGGCTGACGAAGACGACGACGGAGTAGGCGACGTTTGCGACCAGTGTCCCGCCGATCCGGACAAATCGACCCCGGGCGTCTGCGGCTGCGGTTTGCCCGACGACGACGTCGATCAGGACGGCATCTCCGACTGTATCGACAACTGCCCGTTCGTTTCCAACCCGGACCAGGCTGATGCTGACGGGGATGGTGTCGGCGATGCGTGCTCTGACGCCGACATCGTCAACGGCGATTCAGCCCGCGGCGGCCTGTGCGGCACCGGGCTGTTCGCGCTCATCCCGGTGATGCTTCTGTGCCTGCGGGCTTTGCACAACCTGACCGATGATCTAGATCGGTAGGGTGCATCTTGATGCACCTTCTCCCTGCTCTCACGAGCGTCAAACACGGACAAGCTCCCTCCCGATCTTGTCGGGTCGGGAGTGGGCTTGCCCATGCCACCCGGTTCTGTGAACCACTGAAAGAGCGATCTGCCCGCAATCCTGACGCTCATCCCTGCGCCCTCCCCATCGAGCGCCCCATTCACGATCGCCCCGTCCGGCGATATAAAGGTGTCTGTCGATCGCGTCCGAGCGCGGCGGCGGATGTATCTTTGCCACAGGATCGAGGAGAAGTCGATGGCGTTTGAGAAGGTGGACCCGAAAGTCGATTTTCCGGCTCAGGAGCGAGAGATTCTCGAGTTCTGGGAAAGGACACGCGCGTTTGACAAGCTCCGCGAGATCAACGAGGGCAAGCCGCGCTGGTCGTTCCTGGATGGGCCGATCACCGCTAACAACCCGATGGGCGTTCACCACGCCTGGGGGCGGACCTACAAGGACATCTACCAGCGCTACCACGCATCGCTGGGGCGCGAGCTGCGCTACCAGAACGGCTTCGACTGCCAGGGGTTGTGGATCGAGGTCGAGGTTGAACGCGAGCACAAATTCTCCACCAAGCGCGACATCGAGACCTTCGGCATCGGCAAATTCGTCGAGGAGTGCAAGGCCCGGGCCCGCAAGTACGCCGCCGTTCAGACCGAGCAGTCCAAGCGGCTGGGCTACTGGATGGACTGGGACAATTCCTACTACACCCTCTCGGACGAGAACAACTACGGCATCTGGGCGTTTTTGAAGAAATGCCACGAGAAGGCCCTGATCTACAAGGGCGTCGATGTCATGCCCTGGTGCCCGCGCTGCGGCACCGGCATCAGCCAGATGGAAATGAACGAGGGGTACCGCAACGTCGCGCACACGTCGGTGTTCATCACGTTTCCTATCCGCGAACGCCCCGGCGAGAGCCTGCTGGTGTGGACCACCACGCCGTGGACGCTCAGCTCGAACGTCGCGGCCGCGGTCAAGTGGGACATGGCGTACCTCAAGATCAAGCAGGGCGACCGGTCCTACTACGTCGGCAAGGAGAACTTCGAGAATCCCCGCAGCCAGCCGGTCGAGGGGTCGGACAAGTCGTCGGCACCGCCGCTGATGGCCATAAAGGCAATGTTCAACAACAACGGCCCGTTCGAGGTCGTGGAGGAATTGCCCGGTGAGGCGCTGGTGGGGCTGACGTACGACGGGCCGTTTGATCATCTCGACGGGGCGGCCGAGGCCCGCGATGCTCACCGCGTCGTCGATTGGGAGGAGGTCACCGCCACCGAGGGCACGGGGATCGTCCACATCGCCCCCGGCTGCGGCAGCGAGGATTATCACCTGGGCAAGGAGCTGGGCCTGCCGCAGATCGCTCCGCTGTACGAGGACGGCAGCTTCCGGCCTGAGTTCGGGTATCTTGCCGGCAAACGGTTCGACCATGTGGCCGACGAGGTGGTGGCCGACCTGAGAAAACGCGGCGTGTTGTTCGCCAAAGAGGCCTACATGCACCGCTACCCCCACTGCTGGCGCTGTCAGGATGAGCTGGTCTATCGCCTGGTCGATGAGTGGTTCATCAACATGAACTGGCGGGATCAGATCATGGAGTCGGCCAAGCAGGCGAAGTGGATACCGGAATGGGGGATCGAGCGCGAGCTGGACTGGCTGCGTAACATGGCCGACTGGATGATCTCGAAGAAACGTTACTACGGCCTGGCCCTGCCTATCTGGGAGTGTCACGAATGCGGGCATTTCGAGGTCATCGGTTCTCGCGAAGAACTGAAAGCCCGGGCGGTTGCCGGTTGGGGTCAATTCGAGGGTCATACACCCCATCGTCCGTGGGTGGACGCGGTCAAGATTCGCTGCTCTCAATGTGGCGACGAGGACGTGTCACGCATCAAGGACGTGGGCAACCCGTGGCTGGACGCCAGCATCGTGCCCTATTCCACCATGGGATACTTCTGTGATCGCCAGTACTGGAAGAAATGGTTCCCGGCCGAGTTCATCGTCGAGGCGTTGCCCGGCCAATTCCGCAACTGGTTCTACGCCCTGCTGGCCATCAGCACCATGATGGAGGGGTGTTCGCCCTTTAAGGTGCTCAAGGGCCACGGGCTGGTGGTGGACGACGACTTCAAGCCGATGCACAAGTCGGAAGGCAACGCCATCTGGTTCGACGACGCTGCCGAACAGATCGGCGTCGATGTGATGCGCTGGATGTACGCCGAGGCGTCGCCGGAGCGCAACATGCCGTTCGGCCCCCGTCACGCCAACGAGGTCCGCCGCGAGGTTATTCTGCCATTGTGGAATGTGTATTCGTTCTTCTGCAACCTGGCCCGGGTGGACAATTTCGACCCGAGCGAGCACAAGGCCTCGCCGCAGGATCGAACCCTGCTGGATCGCTGGATTCTGTCCGACCTGCACAGGCTGATCCAGACGGCTCACCAATCATACAGCCAGTTCAACGTGGCCCGCCTGTGCACCGAAGCTAAACGGTTCATCGAGAACTTAAGCACCTGGTACGTGCGCCGCTCGCGGCGGAGGTTCTATGGTAAGGGTTGGCCGACGGACAAGCGGGCGGCCTACTCGACGCTCTACGAAGTGCTCACCGTGTTCAACCGGATCATCGCCCCGATCGTGCCGTTTATGGCCGAAGTCATCCATCAGCATCTGGTCGTCAAACAAGTAGGGCGGGTTATGCCCGCCGATAGCGCTGGGACAACCGCGCCCGGGTGGCCCACCTCCGACAAACTCTCTGGAGGTGGGAAACACGATGACCAAGGTAGGGCAGGACGAGCGCAGCGAGACCTGCCGCCATCTGGCAAGGACAATGTAGGGCGGGCCTCGCCCGCCGCAATCGCAGAGAGCGTCCACCATCTCCCCTTCCCCGCCGCCGATGAATCCCTGATCGATCAGGACCTCTCGGAGTTGGTGGCCGCCTCGCTGCGCTTGATGTCGCTGGCCCGCTCCGCCCGCAAGGAATCCAAGCTCAAGATCCGCCAGCCGCTGGCCGAGGTCGTGGTCGTGCCGGGCAACGACACCGAGCGGCAGGCGGTCGAGCAATTCAAAGACCATTTCCTCGAGGAACTCAATGTCAAGTCCGTGTCACTGCGCGACGGCGTGGACGACATCTGCCGAGTCGTCGTCGAGCCGAACATGAAAACGCTCGGCGCCAGGTTCGGCAAGAACACCGCGGCCGCCAGGGCCGCCATTGAATCAGCAGACGGCAAGGCAGCGGAAAAAGCCTTCGAGGCCGGCAAGCCCTTTATGATCCAGGTGGCCGGCGCCCCGGCCGAGATCAGGCCGGAGGACGTTAAGATCAGCAAGTCCTACGGCGACGACTGGTCCGGCGCCGCCGACGGCCCCACGACGGTCCTGATCGACAAGCGTCTGACGCCGGAACTAAAGAACGAAGGCTTGGCCCGCGACATCATCCGCAACGTGCAGAACCTGCGCAAAGACGCCGACCTCGACATCGCCGACCGCATCACGCTGTATCTAAGTACCGAAGCTGAAGAACTAAGAACCGCCATCACCGCGTTCAAAGACTACATAATGACCGAAACCCTGGCCACGAAGATGTCCGACAAACCGCTGGGCGCCGCCGCACCGAGCACGGAAGTGAAGATCGGCGGGCAGGTGTTCCGGATTGAATTGACACGGACAGGAGGCTAGTTTCGTGAAGCCAACGTTGTATCTCGATTCATCCGTCCCCAGTTACTGGCTGCCGCAGGGTGATGACCTGGTCGTCCACGCGCGGCACCTGCTGACTCTCCGGTGGTGGGACGACGAGCTTCCACGCTTTGACGTCTTCGTCTCGCAGGTGGTTCTCGACGAAATCGCGGGCGGCAATCCGGAGCGGGCCGATCTTCGATTTGACCTGGTGAAGGACTTCCCTCTGCTTGACGTAGACGAAGAGGTCGAGCGCGTTGCCCGGTTCTACGCCCAGAACTTCGCCATGCCGCGTCGCGATCTGCGCGACGCGTTTCACCTTGCCTTGGCCTCCGTGCACGAGATAGAATACCTGGTAACATGGAACTTCGCTCACTTGGCCAACGCCAGCAAGCGAACGCATATTGACGTGCTCAATCGACGGTTGCACTTGGTCTCGCCGGTGATCTGCTCGCCGGATGAGCTCATGCTGGAGCCGGATGATTAGCCCGGAGGTCTTTCATGTACATTGACCCAGTTGTCGAGGAGATCCGTCGCCGCGGTGCTCAGATCGCCGAGGAGTGTGACGGCGACATCCATCGCATGGCCGAACGCTTCCGCCGTGAGCAGGCGCAAAACACCCGCCGCATCGTGCGCCGCCCTGCACCGCCCGGCCGGCGAGAGGACCCCGACCAGAGTTCGCAGACCTGAGCGCCTCACTCACACCGGGCACGTCTGGCATGTCGACGAATCACAGAGTTGAAGCCGGGCTGGTCCCCGGCCAAGGAACGGCACGCACACACTGGTTCGCGTGTGTTTCGTCCTCGCCGTGGAGCACCGACAAACCCGGTCTGTCGGTGCCACCTGACAACTGATAACTCTGCATCGTCGCATGCGCGCAGCGCACGAAGTGAGACTCACGTCCTGCGCCTGGGTCGTGGTCAACGAAGCTGAATGACTATGTTCCGCTGAACGGAATAAGGGCGAGAAACCGGGCGCGTTTGACGGCCAGTTTCAGGGCTCTCTGCTCCTGCGTGGAGGTGCCCGCTCGCTTGCGCGACATGAGCTTGCTGCTGGTCGTCAGGAACTTGCGGATGAGTTCGACCTCCTTGTAGTCGATCAGCGGGCCGTTCCACTCCCGGCGCCGTCCTCGCCCGGGAAACCCGGGGTCTTTGCTGAGGGGTCTGTGCGTGTCCTGATCCTCTGGAACAAGGGCCACGTCCGTCATTTGTTCAACTTCTTCCATCGGGTTATTTCTCGTTACCGGCAGGTGGAGCGGGTTTCTTCTTCGCTTGTGCCATGACCCGGTCGAATTCCTCTTCGTCAATCACCTCGGATTCGTCGATGAGCATGATCGGGATGCCGTCACGGATCGGGTACCGCCTTCGGGTGGATCGATCGGTGGAATAAAGCCAGTCGCCGACCTGAACGACCGGGGCTTTGGTCGCCGGACAGACCAGTATGCTCAACAAATCCTCCGATACCTGCGACATCTTCACTCGCCCACCGTGTTCCGCAGGGCGCCGCCCCGCAGATGTCAGCACGACACCCTTGAGGCGGTCCGAAACCGACATTGTAGCTTGGTCTGATTCCGTTGCAACCACAGCAATCTCGGAGATTTCGGAACTAAGACGGCAACCCCCTCAAGGCGCTTGGAACGCAGCACCCGATCGACCGTTCTCCGCAGGATCGGGACGCCGTCAAGCGGCTGGGCAAGGCGGCTCCGCGTGCCAAGCGGTGTCACTTCAAGGTTGGCGCAGATGGCCGCGACGATGCCGTCCATGTCTCGATACCTCGGTCCACTTGGAAAACCTGACAGAACATGTAGGACCGACTCTCCGGTCGGTCAGTAGACAGGCTGGAAAGCCTGTTCCAAACAACTACTGCTGGACGCTCCCGCCGCGTGGCACAGGCGTCCAACCCACCCTCTACCCATATCTTGGGATAGATGGGGCGGGACGCGTTCGCCTGGCGGCCGACGTGCTCGTCGCGCCGCACCACGGCAGCGTGGTCGAGCACGACACGGCGGCGCTGCTGCGGGCCGTCGATCCGCAGGTGATAGTCGTCTCCTCCGCAACCGCCCGACCCCGCTTCGCCGAACTAGTCCGCGCCACGCTCGGGCCGGACTGCCGGATCCTGGTAACGCGTGAGGCCGGTGCGGTAACCGTCCGCATCACGCCGAGTGGAGATGTCCTGGTAGAGTCGCTACGGGCCGACGCAGAGCGGGCAACACCGCGCGACGACTGAGTGGTGCCACGGGGCAGTCGTTCCGCACCCGCTTACGAGTTCTCCTCACTTCCTTTCCGCACAAGATCGTCGACAAACTTATCAAACATCGGACTAGTGCCGTACTTGACCACGCCGCAATCGGTTTGCGAATACGCAATGCGATCAGCGGAAGTGCTTATTACGTCCCGCGCAGCCTCAAGGTGCAAGAATGCGGTCACGGCTTCTCGCGACTCCAAACGGACGGGCCAACTTTTTCCATCTGACAGATCGGGAACTACAAAGACGCGCCGACGGCCGACGACACGCCCAACCCCCACCTCCGAGATTGTTACCGCAAAGGCGCTGAGATTCACTACCTCGACCGCGAGCCGATTCGGCGGATCACCTCCAGTTGGATCGTGCCCCGCTGGTGCGGGCTTTTCCGCAGTCAACACCATTCCGCGGCGATTGACCCAGGCAAGTTTCGGTGTGACTCTCAGCTTCACGCGGTTCCTGCTCAGCAGGTCGGCGATGGTAATCACGCCGAGCACCGTTCCAACGACGCCCGTCACTGCCCCGATGATCGCGATCCAGTCCGTCACATTCATCTGCCAGCCCTCGTCTATCTGAACGCTTAGTAATCATGCAATTATACCAGCTTGCGTGCCAACTGCTCGTCCAGAATCTCCCGCACCGTCAGGGCGACGATGACCTTGCCGCTCTTGCGGAAGAAGGCGTCGATTTCGAGCAGGGCGTCGCTGGTGTAATCGAAGGCGACGAAGAAGCACTTGGTGCGGTCCTCCTACATTTCGGCCAGCGCCTTCTGGATTGCTTTCAGTTCGGCGTCGGTGATGCCCCAGATCTTCGCCGCCACATGATCGATTTCAGCCTCCAAAGCCGCCACGGCGTCCGTATCGCCCTTTGAGGCTGCCGCGTGGCATTCTTTCGCAAGTGATGAAAGTGACAAATGCGTGTCGATACTACTGTTGAACAATGGAATGGATAGTGACTGCATCACATGAGGGCTACCAAAGCCCTTACCCATGGAATAGCTTCGCACGAGTAGATCGCAAGGCGAACTATTGAAAGCCGCTGCAAAGTAGTGGGCCTCTTGGCTAGATTGCATTGGTGCATTAGTATGCGTTTCCTGAGTAAGGATAGGGTGCTGCAGTCGGGCAACCCCGGTAACGGTTGCCTGAAGTCTTGTGTCTATCCTGTTCCACACCACCTTCCACTTCGCCATCGTGTAGGGGCCGACGTTGTACATGGAGTAGAAGGGATCGGTGGGCTTGAAGTATTGGCGGTAGCCGGAGCGGCCGCGTAGCGTTCCGCGCGCGGGTCTCTTTGGATCCCCCTCGAATTGCTTCAGGTAGGCGTAGGTCTTGGGCCAACGGCGCTTCATTTCGGATTCGGGAATGCCTGCGAGTTTGTCCGTTCGGTTCGCAAGGATAATGTGCGCCGAACGCTCGGCATGCCAACGCTGAACGTCTCTTCCACGAAGGAGAGGATAGACCAGGTCCGGCTCGATGACGGCCTGCACATGCTTGACCTTGATCTTGCCGACGTCATGCAGATTCTCGATCAGCAGTTCACCATTGGGACGTTTCTCAAGGACGCGAATCCAATAGACTGCGTTCAGCCACGTACAACAACCCGCATAGGCGTGGTAGTCACTTTGGCCTATCACCTTCTGAATGCCGGAAAGCGTTTGCTTCGGTGCCGTGAGCCAAGGTGAGGTTCTCTCCTCATTGCGGACTGGTTGGGCCGCCAGTTTCGTGCGTGCCGTTGCCTCTCTTACTTCGTGCAATTCCAACTCAGAAGCAATCGCGCCGCCCGCGATCTTCTTCCACACAGTGTAAGGAACGGGATAGGAGAAGGAGCGTCTCTTCTTGCCCACGATTATGACCGCCGTTCGATTGGTCGCGCCTTCGAAGGGTTGGAAATCGCTCAGGTCATGGACGGCCAAGGGCGGGAGATACCATTTCGTTCCGTCCGACTCATACTCAAACGTCCGAAAGCCTTCACCGCCGCCAACCGTTTTGAAGACCGATTGTGTGATGACGAAACCCAGGCGTCCGCCCTCAGTGAGATAGGCATCGTGGGCCACGTAGGTCATCAGAATCGAGACGTCGTCCTTCCCCCCGCCAAGTTTGGCTTTGTAACCTTTGTGCCGGAAGAGGTCGTACTCTTGCCAAAGGGGGGCTGTGGACTGGCGGTAGTCTTCCGGCAAGTTCTCCCAATTCACCCAGGGCGGATTTCCCGCCACATAGTCCACCTTCCCGATAAAGAGGGGCGCGAAGGCATTCTTGATGATGCGCGCCCAGATGCCGTTCTGGTTGTCGGCGTCGAGTCTCTGGAGATGGCGATAGAGTTCCTTGTGGAGTTCGGCTTCTGTCGCGGGAATGCCTTCAGCGTCGCAGCGTTCAAGGAACTCTTCGGGTGAATAGCCGTCGCGGATGCAGGACTCGATCGTGTCGGCATAGCGACCGATATGGTCGCGGTTTCCGGCGACTTCCGTGGGGATGTTGAAATCGCCGGCACTGGTCTTGAGTTGTTGGGCATTGCCCAGTCGGCCTGTGAAAATGTCGCCGTATTCCGACGGCGTCATGATCGAGTCGCAGAGATAGACGGGCAGTTCGATGTCGCCGCCGTGTCGCAGCAGGTCGCGGATAGCCATGAGGTAGTTAGTGCGGGCGGCCATGACGGCCAGGGGGTTGAGGTCGAAGCCGATGATGTTGCGCAGAACCTTGCGCAGGAGTTCGTCCTCGCCGAAGCCGCATTCGTGGCGGTGTTCATCGTACCAAATCTTGACGCGATTGAGCGCCATGACGAGGAAGGTGCCCGAGCCGCAGGCGGGATCGAGCAGGCGCTTGTCCGGGTTGCCGTCGTAGCCGAGTTCGTCGAGGACAAGTTCGGCCAGCCAGTCGGGCGTGTAGTATTCGCCCAGACTCTTGCGGACGGAACGAGGGAAAAGCTCATGGTAGAGGTGCTTGAGCAAGTCGCGCGATTCGGCGGGATCGACGCTGAGTGTGGTCGGGTCGAACTGGTCGAGGCACTGCGTCATGGCGCGGACGGCGTCCGCACAGCCGACGTTCCAGGCGTCGATATACCAGGAGAAGATGTCGCCTTCGAGGAAGTTGCGGATGCCGAGCTGCGACCAGATGCCGCCCTGTTCGAGATTGCGCAGTTCGTCCCGCAATTTGGCCGAAGAGGGCGCGGAGACGAGTTTCTTGAGCGTTGAGGTCCCAAGTGGCGAGAACGAGGCGACAATCTCGGCGGCCAGCATCTTCATGAAGATGGCGTAGTAGGTGTGGACGGCGAAGAGGAGTTCAGCGGGGTTGGGATCGGGCACATTATAATGGTCGGCCAGTTTCTTGACCTTGGCGCTCTGGCCGTGGATGTCGTAGCCGCAGACCTCGCCGAACAGAGTTTGCCACTGGCGGAAGAAGGTCTGGGCCCTGGGATTGTCGGTCTCGTGGATCAGATTGTGAATCAGTCGGACCCCTTCCTGCGCGCTCTTACTCTCGGAGCCGAAGTAAGCGGCCAGGTTCTCGGGCGTGAAGGAGAGGCCCCGCGCGCCCAACGAGACGACGGCCCTGAGCAGGCGTTGGACTGTATGCGGCGTGACCGGCTGCGGATTCTCGACGTCGATCTTCGTGCCGCGCATCCGTACGAAGACGAACGTGTCGCCGTCGCACCCGACGCCGAAGATGCGCTCCATACCGACGTGTTCTTCGGCCTGCAAGTCCCGGAAGCGCTTCCTGATCTGCTCGACGACGGCTTTCACGCCGGGGGCGTTCTTGTTTTCCGTAATCCTGCCCGCGCCCTTCGGGTGCTTGTACTCGATGACCACGCCGCCATATTTCGAGTCAATCCGCCCACCGGCCAGGCCGTATTCATGTCGGCCTTTGACGGTCAGCCCCGCTTTCTTGATAAACTCGTCGATGAGTTTGTTGACCTCATGCCGGATGTCTTCCTCCGACCCGGCCCACTCAGCGGCTTTCACCATCTGCTCGGCCATGATCTTGGCGTGGTCTTCAATCAGCGCTTCGAGGTTTTGATTCATGGAGTGTTCCACTTTCTCAAGGAATGGAATTCCTCAACAGAGTGCAAAACGCACGCGGGTGCGGGTCGGGGTCTGCTCTGCGGACCATTGGCCCGAACCCTGAATCCTCCGTCCCCTCGTGGCGCCGTGTCTTTGGGCTTGGGCTCTCGGTTCCATTGTCATACCGCCGCATCCGCCGGGCCACCGATGGCTGCTAGCTGACGGCTGAAAGCTGCCGGCTTCTACGCCCCGATCGTCGCGCTGACTGTCTCGCTCCACGGTCCCTTTTCGCCGGTCGTGGCGACCCAGCGGAGCATGTAATGCGCTGTCTTGCCGCCGCCTTCGGCAGGGTAGTCTACCACGTACGGCGTGCGCGTGTCGATCGACGGAAAGCTCAGCTCGCTCGGGCCGGTGGGCGGCGGGTTTCGATCCGAGCCGCGACCGTGAGGGAGCGGTCGTGGCGACAGACCGAGGTTCTTCGGGTGTCGCGCTAACCGCTTCCTTACGGGCGCGGCTCGGATCGTCTCGGCCCCCATCGCGCCGGCCGGCTTGACTTGAGGAATCCACGGCTCGATCAAATCCCATTGGTCTTGCGACAAATCCGTCGGGTATGACCTCCGTGCCATGATCAGGTCTTCCAGGTAAAGGGTTGTCTCAATCAACCCTCCCGTCGGCTTGACCGCACCACCCCCTTCACCCCTTCTCAAACACCCCCATAGAGTGCCATAGTCTCACAATACCTGTGGGACCGGCTTTCCAGCCGGTCAAATGACAGGTTAGAAAACCTGTCCCGCACCTGTTTTGTTAGAGTGCCTTAGTACGTCATGCGTTTACGTCGTAGTCCCGGCGTGGGCTCAGTGTCAGCCAGGATTCTGGCAATCCGGGGACCGCTCTGACCGTCGCCGTAGACCGTTGGCCGTCCGGGTTTGGGGCGCTTGCGGCGGGCAATGAGAATTGCGCCACGGATTGAGTCGAACGATTCATCAGCCTCGACCACGGAGGGGCCGGCGCGCTGGCGGCCCACCTGCCGCAGACCCACGTTCACGGACGCGGTCCCCGCAGGCGCCGCCTCGATGATCCCACTCGACGAGTTGCCGACCAGCACGTCGGCTTCCATAAGTGATCGCAGAAAATCGTCGCGCGGCAGCGACCGGACCACCTCGACGCTCCCACTGTCACCATCGCGCCGGTGTCGTTGGATCGCACGAATTACGCCGCCGTGCCCACGGTCGCTGTTGGGATAGACGACCAGACGCCGCAGGCCGACGGATGCAACCGCTTTGAGCAGGTCTGACATCACGCGCTCCTCGGCTGCCGCCGGACGTCCGTAGGCGTGGTGGACGACCAGGGCGGTTCCGGTGCGAACGCGGTCCGGTGGCGACCGGCGAACCAACTCATACAGCCGATCCAAGCCCGGCCCGCCGACCAGATGAACGCGCTGGGGCTCTTCGCCCATGCGCACGACGCGTCGCATGGAGGATCGCGTGGCGACGAAATGGATGTGTGACAACTTGGTGATCGCGTGACGTAGGGGATCGTCGAAGTCGCCTGGGGCGACGTCACCGCCGTGGATGTGGGCCAGAACGCGGCCTGTTGTTACCGCCGCCAGCGCGCCGGCCATCGCTTCGATCCGATCGCCCAGAACCAAAACGATGTCGGTTTGAGCCTGCTGCAGAAACCGGGCGACGCCCGCCACCCCCCTTGACAACCCGGCTGCCTGGTCCAGCGGGTTGTCGGAACCGGCCTGCATCCGCACGCACGCGTCGATGCGCCAGCCGTCACGGCGGATCCGGTCAACCGTGTAGCCGAATTTGCGAAGCAGGTGCATGCCGGCGGCGACGATCTGCAAGCGCAGGGAGGGTTCCTCCCGCACCGCCCGCATCACCGATTGCAGCAGGCCGTACTCCGCCCGCGTCCCCGTGACAACTGCGACACGGCTAGCCCTTCGCCTGTGCCGCCGGCGCATTACTGAATCATCCGCCATGTCAAGGTCGTGTCACCGGGCACGTCCACGGCCACCCGCCGCCCGATCAGAGATTCGAGTTGATCCGGCTGGATCCCCCCCCCAGGGCGCTTCAGCGTCAGCAGGTCGGCCGTCAGCTCGCTGCCGGCCCTGATGTCAACCGCCGCCACCACGCTCTTTCGGGCGATCCGGCGGACTTCTGATTCCAGCTCGCTCAGCCCGATCGCACCGTCGCCCAGCGCTTGCTCGGCTGCACGAATCGACCGGACGTATTCGATAAGTTCATCCGGCGCGAGCGACATGGCGTGGTCCGGACCGGCCGCCGTTTGATCCAGCGTGAAATGTTTTTCCAAGACGCACGCCCCGGCTGCCACCGCCCACGCACCGGTCTGCGTCGAGACGGTGTGATCGCTGTACCCGCACGGCAGCGAAAACGCCCGCTGCAGCCCTGCGATCGCCCGCAGATTGGCATCTTCCAGCGGCGTGGGGTAGCAACTGACGCAGTGCAGCAGGATCAAGCGATCGCCTACGCCCAACCCGCTCAGCAGATCGACGCACACCGCGATTTCGTCCCTGGTGGCGGCGCCCGTGGAGACGATCAACGGCAGCCCCGTAGCGGCCGCTGCGCGCAAAAGAGGCGTGTTGTTAAGGTCCGTAGATGCAATCTTGAGGGCGCGGACATCCAACGCCAGCAGGCGGTCGAGGTCGGGAGGGGCGAACGGCGTAGCCAAGAATTCAATCGAGTGCTCGACGCACTTCATCCGGATTGCGGCGAATGCGTCGTCGCTCAGCTCCAGGCCCTCCAGCATCTCTTGTTGCGAATCTCCGCCGGCGTGGTCTTGCTGATACTTGGCCGTCGGGGCCGAACCGGTGGCCAGATCCGCCGCGCGGAAAACCTGAAACTTGACGGCGTCGGCTCCGGCATCGGCAGCCACCTCCACCAGGCGCATCGCCTTGTCAAGGCGACCGTCATGGTTAACGCCGGCCTCGGCTACAATGTAAGCGGGTTGTCCCTCGCCGATCCGTCGATCACCGATCGGAACATGGTGCACAATCTCTAAATCACGCCCGCGATGCGTCACGGCGGCTTGACTCCCTGGCGCGCCGTCAGCACGGCTTGTGCAATGTAGAGGTCGATCGGCTCATCGACGTCCACGGTGTCCTCGCAGGTCCCGACGATGGCTCGCCGATCCTTACCCAGAAACGCCTGCCCGTTGTCCGGGGTCTCGAGCGCATCAAAAAGTGCTGCGCGTCGCACGACGGCCACCGCCCCGTCATGATAGTACAGCAGCTCCAGATCTTGGCGGCGGTAGATTCCGTTCGGGCGGTACTGGAACATCCGGTCGTCTTCGAGTCGATGCAGCCAATCGGGATGCTGCTTGGAGACCGGGGCCAGCGTGCGGACCGAGTCCGCTCCGGTCCGCTCGAGGTGTTCAACGGCGCGATCAATGACGCCCTCGCGTCGAACCGGAATGTTGCCGTAGAGAAGCGCGACGGCCTCGACACGGCGGCCTGACGACGCCTCCCACGTCTCGACCGCGTGGCGGGCGGCGGCATCCACTTGGGCCGTGTCGCTCGCCAGCGACGGCGGACGGTCGATCGTGGCAATCCCGCGTTTGCGGGCTAGGTCCTTGGCCGGGTGGGAATCGGTGGTGAACACGATGGCGGTCAGCATCTTGCTGGCCAGGGCATGATCAAACGTGTATTCAATCAAGGGGCGGCCCAACAGCGTCCGCAGACACTTGTCGGGCAACCCCTTACTGCCGGCGCGGGCAAGTATAACGCCCAAAACATCCATCGCCGTGTCTATTATCGACCGCAACCGTCCTTGGACTTGACTCTCGCCCAAGGACAATGGCCGGATAGAGGAAGCTCTGTTTTCGTGTAGCGGATGTACCGCCACCCCTTGTGGGTGAAGCCGCGGTGAATCGTTCGTCACCCACGAGGGGTGACGCTACACGAAAGATGGATGGCGAGAAAGGCAGGACCGGCTACGCTGCCACCATGTCTGCCAGGGATGGCGAGAGCACCGATCGAAGCTTGTTCATGGCGCGTCGTTCGATCTGGCGAATGCGTTCCTTCGTTACCCCGTATCGATCGCCGATTTGTTGGAGGGTTTTGGCGTCCTTCTCGTCGAACAGGCCGAAGCGGGCCGCGATCACCTCGCGCTCCCTTTCGCTTAGCTCGGAAAGCCCCTCCTTGAGCATCCGACGCACCTGCTGGGCGTCGTGTTCGGGTTGTGGGGTTTCCCGGTAGTCGGGAGCCGCCGCGAGCACCTGATCCTGCCCGGTGACGCACCGCCCCAAACGGTAACGCTGCCCCGGCACGGTGCGGGCGTAATTCTTCATGATCGCCCAGGTCGCGTAGGTGCTGAACCTGAAGCCGCGCGCGTAGTCGAATTTCTCCACCGCCCGCATCAGCGAGAGATTGCCGTCGCTGATGACCTCGAAAAACTGACGCGACCACCCGACATGCTTCTTCGCCACGCTGACGACCAGGCGAAGATTGGCCCGGATGATGCGATGCCGAATCTGCTCGTAGCGGCCGATCAAGTCGCGCAGATGATCCACCTGCTCCTGCGTCGCCTTGCACGGATCGATCGACTTGAGAATCGAGGCCGCCGTGTACTTGAGGTAGTTGTAACGCCGAAAGATATCCTGCTCCTGCTCGGCCGTGAACAGCGGCACGCGGTAGAGCGCGCGAATATATGCGGGCAATTCGGACGGTGGAGCGCTGTCCGGGACGGGTACGCCCGCCGGTTCCGGCACCTCCAGAATGAGTTGGTCGGCGCCGGGGGCATCGAAAAGCTCGTTGTGGACGTATGTGATCGGATCTTGCCGCCACCTGCGGATCTGCAACTCCCGCAGGATCCTTTCAATCTCGTCGGTCGGACAATCGTAGACGGCTGAAAGCGATTCAATAGACTCACCCGCGTGGCGGGCGTTCCAGATGGCGTCCTCGCGCTGGGTCAGTTCTGGCAGGCCGGAAACGCCGAACAAGGCCCGGCCCTTATTGGTGTGATCGTGACGCCGCAACGTGTAACGAATGGTCTCGATTGCTCGCCCCGTTTGGGCGGAAATCACCCGGGCGGTCTCGTGAAGCTTCATCCGCTTTCGAGAAAGCAACTCTTGCGCCAGATCGATAATCTGGTTGCGCTCCGCAGGGGTGAGCTGCCTGAATGAAGCGGCCCGTTCGACCAGACCACCGTGTTGAGCCACGAAACGATCGACTGATTTCCTCAGAATGATCAGACGGCTGACACCGTCCTCATAAACGACCCGAATTCCCAGCAGCCCCCGCCGGCGCCAACGGCGGATGGTCTTCGTGCTTACGCTCAGCTCCGCCGCGACCTCCTCCTGTGATAGATGCGGCTCAGTGATCTCGCTAAGGGCGATATTGGCTTTGCGGCTGATCTGCTCGACCATTCTGACCAGGTCGCTGACCAGCGCCTTGCCTGGAATCGACGGGCCCGTGTCTTCGCCGCGCTTACGGTATTTGGTGATATGGTAGCAGACCCAGTCGTACGGGTAGGCCCGATCCGGGTCAGCAACTGCAAGTAGATCCTCGATGCGTGCAATCTGCTTGAGCCGGAGCCTACGCGGGGAAAGGGTCAGTTGGTGGGCAAGTTGCTCAAGGTCAGCGTTGAAGTACCCAGGCATTTATCTTCCTGTCTGATCCGACGCAAACACAGTCACCGCGCGCTTGCCGGGCAAGTCGCAACGAGGACAGCGTCCGTGATTTCGCGTCGCGCGCGTCACCCCTCCAGAATGGGGAACGCAGCCAGAATCGAGCCAGAACGATCCGGAAAGATATCTATAATGCCCGGATACACTAATAGATTATCGCCGAATCCGCCCGCCACGTCAAGTCATTTTGCCCTCTACGTCTGACGGCCAGAGCCGCAAGACAAAAAACGACACTATCCTAAACCGCTGCCCGGACGGCATTCTAAGTGACATTAAAGTGTGTCTACATGTTCTCCAGCTTTGCTAGGCGATCCCTGAAGGGCAACACACAAGTCTCCTCCTCTCGCCCCGAGATCGCGTTGCGGTAGTTTGCGATGACGTCATTCAAGCGGCCCTGCTCGCCGAACAGCACGAGCAAGTAGGCCGTGCCCGCGTACTGGGCTGTGACGGCCCAGTTCCGCCCCAGAGCGTCGTGCGCTCGCTCCAGGCGATCCAGAGCTTTGCCCACGGCTTCGATTCCCTGCTCGCGAGCCTCGTCCGCAGCCGTCCGCTCCGCCTCCGCATCCGCACCGCCTAGCGCCAACACCTGGGCCGAGGCCGACAGCAGGTCGGCGTCGCGCGATCGAGCTGCGAAGCGCTGATAGTAGGTCCACGCCTGACCGGCTTCCGCGGCGGCTCGCTCGGTGGTGATGTGACCGCCGATCCACCCGTCATCCGCCTGCGGTGTAAAGGCGGACAAAGCCTCCGCCTCTGGGGACAACGCCCGCGTTTTCTCGGCGGCATCGCGAACCCACTCACCGGCGGCTCGTTCGGCGGCGCCAAACGTGTTGGCGGCCTCTGCGTACCGCCGGATGGCCTCTTCCTCCGCAGCGAATGCCTCTGCATTGATTCGTCTGAGCTGATCATAAGCGGTCTGAGCTTGTGCCTGAGCGTCGGCCACGGCCTGCGAGGCTTCGGACTCGCGTCGCCGGTGAACATCACGCGATTCCCTTAGCCTGTCGAGGTCGCCGCGCGATTCGCTCACACTGTCGTCCGCCGTCTTCACGGCTGCGGCAAGGCGCTCTCGTTCGGCCCTGTAGTGGGCCAACCCGCTCACCGTGGTCAGGTTCTCGGGGGAACCGTTCTGGAGATATCGGCCATTGATGTAATCGCCACTGTCATCGATCTTCGCCTCGGGCATGGTGCCGCGCTCAATGGCGTGAATGCGACTTAAGGCGGAGCGATACTGGGCGGCGCTGGCCTCGTACGACGCAGCGAAATTCTGGAACCCTTCGGAATCGGCAAAGTCGATTCCGTCGGCCTTGAGTTGCTCCATCGCCGCGCGGGCCGATGCTGCAGACGCCTTGGCCGAGGCAAGCTCACGCTCAAGTTCCGCGATTCGCTCGTCAACTGCCGACAACTCACCGCGTACGGCATCCACGGCAGCGGTTTGCTTTTCCAACTCAGCGGTCAATTCGGCGATTCTCTCGTCAATTGCAATATCGGCCACGAAACTGGTTTGCGGCCTAAGACCTTCCACCCTGGCGGCAAGCGCCGCAATCCGCCCACGTACCGGAACAGCCCCGGCGCGGGCCCGGGCGGCACGACGGGCGGCCGACTCGCCTTGAAAGAAGAGGATCCAACCCTTTAGCCGATTGGCCCCGCGGTGCGAGGAGGCGTCCGCCGATCCGCGCGAGACGGACAACGCTGCGTTAACGGCGTTCAGCGCGTCAGCCAAGAGCCTGTCGTTCTCCTCGATCAGCTTGCGGCGAGTGCGAATGCCCTCGCGAATTTGCGAGGAAGGTTCCCCATGTGGTCGCTCTCCGGAGACGGTGGCGAACTCACGGGTCGCGACATCGAGTTCATCCTGATAAACCGCAAGGAACTCGTCGCTCTCGAGGCGGCCCTCAACCTCGGCAAGGTCGATGTCGATTTTCTGTTCGCGGAGGACCTCCAAGACCTGGGCAATACGCTCGAGGTTCGCATTGAACCGCGAAAGAAGCCGACGGGCCTTCTCCACGCCCCGCGACGCCTCCACGTCAACGCTGAGCTGAGCATCCTGAAGCCTGGGCGCCAGCGTCAACCCGAAACCGCAGCCGACGAACAAGACAATCAACGCGAATCCTGTGACAACGTTATCTTTCACGGTGTGCTCCGAACAAACCCCAATCACGCACGCAACCGCCACCGACAAACCGACAGTTTAGGACCTCGGCGCGGCTTCGTCCAGTCTCCTGCCGCAAATAGCGTAGAGCCGGGTCCGTGACGGTTTCGGCCGGGCTGGGCTGGGCTGGCGGTATCGTCCACGGCCATTGAGGCGCAGCACGGCAGCAATTTCAACAGTCCGTGCGGACGAGAACCGTTTCCGCGTTCACCGTAGAATGCGATCGACGTAGTGATGCGGGCTTTTTGAACACGCGCGGGGGCCCCATCCCTGAAAGAGTTTCGCAGTCAAGCGATTCTCCTACAGAATTTCTCCACACTTCCCCCTCGCCCATCGCGTCATCGCGAGAGGTTTGGCTGAAGCCTTAATGGCGGTTCTCGCCGCTTCCGTGGATCTGGAGCGTCGTGAGTTCGTGTCTGGGCGAGTTCCCGGGAGACAATTCACTTAACGGTGAGGCTCAGCCGATTACGGG
>Ga0114922_10001377_pt1 | contig 23191 bp, 20 predicted proteins | sample AartaG_FD_100975 | JGI IMG/M metagenome (GOLD analysis project Ga0114922, IMG submission 100975) | Deep subsurface microbial communities from Aarhus Bay to uncover new lineages of life (NeLLi) - Aarhus_00045 metaG | ecosystem: Environmental > Aquatic > Marine > Oceanic > Sediment | place... | reverse complement strand
ATCCTCGACGACGCCAGCGACGTGGATGAAGAAGAAGACGAGACGGCCCGAATAGGGCTGGGGTGGGTCGAGGTTGTCGCCGCGTCGTCGTAGTCCCACCTTCGGCCGCCATTAACCGGTCCGACACCGCTGCGCTGGCGGGTTAGCCTCCTTGTCTACGGCGGCCTGAAATTGCCCAGCACGACGGGCCGGGCATCTTGTGCCCACCGTGCCCGGCCGGCCGAAAAGACACGGCGATACCCCATTCGTGTAAGAAACGCTCCTGCCGCCGCAAGAGAAGTCGAGACAGCGTAGGACATCGGAGCATCTTCAGGACCACGCAGATGGTCGATGCGGCGACGTTGGGACGGAATGTCTACCTGCTGATCGGGGGCCTGATCCTGCTGGGCGTGGGTCTCGTTCTGCTCGTCGCGTTCTGGACGGTGCTGAAGGCCTGGCTTTGGCGTGCCCGGCAGCGGCGGTCGCTGCGAGCCTGGCTCGAGGCAACCCGCCGCGCGGACGGCGGGATGTACCCGCCGCACGCAGAGGGGGTCTGCCAGGAGTGCCGGCGGGGCGATCGGAGAATCTATCACCTGCCGGGTGGGGAGCAGCTCTGTCCGGCGTGTTACGAGCGGTACTGGCCCCGCGTGGAAGCAAATCCGGGGCCGGAACCCGCCATCCCTCAGCCCGAATGACCGGTCACCCGGCCTTGCAGCCGTCAGTAGCATCTGCTTGACGCCCGCCCGGTGGCTGTGGTAGGTGTCCGGCTATGGAAAAGAAAGCCGACGTGCCGGCCGGTCTGTGGACGCGGTGCGACGCCTGCGGGGCCACCATCTACGCCAAGGACTTGGCCGACAACCTTCATGTCTGCCCGGAGTGCGGCTTCCATCACCGCATCGACGCCCGCACGCGCATCGAGCAACTGGTTGACCCGGGTTCTTTCGAGGCCTTCCTCGAGGACCTGGTCTCGACCGATCCACTGCGTTTCAAGGATCGCATTCCCTACCGGGACCGTCTCAAGGAGCTTCGCAAGTCCACCGGCGAGAAGGAGGCGGCCGTCGTGGGTCGGGCCTACGTCCGTGGCCGGCCGGTGATCCTGGCGGTGATGAACCCGGCCTTCATCATGGCCTCTATGGGGGCGGTGGTCGGGGAGAAGATCACCGCCGCGGTCGAACTGGCGACTGAGGAGAACCTGCCCCTGATCGTGATCAGCGCCTCGGGCGGTGCCCGGATGCAGGAGGGGATGGTCTCGCTGATGCAGATGGCCAAGACCTCGGCGGCGCTGGCCAGGCTCGACGACGCCGGGGGGTTGTACGTCGTGGTGGCCACCGACCCCACCACGGCCGGGGTGGCGGCCAGTTTCGCCAGCCTGGGCGACGTGATCCTGGCCGAACCCGGGGCCATGATCGGCTTCGCCGGCCCACGGGTCATCGCCAACACCATCAAGGCCGAACTGCCCGAGGGCTTCCAAACCGCCGAGTTCATGCTCCAGCACGGATTCGTGGACCGCATCGTCAAGCGACAAGACCTCCGCAAGGAGATCGCCCGCATCATCGACTACTGCGGCAAATGAGACGCGACCGCACTCGGCCGGCTCTGGGGTTCGGCCATCGTTTCTGGTTTTAGGCCGGAATCGCCCTTGCTTCTCGTTCGGCTGACGCGGTAGGATACCCCCACTCATCAAATCTCGGCGGTATGCGACCGCCCCTCAGGTTGGCGGGGCGAGCCGGCAGAGTCGGAAGCTGACCAGGAGATCAATACTGCTGCCGGCAGTGGCGCGGAGTGCGAGCGGGCGAGAAACGGCGCGAATGCTGGACCCAAAGGGCTGCGGGGCGTGCCCGCAGCCGCGGCGATCGGGGGCACGCAACGGAGGCAGTGCATGAGGTTTGCCCGTAGGTCAGTGGTTCCTGTTGGTCCGAGAGAACAAGGAGGAGTAACGATGAACAAGTGGACGAGGCGCGTACCTCTAAGCGCAGTTTTGGTTCTGGGGATTCTGGCCACCGCAACCGTGGCGACCGCCGGGGACGAGGCAGATTACAAAGCCATCGCCCAACGGCTGGTCAAGCAGTGCGCGGCCATTCAAGAAGACGACATAGTCTTGATCCGCGGAACCGCGAAGGACGTCGAGTTGATCGAAGACATCGCGATTCACGTGCGAAAACGCGGTGCGTTTCCGCTGCTGTCGATCACGACGGAGGACCTGGAACGCCGGATGTATGACGAGGTGCCGGCCAAGTACGACACGCAGACCCCGGAGTTGATGTTGAAGCTGGCCCGGATGATCGACGCGGCCATCACGATTACGGCTGACGAGAACCCGGCGCTGCTGGCCAACGTGCCGCCTGAACGCATCGCCGCTCGAAGCAAAGCGCTTGAACCCGTGTACAACGCGATGCAGTCGCGCAATGTGCGGCGGGTCAACCTGGGCAACGGACTCTATCCGACGACGGCGCTGGCCAGCCGGTTCGGTATTTCCCAGGACGAGCTGGCCACCATCTTCTGGAAGGGCGTCAATACCGACCATCGCAAGATTCAGGCCGCCGCCGATACCATCAGAACTTACCTGGCGGCCGGGAACACCGTTCGCATCACCAGCGACATCGGAACCGATATTACCATGCGTATCGAACGCCGGCCGGTTCATGTCAGTACCGGGGCGATCACCCAGGAGGACATCCGCGCCGGCGGGGCGGCGTGCCAGACCTGGCTGCCGGCGGGCGAGGTGTATCTGGCCCCGATTCCCGGCACGGCCGAAGGTACGATCGTGGTCGATCGGCACTCCTTCCGCGGTCAGCAAATCCGCGACCTGCGGATGACCTTCAAGAAAGGCAGAATGACCTCCATCACGGCGAAATCGGGGCTCGAACCGCTGAAGGAGCTTTATGACGCCAGCGGCACCGGCAAGGACCAGTTCGCCGCCATCGACATCGGCGTCAATCCCAACGTGCGGATTCCGCCGAACAGCCGCATGGTGGCTTGGATGGCCTCGGGCATGATTTCGGTCGGTATCGGATGGAACACCTGGGCCGGCGGCGAGAACACCTGCGAGTTCGCGTTGTACACTCACCTACCCAAAGGTACGTTGATTGTGGACGGCAGAACGTTGATCGAAAGCGGGATTTTGCAGCCGTAGAGCGGCGCTTGAACCGGACAGGACCAACGGCAAGAAACCCGTCCAGGCGAAGGAACGAACGGCATGGTCACGCTCCACGCTCGCGTGGCCATGCTTTTCTGTCTAGATGATGTGCGCCCAGGTCCCTGGCCAATAACAGGCATCGGACCCGGGGCACATGCCCGTCTCCGCCTGGGGAGGGCTTGGACACGCTACCCGGCTTCTCCCGCGGACGGCTACAGCCTCTGAATCAGGGCCCCGAAGCTCAGGAACACACTCAGGATCACCACCAGTCCCAGGCCGGAGATCAGCGTGCCGTATTTGGCCATCTCCCGGGTGCGCACCGCCCGGGTGGCAAAGGCTATGGCGTTGACGGGCCGTCGGCTGCGCTCATCAAGGCGTGAGGATGTCGAAAAAGGGCGGGCGGCGGGCCGCAGGGGCCCCTTACGCGGCCTGCTTTCGCTTTTTTCGCGCAGGCTGGGTCCACCGCCTGATGTTGAGGGCCATAAACTTGAACTTCACCGTCCGGTCCATGGCGGGGTGACCGCGGATACGAAGACGGCCACCACCATGCAAACGCTTGTACTCCGAGTTGGTGGCCTCGATCCCGCGGCGAAGGCGATCACCGTCCTTGAACTCCTTGGTCTGTTCCCGCCGGCGACGGGCCGCAGTGGCGCCCTGCGACGGCAACCAGGTTAATGCTACAGTCCTGGAACGCTCACTCCAGGTGCCCGCGAAAACGATTCACCAAGCGCCAGACATCCGCCGCACACTGGGACAATCGGCGGCGACTGTCCGACGACGGGGCGTCCGCAAAGTAGCCCTCCCGATCGAGGTAACGCTCGTGGCTCCCCCGCGGCAGGGCCTTCTTGCGAAAGGCGCCCGCCCGGTGCTTCTTCTGGAGCCGGGCGATTCTTTCAGGGCAGAGCAACACATTCAGCGAACCGAACGTGCCTTGTGGATCCGTGCGTCGAAACATGCCGAGCCGTCCTTGGCAGAAGGGTCTGACTTCACTCCGTCACGTCCATCCTTGTGGTGAATCCGGGGCCCGCAGGCGAAAAACAGGGTGGGTTTTTACGAGGGAATCAAGGATTTCGGGCGGGCTTTACGCTGCCCGCTTGCGACAGCGGCCTGCTTGGGTAAGATAGTGCTCAGAAGTGCGGCAACTCGGGAAACCCCGGTTGCAGGTGAGGCGTCGACAGCGGACCTCGCGATAAGGCTAATACCGGTGCCCGTGGCGCCGTCTTTGGCTCTTGGCTGCGGTTCAATGCCGGGCGACGATACGGAGGACAGCCCTGCGGATAACTACGGCAACGAGTGCCTATTGGGCCCCATCTCGGTGGAGGTCACCGGCTCCCACGGGCCTGGTCAACAGATCATCGTTGGGCAGCCGGTCGCCGTTTCTGCCGGAGCACACGGCAACTTGTATTCCGCGCACATCGCTGACCAGGACGCCGCCTGCTGTCAAGAAGACGTCGGACGGGCGCCGTGCATCGGCCCTGACGAAGCCCGTTTCTACGAGGTCGGTTCGAGCCTTATCACCCCCAGGATTCGTTTTGGCGAGCTGCCGGTTGAATACGGCGATGATGCCCCTGAGAGGTCGTTGAATACCGGCACAGGTAGATGCATCCACGTAGGATTGGAGGATAGATGAGCACTTGCAACCACCAATGGTCAATGGTCAACATCCGAAGCGGATACCTGGTCGTCGAGGGGTGTCACCGCTGCAAGGCCCGCTCCTCGTTCTTTTCGACGGAACCCGTGCCGCCGGTCGACGACTATCAAGATGGCGAACACTTCTGGACGTATCTCGGTAGCTCCCAAGCGGTTAAGTTCGATCTGGCCTGCAACGACTGCGGCGAACTCGTGAGCCTCGACGATATGATGGGTCTGATGCTCTCCACCTGCCGGGACCCGTCCTGCGAAGTGGCCCGCATCGCCGAGCGGGAAGGGAAGGGCACGTGGGTTTACGTGGCCCTCTGCGCCGACAGCACGCACGCATCCGGGAAATGCGTGAGCGAGAGGGGTATAAAGGCCCTTACCGAGTACTTCAACGGGAATATCAAGGATCCGGACAAGAGAATCATCGTCGTCCCCTGCATTAAGTGTGAGAGCATCGACACATGCCAGGGGGTTGTCATCGCCGATACTGGTCTTACCGAGATTTATTAAAGCTTACCTGCGCGGTCTCACGGAATCAGGTGAACACCACCGAATCAAGAGAAGAAGGGAAATGAGATGAAAGTGTCGGAGCTCGCAGAAAAAACGGGTTTGGACTCCCTCAACGAATACAAGGACAAGGAAGTGGAGGGAGTCTATATCTCCGATATGGTTTCGGACATCATTACCGGGGCCAAAGCGAACGGCATTCTGGTGACCCTCCAGACGCACAAAAGCCTTATCGCGGCTGCAAATCTCGTCGATGTCGCTGCGGTCGTCTTTGTCCGAGGGAAGAAGCCGGCCGAGGACGTCGTCGAACTCGCCACAAAAGCGGGCATCGGACTTTTTGTTACCGACGTCGATACGTGGTCCTTTGCGATGAAGCTCAATAAAGTAGGCATCAAATAGCGGCTGCTGCGTCCGCTGTCAGCACGGCTGCTATCGGCGCCAGCGTTGTTCCGACCGGACGGAGACTGGTACACTCGTATGGAGAAAGCGACTCGGCCCATGGCGAAGGATGCGTCGCAGAAGATAATGCGGGATTTCAAGGGTGAGCCGGCAGATCTTATCCCTGTATTACAAAGGGCCCAGGAGGCCGAGGGATACCTGTCTGCCGGTGCGATACGGCGGATAGCCCGCTGGCTCAAGATCTCGGAGAACGAGATTTACGGGGTCAGCACTTTCTACGCCCAGTTCCGCTTCAGCCCGCCGGGCAGACACCACATCAAGGCCTGCCTGGGCACGGCCTGCCACGTCCAAGGCGGCGAGCAGATGCTCGGCGTCCTCGAACGCCGCCTGGAAATAAGACCCGGTGAGACTACCGCCGACGGGGAGTACGACCTGGAACGGGTGGCCTGTCTGGGATGCTGTGCGCTCGCGCCGGTAGTCACTATCGATGACAAGACCTACAGCCAGATGTCGGTCCTGAAACTCCAGAGGTTATTGGATGACCGCGAAAACGCTGAACGGGCGCCGTAAAAGGGCGGAAAAGAACTGGGAGAAGCTTCAAAACAGCGCGCGCCCGGTCATCTATGTCGGTGCAGGCTCCTGCGGGCGGGCGGCGGGAGCGACGGAGGTCATTAACGCGATTGAGGAGCATCTGAAAGAGAAGAAGATCGATGCGAGAGTAATCGAGGTTGGTTGTATCGGCCCGTGTTATCTCGAGCCCTTGGTCGATATCCAGATGCCAAAACAGCCCCGCATAAGTTACTCGAACGTCACACCCAAGCAGGCGGTGAAGATCCTCGATTCCTTCCTCGAGAACAACGGGATACCGGAGCTTCATCTGGTCGGGCACTTCGGCGAAGAGGAAGTTGATGGGGTGCCCAGCTTCTACGACCAGCCGATGCTGGCGCCCCAGGTTCGCATCGTGCTCAGGAATTGCGGCATCATCGCCCCGGAGGATGTTGACCACTACCTGGCGCGGGACGGCTACCAGGCCATCGAGAAATGCCTTGCCATGCAGTGGCAGGAAGTCATTGAGACAGTGAAGAGCGCCGGGCTGCGGGGCCGCGGCGGCGCGGGGTTCCCCACCTGGCGCAAGTGGCTCGTCTGCCGGGAGACGGAAAGCGACCGGCGCTACCTGATATGCAATGCCGATGAAGGCGACCCCGGCGCCTTCATGAACCGCTCGCTTATCGAGGGCGACCCCCACGCCGTCCTTGAGGGGATGCTGATCGCCGCCTACGCCATCGGGGCCAGCAAGGGGTTCATCTATATCCGCGCGGAGTACCCGCTCGCCATCGAGCGGCTGAAAAACGCCATAGTCCAGATGCGGAAGCTCGGTCTCCTCGGCGACAACATCCTGGGGAGCGATTTCAGCTTCGACATTAAGATTAAGGAGGGAGCCGGGGCGTTCGTATGCGGCGAGGAGACGGCCCTGATCGCTTCTATTGAAGGGAAAAGAGGGATGCCGCGCACCCGACCGCCGTTTCCTGCCGTCGAGGGGTTGTGGGGCAAGCCGACGATTATCAATAACGTCGAGACGCTTGGCGCTCTTCCCAACATCTTCCGCAACGGTGCCGAATGGTACAATCAATTCGGGACAGAAACGTCGAAGGGGACCAAGACGTTCAGCCTGGTTGGAAAGGTAAGGCGCACGGGGCTCATCGAAGTCCCGTTGGGGATAACGCTTCGTGAGGTCATCTACGATATCGGCGGTGGTCTGGTCAAGGATTTCAAGGCCGTCCAGACGGGTGGCCCCTCCGGCGGGTGCTTGGGCGAGGAGTTCCTGGATACGCCCATCGACTACGAGAACCTGGCCGCCGCCGGCTCGATCATGGGTTCCGGCGGGCTTATCGTCGTCGATAAAGACACTTGTATCGTCGATACCGCCAAGTACTTCCTGAGCTTCACCCAAGCGGAATCGTGCGGCAAGTGCGTGCCCTGCCGAGTGGGGACAAAGCACCTAGTCCAGATACTCGAGAGGATCTGCCAGGGCAAAGGCGAACTCGCGGATATCGCCAAGCTTGAGAAACTGGCCGGCGTCATAAAAGGAGGCGCGCTCTGCGGGTTGGGGCAGACTGCCCCGAACCCCGTTCTCTCCTCGCTCAAATACTTCCGCGACGAGTTTCTATCGCACATCAGGGACAAGCGCTGCCCGGCAGCGGTCTGCCGCGATCTTGTCGTCTATCGCATCATCAAGGAGAAATGCACGGGTTGCCAGCGGTGCGTACAGGTCTGTCCCACGCAGGCCATTTCGGGACCCCGCTCCGAACCCCACAACCTTGACGAAGAGAAATGCATAAAGTGCCGGTCGTGCTATGAGGTCTGCCGCTTCGACGCTATCGCCGGTGATGCCATCATAATCGAATCATGAGGATAACGTGAGCCGGAAAAAAACACGCCCCCGCAAAATGCAGATTAACCACCGCGAGGTCTCCTTTCCCGAGGGCGCAACCGTCCTGCGGGCCGCCGAGTTGAACGGCATCTACATCCCTTCGCTCTGCTCGCACAAAGACCTTACACCTTTCGGTGGTTGCCGGATGTGCATCGTCGAAATCGAAGGGATGCGAGGTTACCCGCTGGCTTGCAGCACCTTCGCCGCCGAAGGGATGAAAGTCCTGACCGACACGGCCACGCTCCGCGAGATGAGGAAAGAAATCCTGCAGCTCATCCTCAGCGAGCACCCCTCAAGCTGCCTCCTATGCAGCGAGAAGGACGAATGCCGGGAGAACCAGTACACGATAAGAAAAACCGGCGTTACGACGGGCTGCCGGTATTGCCCGAACGACGGGGAGTGTGAGCTTCAGGACGTAGTTGAGAAGATCGGCATTACCGAGATTGAGTACCCCATTTATTATCGTGGTTACGAGGTCGAGCACGACGACCCGTTTTTCGACCGGGACTACAACATCTGTATTCTTTGTGGCCGGTGCGTCAGGATGTGCCAGGAGGTCCGTGGCACGGGTGTCCTGGCGTTCAAGTTCCGCGGCCCGCAGGCGCAGGTCGGCCCGGCATTCGGGAAGAGCCACGTGGAGGCGGGGTGCGAGTTCTGCGGCGCGTGCGTGTCGGTGTGCCCCACAGGGTCACTCGCCGACAAGAGCTCGAAATGGGACGGCCAGCCCGACGGCTTCCAGGTTTCAACCTGCCCCTTCTGCGGTATCGGATGCCAGGTGGAGCTTCATCACAAAGACGGCCGCCTTTCGAAGGTCCGCCCACATCTGGACCCGGAAATCAACGACGGACAGCTTTGCGTGCGCGGCAGGTTCTCTTTGCCCGAGGCGACCCACCACCATCAACGTGCGAAAAAGCCCATGCTCAGGCGCGGGAAATACTTCCGCGAGGTGACCTGGGAAGAAGCGCTGGACGAGGTCGCGGGAAAACTGAAAGGTCTGAAACAGGCCGATTTCCTGATGGCCGTGTCGGGCGATCTCACCAACGAGAGTCTTTTTACTGCGCAGAAGTTCGTGCGCACGTGCCTTGGTCTAAACAGCATCGATTCGACCGCACGTGATTCGCTTGCCGGCGGCCTGGGGCTTTGGGCCAAGCTGTTTTCGCTTCCCATATCGATGAAAGGCGTAAGGGAGGCCGACTCCATCATCGCTGTCGGGCTGGATTCTCGGTTTTATTTCTCGGTCGCCGGGGTCGAAATGAGGCGAGCCCTGAAGAACGGGGCGAATCTGGTGATTATCGACCCGCGTGATTCGAACCTGGCCCGTTACACGGATTACTGGTTGCGCCCCGCGCCGGGCAAGGAGGGTGCCGTACTCAACGCCATCGCCCAGAACATCGGAAGGGGTGCGGACTTCAGTAGAAGAGCCGCGGACTTCAGTCCGCGCGGCGCCGCGCAGGCTAAAGCCTGCGGCTCTTTCCGGCGAGACCTCGGCGGGATCGACAAGGGCTCGCTGGAAGCGGCGGTGGCTGTTCTCTCGTCCGGCGAGAACCTCGCCGTCGTAATTGGGCCTGTGGTCTTCGAATATAATGCGAACGGAGAGTTGATCGACGCCCTTCGAAGATTCGCGAGACGAAAGAACACAAGCTTTATGCCCCTTTATCACGGGGCGAACGCCCGCGGCGCGCTGGAATTGGGCACCATGGGCGAAATCCTGCCCGGCGGCGGGAAGGCGGAACGGAAGGGCGTATCGCTGGCCGATGTGATCGAAGGCCGGGCGAAACCGAAGGTGATGTACCTGGTCGGGGAAGTCCCCTTCTTCGAGCGGCCGGACTGCGAATACGTCATTGCCCAGAACATCTACTACCCGCCTTTTGCCGTCGATGCGTTCCTGCCCGCGGCGAGTTTCGCCGAAGCGGAAGGTACACTCACCAACGTCGAAGGGCGTGTCCAGGAACTTGTCAAGATCGAAGACCTTCCGGACGGTGTGGTCGCGGGTTTCACCCGGCCGGACTGGTTCATATTCAGCCGGCTCGCCGAAAAGTTGAGCTGCCCGGGATTCAAATACAAAAACGCGAAAGCGGTTCTGAAAGAGATCAGCAAGAACGTTTCCGGCTTTCCCGCAAAACCGGATCGAAGACCGCGCAGGCTGGTCCCCAAAGCGAGACTTCCGATAAAAAGGCGCAAGGCCGCAGCCGCCGGCACGGGCCCTTACCTCCTGGTCGCCGAGCCCGCCGGCTTCGGGCATCGCGGGATAGATCTCAGCTCGAAGGTGGAGGGCCTTGAAGAACTCGCTCTCGAAGAGGGTTTCCGCCTTAACCCCGAGGACCTGCGCAAGCTTCGGGTCAAGCCCGGCGAGGACATTACCATCTCGACAGGTAAGCTCACAGTTACGGGGCCGGTCAAAGCCGACGTGGAATGTCCCCAGGGCGCGATCTATTTTTACCGGCCGGTGGCCTATGGCGGCCTTGAGCAGCGCGCGGGTTTTGAGCCGCTCTATCGATTGGGGACAACTCCTGTAAGGGTAAAAGCACGGGCGGCCAGGCCCGCCGGCAAAAAACCCAAGAAGAAAGCCGCGCCCAGAACGATTTCCGCTGCTGCAAGATAGCACGCACGGAGGTGAGAATGTACCAAGTCGTTGAACGCCGGATGATAGTGCCGAACCTTCACGAGCTCACCGTCGAGGCACCGGACGTTGCACAGTCGGTTCAACCGGGCAACTTCGTTATCCTGAGGCCTGATGAACGCGGCGAGCGGATGCCCCTTTCGGTCGCCGACTGGGACCGCCAGGCTGGAACGGTCACCTCCATCTTCATGCAGGTAGGCGGGTCAACGGCGAAGCTGGCCCGGCTCAAGCCGGGCGACACTATCCCCACGTACGCAGGGCCGCTGGGGAAGGAAACCGAAATCAGAGACTTCGGGACGGTGCTGTGCGTCGGGGGCTGTTACGGGATCAGCAGTCTTTACCCGATCGCCCGCGGCTTGAAGGAGGCCGGGAACAAGGTCTATACGCTCCTTGAGGCGCGCAGCTCGTATCTTCTCTATTGGGTGGACAGGTTCGAGGAGGTCTCCGACCGTGTCATCGAGATCACGCGCGACGGGACGGCCGGCTACAAGGGCCACATCACCCGCCTGGGCGAGATCCTGACTCTGGAGAAGATAAAGCCCGACCTCATTATCGTCAACGGTTGTACCTTCCTTTTGATGAAGACGGCCGAAGTGAGCGCCCCGCTGGCCATAAGAACCATAGTCAATATGAACCCGATTATGATAGACGGCACCGGGATGTGCGGCGTCTGCCGCCTGACCGTGGCCGGCAAAATGAAGTTTGCCTGCGTCGATGGGCCCGACTTCGACGGGCACCAGATCGACTGGGAGGAATTCCTTAAAAGGCGGCAGACCTACAATCCCGAAGAAGTCCATCCGCTCCGCAAGAGCGGCTGCGCTTCCCATTTTTAGTAACGGAGGTGGCGCCCGGTGGCCAAAACAATAGACTACAAGCGGCGAGCTATGCCGAAGCAGCAACCCTTCGAGCGCATCAGGAACTTCGACGAAGTCGCGCTGGGCTACACCGAGAAGCTCGCCCGCGAGGAGGCCTCCCGCTGTCTGAGTTGCAAGAAGCCGGTTTGCGTTGCAGGCTGTCCGGTTGCCATCGACATCCCCGGTTTTCTCAAATGCATCGTCGAGGGCCGCTTCGCCGCGGGCATCAAGAAGATAAAAGAGACGAACGCCCTTCCCGCCGTCTGCGGCCGCGTGTGCCCGCAGGAGGATCAGTGCGAAAAAGTGTGCGTACTGGGCAAAAAGGGCGACCCTGTGGCCATAGGGCGACTGGAGCGCTTCCTGGCCGACTGGGAAGCCGCCAGCGGGGAAACGGAAACGCCCGAAATCGCACCGCCCACGGGCAAGAAGATTGCGGTTGTCGGCGCGGGGCCGGCCGGCATTACCGTGGCCAACGACCTCGCCCTCCTCGGGCACGAGGTGACGATTTTTGAGGCCCTTCACGACGCGGGCGGGGTTCTGACCTACGGCATACCGGAATTCCGCCTGCCCAAGGCTATCGTAAAACGGGAAGTCGAGTACGTGAAAAGCCTCGGCGTAAAGTTGTATATCGATTACATAGTAGGCAAGACAAAGACAATGGACAAGATCCTTGAAGAGTTCGAGGCCATCTTCGTCGGTGCCGGGGCGGGCCTGCCGTGGTTTCTGGAGATACCGGGTGAGAACCTGAACGGCGTGTACTCTGCAAACGAATACCTCACTCGTTGTAACCTGATGAAGGGATTTCGTTTCCCTGAATATGACACGCCGATAAAGCGGCCGTCAAGGGTGGCCGTTTTCGGCGGGGGAAACGTGGCCATGGACTCCGCGCGGACCGCGCTGCGCCTGGGGGCCGACGAAGTGCACATCGTCTATCGCCGGAGCCGTAAGGAGCTGCCCGCCCGGCTGGAAGAGGTGGAGAACGCAGAGGAAGAGGGGGTCATCTTCGACTTTCTGACCCTGCCGGTGCGGTTTAACGGAAACGCAGACGGCTGGCTCACCGGGATGGAATGCCTGAAAATGGAGCTCGGGGAGCCGGATGATTCCGGCCGGCGCCGGCCCGTACCCATCGAGGGCTCCGAGTTCAGCGTGAGAATCGACGCCGCAGTCTGCAGTATCGGGAACAGCCCCAACCCGCTTATCCCGATGACCACCCCCGGCCTGGAGGTCGGCAGAAGGGGAAATATCGTGGCCGATGAGGAGACGGGCAGGACTTCGCGTGATGCGATCTGGGCCGGCGGAGATGTTGTCACTGGGGCAGCCACGGTCATCAGCGCCATGGGCGCAGCCAGGAACGCTGCGAAGAACATCCACCAGTACCTTGTCGAAAGAGCCTGAAGGGATTCGAGGTGCACAGCGCCGTTGGAGTAAGATCGCCTGTTACTCAAACTGACCGATTCTGGTGGTCGAAACATCCGCAACCCCTTCGAGCCGCGAGCTTTAGCTCGCGCGGAGCGGCAAACAAAGATGACGCCTGCACCCGCGTGAAACACCGCGCGAACTGAAGTTCGCGGCTCGTTTTGGTGAGAAGCGGTTGCAATCTGATGAACAAGATGTGCTCTAATGAAGCTCGCCAAGATCAGGGACGTTCTCCAATGCGAAGTGTTGACCGGTGAGGACGACCTATCGACGGAAGTCGACACCGTTGTCGCATCCGATGGGATGAGCGAGATTCTGGCTTTCGCCCGTCCCGGCGCATTGATGATAACCGGCCTCACTAATGTCCAGTCAGTCAGAACCGCCGACATCGCCAACGTTCGCGCGATAGTCTATATCCGCGGGAAACGTCCCGACGACAAGGCGATCAGCCTCGCCCGGGAGAGTAACATCCCCGTACTTACGACGAGTCTTGGGATGTTCGACGTCTGCGGAATACTGCGTGAGCTGGGGCTAAAGGGCGGGATGTAGCCATGGCTGAGGAGCTGTTGAGGAGAACATACCGGGTTTGCGGGCGCGATTTTGACAAGGCCGGAGAGACGGCCGCTGAGATAAAGCAGGTGCTCAAGGGTCTGGGCATAGACTCGAGCGTCGTGCATCGCACTGTTGTCATTGTGTTTGAGGCGGAGATGAATGTCGTAATGTACGCTTCGGAAGGGACGGTCACTTTTGTCCTTACCGACGAGGATATCGAATTGGAGATAGCCGACAAGGGCCCGGGAATAGCGGATATCGAGATGGCCCTGACCGAAGGCTTCTCAACCGCGACGGATCAGATGCGCGAGATGGGATTCGGCTTCGGGATGGGTCTCCCCAATATCAGGAAGAATTCAGACGAGTTTGGCATAAAATCCGAAGTGGGCAAGGGGACTACGGTTTCCGCAATGATACGGCTTGATTCAAATGCCTGAATTGACGCACGGCTTCAGGATCGACGAACAGGGATGCGAGGGGCGTCTCGCTTGCATGCGGGCCTGCCCCACGCAAGCCATTCGCGTCAAGGACGGCAAAGCGAGACTCCGGCCCGAGCTGTGCATCGACTGCGGGCTTTGCCTGAGGGCCTGCCCGAGCGGCGCCATAACGGCCACAACCCAGTCCTTCGCAGAAATCGACAAATTCAGGTACAAAGTCGCCGTGCCGTGCCCCGTGCTTTTCGGGCAGTTTCCCATGGGCGTATCGCCCGCCCATATCGTCGCGGGGTTGGAGGGCCTGGGCTTTGATGCCGTCTGGGGTTTCTCGGTCGAACTTGCCCTGGTCAACCGCGCTATCCTGGATTACGTGGAAGGATGGGAAGGGCCATATCCGCTGCTGTCGGTGTCATGCCCGGTCATAGTGAGGCTTGTTCAGGTCATGTACCCGGCCATGATCGATCAGCTCATCCGCATTCAAACCCCGCGCGAGCTTGCCGGCCGGGAACTTAAACGAAAGTATTCCGAGGAACTCGGCATCGACCGCGACGAGATAGCTGCAATCTACATAACGCCATGTCAGGCCAAGACCATCTCCATTCTCGAGCCCGCCGAGGGCGCTAAGAGCAACCTGGATGGGGCGATCGCGATTTCGGACGTATATAACGACATCTTGGCCTTCACGCACGCCCTGGAAGGAGGGAGGACGAAAGCTTCCCTGAGCAGGCCCATCGGCAGCGTTGAACTGCTGCGCTGGTCTACAAGCCAGGGACAGGGCCGCCTCCTCTGCCGTCATCGCTATATGTCCGTTACCGGCCTGTCGAATGTTATGCAGGTCTTCGACGACATTGAGAAGGGCAAGCTGCGCAACATCGAATACCTCGAATGCCACGCCTGCTGGGGCGGATGCGTCAGCGGGAACCTAACGGTAGACAACAGCTATGTGACGCTCAGTAAGATACATCACCTTCTGTCCCAACTGCCCGATAGTGACCCGGAACTGGAGGCGGAGGTCGAAAGGCGATATCCTAACCAAGATTTCTCCTTGAAGGGCCAAGTCAGGCCGCGCACTACGGAGAAGAGTACGGGCGGCTTGAAGGAACGGGTGAAAAGGATAAAGGCGGAGGAGACCGTCATGGCAGCTTTGCCCGGCCTCGACTGCGGGCTGTGCGGAGCCCCGACCTGCAAGACGTTCGCCAAGGACGTCGCGGAAGGCAATGCCCGGCAGGAGGAGTGTGTTTTCTTTTCGGATGAACGCTTAAAACAAGTCAGAAAGACCTATCTGCGTAATAAGAAACCACTACGCGAAGGCGAGCCCTAAGAGCCTATCTCAAGACCCGTCGCCGTGCCGATACAGGCGGTGAGGCGCGGAGGCGCTCATGAGCGAGGAGGTCCAGGGATGGAGAGGAAACGGGGATCGGGCCCATGGCGGATTCCACCGGCGGATTGACCGGAACCCGACACCGCTGGTCAGTACAGCCTGCCGGGACGGGTGGGCGATCGGCCGGTGAGGCGCTTCATCCGGCCGTCTAACGTGTCGCAGGGGAATTGGGTACACTGTAGCGGCCATGCGACCGCTGAGGTGGCTGAACATCTCGCTGGCTTGGAAGTGCCGTTTGCTGTTCGGCGCTGCGGTGCTGCTCATTCTTGCGGCTGCGTTGTACGTCCCGCTGGACCGCATGAGCAGTCTCACCGACGAGCGGTACGTGGTCCGCGCTCAGCAGATGGCCCTCGCCGCCCAACTGACGACGGACTTCGTGGGTCAGGACTGGGCCCTGGCCCAGGCCCAGTTGAACCAGCGTTGGCCCGCCTACGCCAGGAAAGCCGCCCTGGACCCCAATGTGCCCAAGCTCGTCCCGGCCGACAGCGCGTACATCGCCGCCCTCTTCGGACTCAAGGGGTTCATCTACCGTTCGGTCGAAAGGTTCCGGTCCGACCCCACCGAAGTGTTCACCTACAAGATGGACACCGACGACGACACCGGACGCGGGCGGGTTCGGGTGGCCATGGCCGTCCGTGCCGGCGAAACCGAGCCCCATCCCGGGGAGCTCAAGGGCCTGATCTACGTCCAAATCCCCAAGCCGGCCGAGCAGGAGTTCTTCAACCTGGTCGTGGTCATTGGCTCCGCACTGGCCGGCGGGCTGCTGGCCATTCTGGTCTTCTACCTGATCACCCAGCGCCTGATCCTCTCGCCCGTCCGCAACCTGCGCACCGTAGCCGAGCAGGTCACCGACGGCGATCTCCAGGTGCGCTCCAACATCGCCACCGGCGACGAGTTCGAGGATTTGGGCGAGGCCTTCAACGACATGCTCGTTCACCTCAGAGCCACGCAGGACGAGCTGCGGACCATCAACAGATCTCTCGATACCCGCCTGGGGGAGCTGGCCGAAACCAACGTCGCCCTCTTCGAGGCCAACAAGCTCAAGAGCGAGTTCCTCGCCAGTGTCTCGCATGAGCTGCGAACGCCCTTGGTTTCCATCATCGGTTTTGCCGAACTGGTGCGCGACGCCGCCGAAAGCCCCCCCAAGGACAAAACCCGGCAAGCGCGTTACGCCAAGAACATCCTGACCAGCGGGCGGATGCTCCTGGACATGATCAACGATCTGCTCGATCTGGCCAAGATCGAGGCCGGCAAAATCGAGCTGCACCTTTCGCGGTTTGAGATTCGCGAGGTATGCGAGGACCTGATGGACTTCGTGCGCCCCCTGGCCGAAAAGAAGAACCTTCGGATCAACGCTGACATAGCCCCCAATCTGCCCGAGATGCACTCCGACTCCGGCAAGATCAAGCAGATCCTCTACAACCTGGTCAGCAACGCCATCAAGTTCACCCCCAGCGGCGGAAGAGTTGCCCTTCGAGTGCGGCGGGAAGGCGAACAGCACATCGAGATGCGCGTCGAGGACACCGGCCCGGGGATCCCGGAAGAGAAACAAGCCGTCATTTTCGAGCAGTTCCGCCAGCTCGACTCATCCGCCACTCGGGAATACGGCGGATCGGGATTGGGTCTGGCCATTACGCACGAGTTGACCGGGACGCTTGGTGGGACCATCCGTGTCGAGTCCGTCGCCGGCCAGGGCAGCACCTTCATCATCACACTGCCTCTCGAATCACCCAAGGAGACCAAGCGAAAGCTCATCGGCCTGACCTGAGCGTCTTTGAAGAGTTGTTCACCACTGGTAATTGGGCGATGACGGACTCGAACCGCAATCGCCAACTACCAGTAACGACAGAGACTTAGGGCGATCAGCCAACGCCGGTGATGCAGAATCCGGTGCACTTGGCTGCGGAAACGGTGCAGCTGACGCCGGCTTGGCGGCTGTCGTGGCCGCTTGGCCGACGCTCCCCGAGCAGGTCAAGGCGGGCGCTGCGACTTCGCTGCCGAGTGCTGCCCCGGTGCCTCCCCTCGTCAGACGGGAGCGGCGTTTGAGTGCCCGAAAGGCGAGAAGGGCGACGCGGGCGCGAGAGGCTAAGACGGAGACAAAGGCGACGATGGCGACCCTGGCTTGAGTTGCTGGGACCTCAACACTAACGGCATCCGCGATGCGGAGGAAGAGCAGGATGGAGACGGTGTTGTTAACGTAGGGCGATGGCGACAATGGGCCCGGCAGGACTCGAACCTGCGACCGATCGATTATGAGTCGACTGCTCTGACCAACTGAGCTACGGGCCCAAAAACGGGTTTATCCGACCTCCAGGCCGCTTTTCTGGGCAACCTCGTCGCCTTCAACTGAACGGACCCTTACAATTAGACCGTTAAATGCGAGCTGCGCCCGCGGCGAATCCACCTTGCGAAGGAACCTGGATAAAATGTTCGCTGTCACCGCGCGATAGCATACTGTGAATCCACACGGAGTGCCAGAGGGCGCGCCGAATTAGGACCCCATCGTGGCCAAGAGAAACGCACTAAAAGTGAGCCCCGCTCCAAGGCTTCTTCGCGGCAGGGCGCTGAGGAACTTCGTAGCCAAAGCCAAATAGGCCACCGCCGACTCCAACGCCGATCCGAAGTACCGGGGCGCCGCCACCGAGAAGCTCGATTTCGTGGTGGTGAATGTGGGGCTTTGGGAAGTCAACCGACCGGACTTTCCCAGCCTGCCGAACCTCCCCCGCTTTCATCCCCGGTCGGAACGCGGCAGAAGCTATAGCAACATTCCGGTTCCCCGCGAACACCGCCACCTCTTCAAGAACCGCAGCTGAGCCGCCGCCTGATCTCGCAGATGTCCCGGCGAAGCCTCGTTTCGTCGGTCATGGACAACAGTCCTGTATCACAGTGGGCGATCCGGTCCGCCTCCGGCAAAAGGTTCCCCCGCCACAGCTTGAGCCTGTCCGGTCGGGCGGCGCCCCGCCAGCCCCGCCCAGCGGCGCTACGCTTCGAGGGACGGCTTGATCTGCAACTCCAGGACGACCTCGTCGTGGATGGGGATGCCGTTCTGGCCGACCTCAGGGATTTGGGGTTTGATCTTGCGGGCCTCATCCACCGCGCCGAGGTTGACGGCCGTCATGCGGAACCCCAGGCGCTGATAGAAGCCGATGGCCCGCAGGTTGTCGTTGGTTGTGGTCAGCCAGACCGGGGATAGGTTCATCTCTCGGGCCTTGTCGATGGCCGCCAACAGCAGGGCCGAGCCGATGCCTTGACCCTCCAGCGTACTGTTCAGCGTGAGCAACTCCATCGAATCGCCGTCACAGCGCAGCGTAAGCAGACCGACAATCTTGTCGTCCCGCCACTCGATGAATCCGTCCTGCTCGTGCGGGTAATAGCCCTGACCCCGGGAAATGACCATTCTGCTGTGCCAGTGTTGCTCGATGAACTCGGCGATGGCCGGGCGGTCGTGATCTTCGATGGGTCTGCGGTCCATGAGCCACATTTGTACCGCGTCATGGCCGTCTTGGCCAGTACCGGGCGTGAACGAAATGACCATGGCGGCTGGAAAGAATCCGGGCGAATAGGGTCGTGCCATGCCCAGCCGGTCCGCCGGTGGCGGCCGGCGGGCCGGCTACCACTGGGCCTCCTCAAAGGCACCCAGCCGCTTGGCTGGCTTGGCCGTCGGGCGAACCTTGAGGATCGCGTTGGCCAGCGTCAGGTCCCGCTTGGTGGTGATCTTGAGGTTGGTCGGATCGGAGACCACCACCGAGACCGGGTGACCGCTCAGCTCGACCAGTTGGGCGTCGTCGGTGATCTCGACCTCCTCCTCCGGCGGGGCATCGGCGTAGGCGCCAACCACCACGCTGCGGCGGAACACCTGCGGCGTCTGGGCTTCGTAGAGGTTGGTCCGCGGGGCGGTCTGGTCGATGATGCCGCTGTCGGCGACGCGCTTGATCGTCCCCTGGATGGGGCTGGCCAGGATGGCCGCCCCGCTCTTGGCGGCTTCGGCGAAGACGTCGTCGATCATCTGCTGCGTGGTGCACGGCCTGACCGCGTCGTGGATGGCGATCAGCTCCGCCTCCTGCTTGACCGCCGGCAGGGCGGTGGCGACCGAGTCGCGGCGACGCTCGCCCCCCTCCACGAGCTGCACACCCATGAAGCCCAGGTTGGCGGCGTACTTGTTCTTCACCTCCGCCAGGTCGTCTCCGCTGACCACCAGGATGGTCTGGCAGACGTCGTCCCGGTTGATGAACAGCTCGATGCTGCGCATGAAGACCGGCCGCCCGTCGAGTTTGGCGAAGGTCTTCTTCTCGGCTCCGCCGAAGCGTTCGCCTTTGCCCGCCCCGAGAATGATCACCGCGACCTTGGCCATCTCTCCATCCTGCCCTTCGAACCCCGCTGCTTCCCGCTCGCCTGACTGGATATGTACCTCCCAGGCCGACGATCCGCAAGCCGACGTATCAGGCGTTGCTGCGGGACGGGCGTCGGCGCCCGGCGTGCCCTTCGCCGGCGAAGTCGGAGCGTCCGAAGATCATCCGCCCGGCCGAGGTCTGCAAGACGTTGGTCACCACGATGTTCATCGACTCGCCGATGTGGTCTCGTCCGCCCTCCACCACCACCATGGTGCCGTCGTCGAGGTATCCGATGCCCTGACCGACCTCCTCGCCCGGCTTGAGGATCTTGATGGTCAACTGCTCGCCCTGCAGGTAGACCGGGCGCAGCGCAGTGGCCAGGTCGTTCACGTTGATCACCAGCACGCCCCGCAGTTGGGCCAGTTTGTTCAGGTTGTAGTCGTTGGTTACCAGGCGTCCGTCGAGTGCGTCGGCCAGTTCAACCAGGCGCTCGTCCACGCTGGCCGACTCGCCGGGCTCGCTGCGGATATCGTGAATCTTGATCTCGGCCTTCTTGGACAGTTGCAGTTTGTTCAGCATGTCCAGACCCCGGCGGCCCCGGTTGCGCTTGAGCTTGTCGCCGCTGTCGGCGATGGTCTGCAATTCCTGGAGAACGAAGTGGGGAACGACCATCTCCGACTCGATCAGCCCGGTTTCCGCGATGTCCGTAATCCGCCCGTCGATGATCACCGAGGTGTCCAGGACCAGCGGGCGCATGCCCTTGGCCTGTTTGGCGAACTCCACGTAGGGGATCACGAACCGTACGTCGTCCTTGGTCTGCAAGATGAAGCTCACCGCCAGGTAGCAGCAAATCACGCCGATCCCCACCTTGACGGCGCTGACGAAGGGGTGGTCGCGGCTCTCGACCGCCTCCTTCTTCATCTTCGGGACCAGCGTGGCGATCATCTTTTCCGGGTTGTTGGGATCAGGCACGCGGCTCCATTCCTCCACGGGCACGTCGGCGTAGACGGCCGTGCGCAGGTTAGGGAGGAAGGACTTGACCATCAGATCCACAATCAGCGACAGACCAAAGGCCACCACCATCCCCACGACCAATCCGAAGAAGAGTCCCGACACGGCGGCCAGGGTCTTCTGCGGAATGAAAATGTCCACGGCGATGACCACCAGGGCAAAGCCGATGCAGCACAGCAGCACCAGGTCCTTGTTGTACTCCAAGGGCTGAAACAGACGGCTGCTGCCCATATCGGTGTCGTCCCGGGAGATGAAGGTCATGGCCACGCCTACCAGGGCCAGGATGAAAACGGCTCGCAGTACGTGCAACAACATGGGGTGCTCCTTATGATCGGATCGCGGACACAACCCACCTCCCCCCATCCGGTGCCGGCCCGGCGGCCCGGTATGAAGACGTAATGCGTCTCAATCCGCCCGGGACAGGCCGGGGCCGCCGGCAGGGCGACGATCACCCAAGTATATACGCTGCCTGCATCCGTTCCAAACCCTTGACCCGGACCGTGTCGGGAACGTTCAAGAAGGCTGGGGCCGCGGCCGGGGGGTAGGAACCGCTGCCGGCTGAGGGTGAGGATCATCTTAGTGGATGAAGCGTCGGGCGGATTCCGCCTCAATAATTGGACTCATCCCCATTTTCCATTCCATTCTCCATTTTCCAACTCGAGCTGTGCCCTCGATGGTTCACAGAAGCATCTCAACCACAGCCCAGGACGCAGTTGCCGGCCCGCCTATGGCAATCACGAGAAGTACGACGCAAGACATGAATCGGTTGATGACGAAGATCCGTGCTCGGTCCTGAGCCATGAGCATTGAATACCCAAGAATCAAGGCCAATACCCAGAGGACAAACGCGGTCGAGAGCATCGCTGCCACCGGATAGAATACTACCGCGTTCAACGGGACCAGTCCGCAAAGGCCGTAGATCAGGAACGCACCGAGCCAAAGCCAGACAGCCGTACCAAGTGGAGGTGCCATCAAGCTCGAAGCTGCACACACCGCCCTTGCTAAACCCGGTCGCTCATGAGACCTCGCGACCCATCGCGCACGCCAGAGAACAACCCCCTCCGCAGGAAGATACCCAAAAATGAGGCAAAACCAGGGAGGACAACCCCAGAAGAGGAGCATCGGGTCGAAGCCCTCCGGAGCACTGAAGGCCAAATGCTTGCGCTTCCGCTCCACAACCTCGACCCAGGAAGCCGGCTTGCTGAAAAAAAGTCCGCAAAGTCCGCCTCGAAAAAGATGCAGGTTGAACCCGTATAGTCGGTCGGTCTCTGTCTCGTTCACGACACGTAAAGGCGTACGCTCGCTGTCGGACCGGTCGTAGTACCACACCTCGACGTCGTACTCTGTCGTGACGCAGAGACCGAGGGATACGAGAATACAAGCCAACACAGCCGGTAGCCACAGCCAGCGGAATCGCCGTCGCCGAGCTACACGACGACTACCGGGATCGTCGAGCACGTAGCAGATGCCTGCGGGGCTCTTCGACGGCCGAAGAATCCAACGAAAACCAGCTTGGCCGGCGGCGAACCACTTGCGGACTGCGGCTTCGTCTCTGCTTGGGTGTCGCACCTGTCCGCACTCGGGACACGGACGCGGTAGCTCAAGCCCCGACAAGTCGTATCCGCAAAAGAAACAGAACGGACGATCTGCACCCAGTGAGGCGCCGTTTTCCATTTACGGCTTCCGCATCCACTATCATCGAGAAACAGGAGATAGAAGACAGTCCCCTATCTCTGCCCTTCCTTCGCGCCTGCAAACGCCCCTGCCGGACGGACTCCGCGGCGGCGATTCGACTCATCCTCGTTTTGTCAATAAACCGGCGTGTGCCGGGTTTCGTTGAGCAATGGGCGGTACTGTTTCTCGGTCCTGGCCAGCCGGGCTTGCAGTTCGGCTTCCCGGCCGGTGTATCCGCCGTGGGCGGACCTACCGCGGGCCAACTCCACGAACCATTTGACCAGATTGGTGAAATCCTGCACGTCGACGTACTCCGGGGCCAGGCGCTTGTTCCGCAGATCCATGTTGTGGTAGTTGCCCAGGGCCAGGCACAGGCCCGTGGCTTCATAGCCGAACTGGCAGTAGGCGGACGACTCACAAGTGCCCCCGTCCATCAGCTTGCGCTGGTAGGCGAACTCCCGATCGCGGGCCGCCAGGTCAGCCGCTACGGCGGCGCAATGGGCCGTAGCCGCCGGATGGAACACGCTGGCCTTGTCTCCCACGCGAAGGATCGGACCATCGCCGATTTTGGCCGAGGGCAGCTCCGAGCTGGTCTCGACCGCCACCACGTAGCAGCGCCGGGGGATGGTCTTCAGGCGTGAAGCGGCCAGCGCCCCGGCGAAGCCGACCTCCTCGGCCCGGGTGAACAGGAAGTAGGCTTCAGCCCCCAGGCGCCGGCGGACCAGCTCTTCGAGGCAGCAGGCCATCGCCGCTGCCCCGGCCAGGTCGTCGCACGCCCCGGCCCGGACCCGTCGCCCACGGATAGACGCGCGGGGTAGATCCCACATT
>Ga0114922_10001376_pt1 | contig 23194 bp, 17 predicted proteins | sample AartaG_FD_100975 | JGI IMG/M metagenome (GOLD analysis project Ga0114922, IMG submission 100975) | Deep subsurface microbial communities from Aarhus Bay to uncover new lineages of life (NeLLi) - Aarhus_00045 metaG | ecosystem: Environmental > Aquatic > Marine > Oceanic > Sediment | place... | reverse complement strand
TGCAATTGAGGTTAGTTGAACGTGGCTGGTCCGTGGAGTGGGCCCGCCTCAAGGACGACTTGGACGTCTTGGAGGATGTGACAGTCGAATGCGCTGGTCAACCATTCATCATACGCAGCCAGACGCGTGGCGACGCCGGCAAGGCACTGCAGACTGCGGGCGTCGCGTTGGGGCCGGCGGTGCGCACGCAGGACAACAGCACCCGGGCGTAACCGATCGTTCCCCGACGAGACGCCCCTGTAGTGCCAACGCCTCTGTAGTGCCAACGCCTCTGCGCGCTGACGTAAGCTACGCTTTTACAAGAAGTTGCAAAACCTAACTGTAGAAGACGGGTTAGGAGCCGCGCAAGAACAAGTTCCACAGATTCCTTGCGAAACGAGCCTGTTTGAGCGGCTTCCACAATGCGAATTGTGTACATTATTCATGCTCGCGTTCTTACCTCCACTACTGCTCCGATTGCTACCGGCTGGAGCGACCAGTTGCCGGGTGGGAATCGCACCTACTGAAGATCCACGTTTTGCACGGCGCACTGAATAATCCGGGTTAGCCACGGCAACGCGGGTCGCGCGGGTCTAACCAGGGACGGTGAAGCGGTCGGCGAAAGTGGAGATGTCTATGAGCGGATGATTAGCGTCAAGCCGGCCGGTGCGTGCATAATTGGCCCGTAGGATGGCCGTCTTGTGATCGACGGAGTTCTCTTCAAGCTCGGCGCCGGGGGCCGAGCCCCAGCGGATGCGACCGCCCGCCCGATCGGTGGCCAACTCGATGTGCGAGGCGTACTTGTCAACCCGCCCGCCGTAGTTGTCAACCAGAACGGCTGTGATTTGCCTGGTGAACGGTTCCTCCCTGAGTGACTTGACGAGTGTAAGCCCGGCCCGTAGGTCCTCGCCCGTCCAGATTCTCCCTGGCGGCGGGGGGGGCTGTCGCACACCGTCAACGACAATCCACGAGTTGTGATAGGCATAGACCCCGGGAAGTCTGACCTGGTCGGCGTCGACGAGAACGTAGCCTTCGCTCTGGGAGACAATGGCGAGCGGTTCGCGGTACTCGCAAGAGACCTCGAACGACCCGTCGGCAAGACGCCGAACGTTGTGCAGCGTGCGCACCCAGCCGACCTGCTCGACGAGTCGCGCCATCCGCTCGCACAGGTCCGGCGTTGTCCACGGCTCGTCCAGCAGCGGCTCCAGCAGGTCATGAATGTCGTCGTCGGCCAAACCGTTCAGAACCGGTGGAACGCCCGGACAACGCAGTCGCGCGTCTGGTGCCGGGCGGCTCACAAGAAGGCGATCCACGTGTGAATCGATCAGATCCAAAACCACGACCGCCGCACTACCCAGAAAGAGCGCGCCAAAAACGATTAGAGCGGCGCCGGCCGCGTTGCGCTTTCGCGCCGGCTTAGGCGGCGCCGACCGGGCTACCTTCGAGCGGGATTTGTCGCCGGTTGTTTTCTTTCGAAGTGCCATACCGCGCCGATAATCACATGCTCCAGCGTGGGGCCTCAATCAGGTTGACGCATTTCATAGTTGCGGCATCGGTCTACAATTGGTGAATACACGGGTTGAAAACCCGTGCCACACCTGTCTCGTTAGAGTCGTTCGTCACCCACAAGTGGTGACGCTACACGAAATCGAAGCTATGCCAGCGACAATTCAATGATCCGGCGGCACAACTCATCGAAACTGATACCCGCCCGGGCGGCTGCCTTTGGCAAAAGCGAGTGGCTGGTAAATCCGGGTATGGTGTTCAGCTCGATCAAATACGGCTGAAGCGACCGGCCGTCCACCATCCAGTCCGCGCGGGAGAACGCGCGGCAACCCAACAAACGATGCGCCCGCAAACTGAACGCCTGGATCTGGGCGAGCAGATCCTGAGGCAGATCAATATCGAAAAGGTATTCCGTGTCTTCGTCGATGTACTTGGCCTGGTAGTCATAGAACTCGCGACGGGTCCGGATTTCGCAGACCGGCAGGGCGCGCTCACCCACAATACCGACAGTCAGTTCAGGCCCGTCGATATAACGTTCGACCAGTGCTTTGCCGGTTCGCCGGACAAGTTCGTTGGCGGCATCGACCATTCGATCGTCGTCGCGCGCAATCGTCACGTCAACACTGCTGCCGGAGGCTACCGGCTTGACAACGCACGGCGGTCTCATCTTGCCTGGGTTGAGCGAACCGTTCTCGCCGTGAACGGGGTGATAATCCGGCGTGGGAATTCCGGCCCGGGCGAACATATCCTTCGACCGAAGCTTGTCGAACGCCATCGCCGACGCGGCTGCACCGGAGCCGCAGTATGGAACGCCTACCTCATCGAGCGCGCGTTGAACGGCGCCGTCCTCGCCGAATTCACCGTGCAGGGCGATGAACACGAAGTCCGCCGGCCTGTGCAACGCTGATAGATCGTCAGGCGAGATGTCCCGCAGCGCTGTGCGATGCCCCAACCGCACCAACGCGGCATGAACCGCCTGACCGCTCATCAAGCTCACTTCCCGTTCGACGCCGGGTCCCCCGGCCAGGACCGTAATGTCCAACAGTCGGACGGGCTGGGCGATCCGATCCGACGTGCCTCTCAGCGTGACAGCCGTTTCCACCAAGCTCGATTCCGCCTGATTCATGCCCGTTACCACACGTCGACTTCCAGTTCCAGTTCGATCCCGAACGAATCGCGGACTTTGTTCCTGATCCCGTCAACAAGGCGAAGGACATCCGCGGCCCGGGCGCCGTCGTCGGTGACGATGAAGTTGGCGTGACGATGGGAGACCCGCGCCCCGCCGTGCGAAAACCCTTTTAGCCCGGCCTGATCGATCAACGCCCCGGCTGAATGGCCGGGCGGGTTCTTGAATATGCAGCCGGCGCTTCTGCCGGACATCGGCTGAGACGCCTGCTTATGAGCCCAGACCTCGTGGTAACGGTCGTGCAGCACCGCCGGGTCGTCGCGCCGGAGTTCCAGTTCAGCCGACAACACGATCGCACCGGCAAGGTTTGACCGGCGGTAGGCAAAACCGATCTCGTCGCGGTCGCGCACTTTGACGGCGCCCTGGACGTTCAACACCGTGATACGCCGCACGACGGTACCGAATTCGCCGAACCGGCCTCCGGCATTCATTTTGACGGCGCCCCCGATGGAAGACGGTATTCCCGCCAGCCCCTCGAGACCTGCTAGCCCACGCCGGCAGCAGATGGGGATCAGGCGCATCAGATCAACGCCGGCTCCCGCCACAACCGCTGCCCCGTCGAAGCGCCACCGCCCAAATACACCGGCGGTCAGCCTGGCGACGATCCCAGGCACGCCTTCGTCGCAGACCAAGACATTGGCCCCTTGCCCCAGGATGTGAAAGGGCAGCCCCTCGTTCAACGCGCGTCGCCGCAGGCTGGCCAGGTCGTCCGCGTCACGAGGCGTCACCAGGTAACGCGCCGGTCCGCCAAGACGAAACCACGTCAGCGGCGCCAGTGGCGCGTCGTACTCAGTCCGATCCGCAAACTCGCGCCACCAAACCATCCGCCACCTTCCAAACATCGCCGGCGCCCATGGTGAGCACCAAGTCCCCGTCGGTGATAAGGCTCGCCACGTGCTCGGTCACCTCCTCCAGCGTTGGCAGATACCGCACGCGCACGCCTCGCTGCACAATTCGTTCAACCAACTCCGCCGAGCCGACGGGCTGGTTCGCCGCGTTGTGCTCCCGAGCGTCGTAGACGTCGGGCACGACGACCTCATCCACGGCTCCAAACGAATCCGCGAATTCGTCGAGCAGGTGTTGCGTCCGACAGTACTGGTGCGGCTGGAACACCACCCAGGTACGCCGCGGGGCGTAGTAGCGCTGGGCCGCCTGTATCGTGCAACGAATCTCAGTCGGGTGGTGAGCGTAGTCGTCCACGATGGTCACACCACGTCCCGTTCCACAGTGCGACATCCGACGCCCCACGCCGCTGAAGGTGGCCAAACCCTCCGCGATCGCCGCCGACGGAACACCTGCGCCGTCAGCAAGGGCGACGGCTGCGAGCGCATTGTCTACATTGTGGCGTCCGGCGATTGAAAGCTCAATCGTCATCCGACGCATCCGCCGATAGAACACATCAAACGCGTACCGCCCTCGATCAGCTCGCAGGTTGACGGCGCGCCAATCCGCATCGCCTGTCAGACCGAATGTCTCGACCCTGGCCTTGGATTGGTCGGCGGCAACTGCCGCCCATCGATCCTGTGCGTTGCAGACCAACAGACCGTCGCCATCGACTTGCCCGGCGAACTGCCCAAACGCCTCTACCAGCGCCCCGAACTCGGCGTAGCAATCGAAATGATCGCGCTCGATATTGAGAATGGCCCCGAACGCAGGCCGAAACTGCAGAAACGATCGATCGTATTCGCACGCTTCGACGATGAGGTGCGGCCCACTGCCCAGCGCGGCACTACCGCCAATCTGCGCCGAACTCGCACCCACCACAAAGGTCGGATCGAAACTGGCCACGCGGAAGATGTGAACGCACATGGCCGTGGTCGTGCTCTTGCCATGTGTGCCGGCGATTGCGATGCCAATCCGCTCATCCATCAGCATGCCGAGCAATTCGGCGTACTTGATCACCGGCGTGCCTCGTTCCCGCGCCGCGGCCAACTCGGTGTTTCCGTCTGGAATCGCGGCGCTGGCCACGACCAGATCCGCGTCCGCCGGCACCTGCTCGGCGCGATGTCCTACGGCGACGCGAACGCCCTGGGCCACTAGCTCGCCCAGTCCTTCAAAATTCCGACGATCCGATCCGCTCACACATGTCCCAAGCCGAGCGAGCACGCAGGCCGCCCCACGCATGCCGCATCCGCCGATGCCGACCATGTGAACGCATGAATTCCTGAGGAGTTGGCGATGGCAGAAGTGGTCACGGATCATTTTGGGTTTCCCGGCAGAGTAGCCGCCCGCGTGCGAAGCGACGACGCACTTAAACGACTGTGAAGAGGACCACCGTACCTTTGTTTGTACGGGAATTGGAAACGTCCCGTTACTTGTATCGGGTCTGTCAGCACGATCTCTCCAAGCATTCGCAGCCGCTGATCGGCGCGGCATTATTCGTCATCTTCATCAGTTGATCCGCCACGTTTTCCGCCGCGTCGGGCCGACCGAGACGCGCCGCCGCCGCCGCCATCTGCTCACGCCTCGCATCATCCCGCATCAACGAATCAAGCAGCAAACCCAGAGCCGGACCGTTTAGCTTGGGATCAATCTGATCAGGCAGAAGATGCGCAGCCGAAGCCCGTACCAAGACCTCAGCGTTGGCGGACTGATGCATGTCCTTGTGATACGGATACGGCATCAAGATCGATGCCCGCCCCACGGCTGTGATCTCCGCCAGCGTCGATGCGCCGCTTCGTGAAACCACCAGGTCAGCCGCAGCCAACGCTTCGGGCATGTCGTACGTGAACGGAAGCACCACAGCCTTGATCGCCGTCCCCTCGTATCCCTCGCGAACCGACTGGTAGTCCGTCTCACCCGTCAAATGGAGGACCTGCCAGTCGGCGGCGAACGCATCTAACACGTCGCGACCGGCGACCACCGCCCGGTTCAGCGTTCGCGCCCCCTGTGATGCGCCGGTCACCAGCAGCGTGTTTCGGGTCTGATCGAGCCCGAAGCATTCGGCCGCCTCGGCACGTTCAACCCGCCCGAACCGTTCCCGTACGGGGCACCCTGTGACGCGCACGTCGGCGCCGGCCGGCAGGAAGGCGGCCGATGCCTCCCACTGGGCGAAGATCACGTCCGCACGTGGGGCGAGCTTGCGGTTGGCCCGACCGGGCTTGAGGTCGGGATTGAGAATCGCAGTGGCAATGCCTGCGCGGGCCGCCTCGACGACCGCCGGCACACTCGCCAGAGCGCCAGTCCCCACGACAACGGCGGGACGTTGGCGACGAAAGTAATCGCGGCATCGCATCGAGGCGCGACGGTAGCGGCGCAGAAACGTCGGCCAATGCCACGGTGCGCGGGGCAGCGGAGGCAAGTCTTGCTCGACCAGTTCCCAGCCGTGCGGCTCGACGATACGCCGGTCGATCGGGCGGTCCGTGCCGAAGAAGACGCAGTGGAAACGGACCGACGGGATCCGGCGACGCAACGACTGTGCCACCGCGATAGCCGGGAAAAGATGCCCACCCGTGCCGCCGCCGGCAAAAACGAGGTAGAGCAAAGATGCTCTTTGCTCTCCGGTTGTCGCCAAAACCGTACTCACGCTTCAGCTCCCGCCGCCCGATCCAGGCTCCGTGCTCTGTTGTCAACCGCCTCTATCCCCGGGTGATTTTCCGGTGGCACCGGCGACTCGCCGGTGCGAGATGCAACGGCGATGAGCATCCCGCAGGCGGTCCCAAGAACGACCACGCCCGACCCGCCCGCGGAGATGAACGGCAGCGGAATCCCGGTCGTCGGCGCACAGACGGTCACCACCGCGATGTTCATGGTCGCTTGAAGCCCGATGATTGCCGTAATACCGAAGGCCAACAGCCGCTCAAAACCACTGCGGGCGATCCACATCGTTCGCAGGCCCGCCCAGACGAATACGATGAACAAACCGATGACCAGAAAACCCCCGACCAACCCCGTCTCCTCACATAGCACCGAGAAGATGAAGTCCGTCCGGCTCTCGGGCAGGTAGCCGTATTTCTGCACGCTCGCTCCTAGCCCTTGACCGAACCAACCGCCTGAGGCGATCGTCGTCAGCGACTGGATCGGGTGATACCCGAGGCCGCGGGGGTCTGCCCAGATGTCGCGAAACGCCAGCAGTCGTTCCAAGCGGTAGGGTTTGCTAAGCAACAGCACGGCGAAGCCGCCCGCTCCGACCGCCGCCGCCACCCCGAGGTGCGCCAAACGTCCCCCCCCCACAAAAAGCATCGCTCCGCCAACCGCCGCAAGCAGGGCCGCCGTCGAGAAATCCTCCACCCCCACCAGCGCCACGCAAACCCCAACGACACCCGCCGCAGGCAAAAACCGAGGTAGAGCAAAGATGATCTTTGCTCTACGGTTGTAAAGACGATCTTTGCTCTCCGGTTGCCGCCGCTGTGTCAGCCAAAGGGCAAGCCACGCGACCAGCACCGGCTTGGCCAACTCGGACGGCTGGAACCCCAGGTCCCATCCGCCGAGCGTTGTTCTGAGCCAACGTTGCGAGCCGCGCGTCGAGTCCGCCACAAACAGAACGAGGATCAGGCAAGACACCGCGACCGCCAGGAGTATCCACACACCCCACGCCGTCAGACGCGGGGAACCCAGTACTCGCGGCCCGATCAGACGCCCCGTTACAAGCATCGCCGCGAAACCCAACGCCACGAAAACACCCTGCCGCCCAAACGGGGCGCCCCACCAGGCCGTCGGGAAGATTGAACGATTCAATGAGGCATTCGTCGACGCCGCCGCTGCCAAACCCACGCACATCAGCGCAGCCACCGCCAATGCGATGAACTGACCTTGCGATCCGGGTCGCGCGTAGGCCTGATCGTCTCGCGTCATCCTTGACACCCGAACCTGAACATAACAGCCCGTTGAGGAAACAGGTGAAGAAGTACGTAGGACAGGCTTTCCAGCCTGTCAGTCACCTCCCAGAGCCATGCTGGCCGGCTAAAGCCGGTCCCACAGGGGTTTGGGACAGGCTCCTATTCAACTTCAACGACTGTCAGACCACAGGAATCATCCCCCACCGGCCGCGCCCGGCGGGAAAAACCGTCCGGTCTACCGAAGCTTGATCGTGGTCAGCGCCAACGCCGCGCACATTGCCGCTGCCAACCAGAAGCGTACCACCGTTTGCGATTCGCTCCAACCCGACAGTTGAAAATGGTGATGGATCGGAGCGCATAAAAACACGCGTTTTCCACGACTGGCCTTGTAATAACCCACCTGAAGGATCACCGACGCGGCTTCTATCACGAACACGCCTCCGGCGATGAATAACATCAGTTCCTGCCGCGTGACGATGGCCACGTACCCGATCACCCCGCCCAACGGCAGCGAGCCGGTGTCGCCCATGAACACGCTGGCCGGGTGACAGTTGTGCCACAAGAATCCCAGTGCCGATCCCACGATGCCGCCGCACAAAACCGCCAGTTCGCCAGTTTGAGGAACGTACGGCACCAGCAGCTTGCGGGCCAGGGCCTCCGTCCCAACGATGTACGCCAGGATAACGAACACGATCGAACAGATCGCCACGCAGCCAGATGCCAGCCCGTCCATACCGTCGGCCAAGTTGACCGCGTTCGAGGTAGCGGTCATCACCAGAACGGTGACCACCATGAACGCCACGGCGCCCAGTTGAACGCCGGGCTTGTAGAACGGAACGCTGAGGATGCTGTAGGCCGGTACCGCGTCGTGCAGCGGTGTGAAGGCGTAGTTCCATTTGCCGTGCTCGTAGATGAAAAACCCCAGAACCACCCCCAGGCCCACCTGAAAGAGCAGCTTCTCGTAGAACTTCAGCCCGTCGCGCCCCGTCTTGCGCCGTTTGGCGGTGAGCTTCAGCCAGTCGTCGACGGCGCCCAGCGCTGCGAGCCACAGCAAGCACAAAAGCCCCATCAGAACGTAGGAATTCGCCGGGTCGGCGAACAAGACCGTCGCCAGACCGACGGCGGCGATGATCATGACCCCGCCCATCGTCGGAACGTTGTTCTTGTCCCGCATCAGTTCGTTCAGTCTGCCGTGGTCGAACTCGGGCAAATCGCCCATCTTCAACCTTGCCAGCAAGCGCGTGATCGATCGCGAGGTCAGCAGGACGAACACAAAACAGAACAGCGCCGCCAAGGCGGCACGAAACAACGGGTTCTCGTATGCGTAGTGCCTCCCCGCCGTCAGATGGTGAAACAAGTGATAAAGCACGTCGCCTCAGATACCCCTCGTCTTATTATGCCACGACAACTCGAGCCGTGCTCGGCCTCCCGGCCAGCCGCTCAACAACCTGCTCAAGCCCCATCGCTCGCGATCCCTTGACCAGCACCGTATCCCCGGCTCGAACCACGCCGCGTACATGCTCCGCCGCGTCGGCGGTTTGATCGAAACACGTGATGGACCGCACGCCGCCACTGGCCGCCTCCGCCGCCACCCGCGACGCCGATCCGATGGTCAGCAGCAGGTCCACGCCGGCATCGGCAGCCGCCTCTCCCATCCGGCGATGCCAGCACTCCGAATCCGCCCCAAGCTCCAACATGTCTCCCATCACCAACACCCGACGAAGACCGTCACTGTGAGCGAGCAAACCCAGCGCAGCCGTCATGCTGGACGGATTGGCGTTATAGCAGTCGTCAATAATGGTCAACCCGCCGGCGTCGATGACCTTACCCCTGCCGCCAGGCGACTGGAACGTGCCCAGACGCTGAACGATTTGATCAGCGACAACGCCCATCCGCCTTCCGACCGCATACGCGATAGCCGCATTTGACGCACTATGCCCACCGGGTGTCGACAGCCTCATCCCGACAACGCCGTCCAGAATGAATGAGGTTCCCCGCAGGCTGGTTTCAACGCCGGAAATGCGCAACTCCGCCCGGGTAGGTCGCCCGACGGTACACAGCACGCGCCTCTTCGACGAGCCGCAAGCTTCAGCCTGCGCGAATTCATTCAGCGAGCCGCAGGCTTCAGCCTGCGCGAATCTCCCGCTGCGAACAACGTACCCACCAGACTCCGCCACGGCATCTGTGCCGGTCGGTTTTGCGTAAAGGTCGCCGTCAGCGGTGACATAGTCCGGCGGCAGGTGACGCATGATTCGCGCGTCATCCACGTTTACCACGGCGAACCCACCCGGCCGCGAATCCTGTGTATCGGGCCGCACGTGACGCAGCAGCGACGCCTTCTCGGCCGCGATCGCCTCAAGGTCGCCGAGTCCTTCCGTATGGGCGACGCCGATCGATGTGATGACGCCGATGTCGGGCTGGGCCATCTGGGAAAGAGCATCCACCTCGCCAGGGGCGCTGGTGCCGATCTCCACCACCAGGTAACGATCCGTGCGCCGGGCCGAAAGCAGCGTCAAAGGCACACCTATGTGATTATTGAAGTTTTTGGGCGACGCCTGGCCGGGAAGGTCCGCCGAGAGCACATGGTCGATCATCCACTTGGTGGTCGTCTTGCCGTTGCTGCCGGTCACCGCAATAACGACCGTTGATTCATCCATAACGCGGCGGCGGTAATAGCCCGCCAGCCGACCCAACGCCTTGACGGAATCATCCACGACCAAACACCGACCCGCACCGCCCCCATCACGCCTCGCACACACATCAGGAGCCGTAGGCTCCGGCCTGCGCGACGTATCACGCCGGGAACATCCGGCCGACGAGGATCGGGACGCCGAAACCACACACGCAACCGCCCCAGCGGCAAACGCTTTATCGATAAACGCAGCCCCGTCAAATCGCTTTCCACGAATGGCCACGAACAGATCGCCTGGACGCACATCCCGCGAGTCGGTGGTCAGCCCCTCAACCATGACCGGGGCGTCGCTCGGCCCGACATCGGCGCCGATCGCTCGCGCGATATCACCCAGCCGCATCCCGATCACCGTGATCCTCCCACTCACAGGCGACACCTACCCAACCACTGTCCCGAGACAGTGGGGCAAGTTTTCCAACCTGTCATTTGACCGGCTGGAAAGCCGGTCCCACGAAGGTTTAGGGACAAGCTCTGACCCGCGCCTGCGCATTGGCTTACGCGCCCGCTGAGACCTCCACTCCCAGGGCTTCCAGACACTCGCGCGCCACGACCCGATCGTCAAAAGACCGCCTCTGACAACCGACGATCTGGTAGTCCTCATGCCCTTTCCCCGCTATCAGCACGGTATCGCCCGGCTGGGCCGCCAGCAGCGCCTCGTGAATTGCGTCCTTGCGGTCGATCTCGACGACGACCAGGCAATCCCCTTCCGCATTGAAGCCGGCCAACGCATCGCAGACGATCCGCCGTGGATCTTCGGTACGGGGATTGTCACTGGTGACCACGGCCAGGTCCGCACGTCGCTCAACTGCTTTGGCCATACGCGGCCGCTTCGAGCGATCCCGGTCCCCTCCGCAGCCGAACACGCAGATCAACCGCCCCGCAGTCATCGGCTTGAGCACGTCCAGCACGTTTTCCAGGGCCGCGTCCGTGTGGGCGTAGTCAACATAGACCTGGAAGGGGTGCTCTTCATATGTGACCCGCTGTAGACGTCCCGGTACGCCGCCGAGCCCTTCAACACCCTTGCGGATCGCGGCGGCCTCGACACCCAGCGCCTCCGCCGTGGCCGCCGCCGCCAGCACGTTCATAATGTTGTGACGGCCGATCAACGGGCATTCCACCTCGACTTCGTAGGCGCACCCGCGAAGCAGGAGCCGGCTCGAGGTGGAAGTCATACGGCAATTCGAGGCCGTTACATCCGCCGGGCGATCCAACCCGTATGAGCGGACAACCGCCCGCGTCGCCGATTCCACACGCGACCCGAGCACATCGTCGACGTTCACCACGGCGGTCGCGTCACGATCCAACCGCTCGAACAACCGGCACTTGGCCTGAAAATAGGCCTGTAGGGATTGGTGGTAATCGATGTGGTCTTGGGACAAATTCGTAAAGACGCCGGCGGCGAATCGCAACCCGTCGCAGCGCCGCTGGTCCAGAGCGTGCGACGAAACCTCCATCACTACCGACGAGGCGCCGGCATCGCGGGCCAGCGATAGATAGCGGCACAGATCCATCGGTGCCGGTGTCGTCATCGGCGCGGGCACCTTCGACCCGACCAGGTCGTACTCGACGGTCCCGAGCATGGCCGGTGTTTCGCCGGCTGCCATTAGAATCGACCGCAGCAGATGACAGACCGTGGTCTTGCCGTTCGTCCCCGTCACACCGATCAGGCGCGGGACCGTGGCTGAACGTTCATCCAATGCATAATAGGCGGCGGCGAGGCGGGCCAGGGCCTCGCGCGTATCGCCGACGGGAAGAACGAACACTTCCTCCGGGACATCCACACCTGCCGCATCCTCCTGCACCACCACGACGCGCGCACCGGCGTTGACAGCCTGTGCGACGAAGCGGTGACCATCCAAGTGAACACCCCTTATGGCTACAAAGCAGGCCCCGGGGGTGACGCTACGGGAGTCGTCGGTCAGCGAGGTGATCACGGCGTCGTCCGGCAGGTCGATCGCCCGGCCTGACAGACCCGCACGTTCAAAGAGCACCCGGGCCGAGGTGAGATGGAGCATAGATTCTCGCGACGACTGGCTCATATCACAATCCGAATTCTACCTGAGCCGCAACGCATATCCTAAGAAAAAGTCTGAACGGTATCTGCGATCAACAAGATCGCCCGCCTGTTGATCTGTGATTTCATTGTATCCAACAAACAACTCACAACCTCGACACTTCGATGCAACTATGGCGAAACGAACGCAAGCTCCCTTAAGAGAACAGGTTAACGACCTGTTGAGCAACTCGATCTGGTCGTGGCCGACCTCTTGTGGGACCGGCTTTCCAGAAGGTCAAATGACAGGTCGGAGAACCTGTCCCACACACCAACCGCAGACTCAACGGCCTGTCTCATTTCACCGCGTCGCAAGTCGTGCCGGACGATCAGGCGGCACATCGAGATACCGCAGAGACGCCGCCAGTATCTCGCTTACTGCCGGGCCCGACACGACGCGGCCATAGTACCCCTTCGCCCGATTCGGCTTACGGACCATGACCAGAGCCACCAGTCGGGGCCGGTCCACCGGCGCGGCGCCGACGAACGAACTGAGGTACATCCCCGGCTCGTACCCGCGCCGATCAGCGTACGGAACCTGTGCCGTGCCTGTCTTGCCCGCCATGGTGTAATCCACCATACGAAGATTCCCACCACCGCCTTCCTCCACCACTCCAGGAAGGACCTCGAATGAGAGATATCGCGCGATCTCGAGGGGCAAAGCGCGGCGAATTACCTGCCGCTGTGAGAATGACTCGACCGCCTCGCCGCCCGGCGTCAGCAGCGCCCTGACCACGCGCGGCCTCAGCAGCAGACCGTTATTGACGATGGCGCAAAACGCGGTCGCCAGTTGAAGGGGGGTCACCGCGATTTCCTGCCCGATCGGAACCGACGTGGTCGAGTAGCTGGTCCAACGCTCCACCGGCGGCACCAGCCCACCGCTCTCGCCCGGCAGTTCGATCCCCAAACGCCGGCCGAAGCCGAACCCGAGAAGGGCCTGATGAAGGGCCTCATTGCCCATCCGCTCGCCGATGATGCCCATACCGATATTGCTGCTTTGGACAATGACGCCCCGAAGATCCAACAAGCCCTGCGGGTGGGTGTCGCGTATCCTTCGCCGACCGAAGTAATGAACACCCTGATGGCAGTCGATCAACTCGTCCGGCGACACGACCCCGGCCAGCAGTGCGCCGCCGGCGACGAACGGCTTGAATATGCTGCCCGGCTCCACCGGGTCGGTCAAAGCGCGATTGCGCCGCAGCGACGCCGGAAAACTCTGGTAATCATTCGGGTCAAACGTCGGCCGGCAAGCCATTGCCAGTACGTCACCGTTGAACGGGTCCATGACGATGGCCATGGCGCTTTGCCCCTCGAACTCCGCCATCGTCCGGTCGAGCTGCTCCTCGACAATCCGTTGTATCTCGCAGTCCAGCGTCAGGACCAGGTGGCCTCCGTCGATCGGGTCGCTGTTGCGTGAATCGTTCCACCACAGCGCACGACGCCCGGCGTCGCGAACGGTCCGCAGAACACGATCCCGACCACGAAGGTGCTGATCGTACGCCAGCTCTATCGCTTCCAGCCCCCCCCCGTCCTTGCCAACGATGCCGAGCACGTGGGCCATCGACGATCCCAGCGGATAGGTTCGAACCGGGTGCTGTGCCAGTCCGACCCCCTGGGCGTCGATCTCGCGGATGGCCCTGGCGTCCTCTTCCTCGACGTGGGACGCGATCAGGACATAGCGTGACCCTGCTGCGCGGCGGATTCGATCGGCAATAACACGCGGCGACAGGTTCAAGCGAGCCCCAAGCTTGCCCGCCACGGCGTCGATGTCGGCGACCTTGGCCGGGTCCACGAAGACCTCGCGCATCAGCCGCGTGCCGGCTACCTGGCGGCCCCGAACATCGAAAATCGATCCTCGCCGCGCCGCGTGAATGCCAAACCCGCGCTGCTGCTTACGTGCCAGATCGGTGAGCTTGTCACCGAGGGCGATATGGATGTAACCAAGCCGGCCCGCCAACGCCCCCAACGCCAGAAGAACCAGCGACAACACCACTGCCCCGGTCAGCCGTTGGAACCGATCAGCCGGGGCCGGTGCGTCTGGCATGTTGAATCATTTCTATGGATAGGAATGAATCGTTGCGTCCATCCTTCGCGGCGGATTTGCTCCTTGTGTCGCCCATCCGCCCGCAAGCCTGACCTGATCACCGCCCGCTGTACGCGCCGACGCCATTCGCTCCACGCGATCGTGAATCTGCCCGGGTGTTCGAAGGCGGGCAACGGACATTTGCAGGCTCCACAGTTCCCGCTTCAGCGCGATCCGTTGTTGCTGAAACGACAGGATAGCGGCGGCCACCCGCGCCTGCTCCGCACGCAACTGCACGACGCAAACGGCTACGCAGCAAAGCAGCACCATCAGGCCGACGCAACGAGCCGTGTTCAACGCTCACTCCCTTGCATCAGCCACGTTGACGACGGGGATGCGGATGCTGACGCCGTCACGAATCTTGTCCGGTTCCGGGAACATGTCCTTGTTCAGTTCGTAGATCTCCCGCCATCGGCCGGCCTCGCCCAGTTGCTCGCGCGCGATGCTGACGTAGCGGTCGTTTTTCTTGATCTGATACCAACGTGTCGCCAAAGTGCCCGTGCTCGCAGGCTGATCCGTTTCCGGCCGCCTCCCGGGCGTGTCCGTCCTGGACGGCGATGATGCCGCGGCGCGCGGGGCATCCATGCCTGGAATGCTCGGCAGGACAAGCTCCTGGCCGATCCGCAACTCGTCCGGGCTTGCCATCACCGCACGGTTTGCCTCGTAAATTGCGCTGACGACTTCGCCCGACTTCGAGCCGTAGACGCTCGACGCGATCCTGTACAACGTATCACCCTTGCAGACGACGTATCGCGGTCCGGCGCCAGGTGCGTCGGGCGTGGGTTGGTCACTTTCAGTCCTATCAGCGGAGAAAGAACGTCGTGACGGCTGCTCGCGCGGCGAGATGTCCGCGGCGCGGGTGCGGTCTGCGTTTTGGGCCGGCGTGGGGATGTGGCTCAGCAGACGTTCGAGTTCCTCTCGATCGCCTTGCGAGATTGCGGGGGGGGGCTGCGCCTCATCGCGCGCCGGTGCAGAAATGACGCCCGAAGGCAAGGCGGCCTGATCATCGGCAACGTTCCCGCCACCCGTTTGGCCGGCGGCCATCGCGGCGGGATCGCCGACTGTGGGCGTCACATCGTCCGCCCCGTCGACGTCGGTGTTCGTACGTCCCACCGTGTCCTCAACGTCGGGATCGACGAAGTCAGAGCGCGGGGCCGACGGTGGACGATCCGCCGGCATGTCCCAATCGCCGACGTCTTGCCGCGATTGCGTCGGGAGGGGGGCAGGTGTGGCCTGAGCCGCCTCGGGTAACGAGACGCCGCCTGCCAGTGTCACGACCTCGGCTGCTGTCAGATCCAACGCGGGTGTTGCAATCCGAGGAGCGCGACCGCGATTGGTCAGCACCAGGGTGAAACAAATGATGAAACCCAACCCGGCTACGAGTGTGACCTTTGTCTCCTGCGCCATCGATGCCATCCCCACTGGTCTTCTCGAACCACCTACTGACACGCAGGGTGCCATGCCCAAGCGCAGCGCGGGCATGTCCTGCTCTATCGATTCCGTCCCCACCGGTTTTCTCGAACCACTCACGACACGCAGGGTGCCATGCCCAAGCGCAGCGCGGGCATGTCCTGCTCCAGTGCTTGGGTAGGGGACGAAGCAATCTCCATTCTGCATTCCCCAGCAACCGTCCGTCCTCACCCTTCGCCAAAGGGCGAAGGACGAGGCACCCGCCACACATGCCTTGTTAGAGTTCCTCAGGCCAAACGAGTGGCGACGCGAAGCTTGGCGCTGCGCGCCCGCGGGTTCTCGCGTCGCTCATCCGCCTGGGCCACAACGGGCTTTTTGGTCACAAGTTGATATATCCCCTGGCCCTTGCGTTTTCGGAAATCGTTCTTGATGCGACGGTCTTCCACGCTGTGAAAGGCTATCACGCCAAACCGCCCGCCGGCTTTAAGCAACGCCGGCGCTTGCTCCAGCAACGCGTCCAAGGCCGACATCTCATCGTTGACCGCCATGCGCAAAGCCAGAAACGTGCGGGTAGCCGGGTGCGTCTTGCTCTTGCGGGACAGCGGATCCACGCCCAGTGCCCGGCTGACCACTTCCACAAGCCTGCCCGTCGTCACGATCCGCGCTTCCTTGCGCGCCCGACAAATGTGCTTGGCGATCCGGCGAGACGCGTGCTCCTGCGCGTTGAAGTAAAGAAGGTCCGACAGCTCCCTTTCTTTCAAGCGGTTGACAAGATCAGCGGCAGTCGTCTCGAGCGAAGGATCCAGCCGCATGTCCAACCGGCTGTCATACTGAAACGAGAACCCTCGCGACGGATCATCAAGCTGGGCGGAGTTCACACCCAGATCCGCAAACACCACATCAACTTGCTGGATGCCGACTTCGCTTAACACTTCGCGGGCGCGGCTGAAATTCGCCTGGCACAAATCCACCCGGCAGGGGTACTCACTAAACCGCCGACGGGCGACCGCCAGAGCGCTCGGGTCGACATCCATGCCGAGCAGGGTTCCCTCCCGCCCGAGACGCTCAGCGAACAGTCGGGCATGACCAGCGTGACCCACGGTCGTGTCAAGAACCGTGTCACCCCGGCGGATATCCAGAAGCTCCAACACCTCGTCTGTTAGAACCGGTGTGTGACCAGAAGCCGGCTCGCACAATGGTCCGTACCCGACACAAGAAAACGGGGGCCCGTCGTGCTTCCTTGCTGACACAAAGCCCCCGACGTGGCGGACCGTCAACGTCGCGCCCCGACGTGCTACACCCCGGCACGGCGGTTCACATCGGCTGGATACAGCCCAAACCGCACTACCGGCGAACCACTGAGGCCAACCACCGCTTGCACCCTGACACCCGGCGAAGATGCGCTTCGCACGGCTGCGAACACGAAACATGCCGCAGCGTTCGCCGAGCCCGTCGGCGTTGGCCGCCGACCGTCGCGCTGACCTCCCGGTTCGTCCACCACCCGCTACGACCCGGCGGATCCGTCCACCTCATCCGTCGCAGCGAAAACCCATGAAAACTACGCTAAACGGAACGCTTCTCGGCCGCGCCCGAGAACATCCCTCAACCCGGAGTGGATCATCCATATGCCGCGCCGCCCGGGACCGCGCACCACGCCAAATGATCGCAGGCCCGCAGGCCGACGCCATACGTGCGTCGACCACAATCCACTCGCCGCGACACCGACAGATCCGTCCGGGTGTTCGCGAATCGCTTAGCCATCGTTCGTCCCTGACGATGAACGCATCCGAATAAAGCTAGACCAGTCAGGCCAATCATCGCCTTCCCAGTCAATGCCCTGCGCTTTGTCGAACGCTTCACGGCTCCAAATATCGAACCGCGTCTTCTGTCCGACAAGCGTGACCTCACTTTGAAGCCGCGCCTTGCGAACCAGCTTATCCGGCAGGACCAATCGACCCTGCTTATCCACTTCAACGTGATTGGCCAGGGAATAAAACTGAAGTTCGAAGCGGCGAGATTCCGGCCCGGCCATGGACTCCGTGGCGATCCGGCCGGCCAGCTCGTCAAACCCACGCTCGGTGAGAACTGAGAGCGTACCCCGATGTTCGCCCAAGACGACGTACAGCCCCCCCCCGTCACGCTGCGGATCGATAGCGGCTCGCAACTGCGACGGGATTTGAATTCTGTTTTTGCCATCGAGTGTTCGATCGAACTGACCAGTGAAGTACTGTTTCGTTCTTGCCATCGAAGACCACCAATCACCGCTCGGTGGGAAAAGCTACCACTTTCATCCACGCAACGCAAGAAAAAAAAAGAAAACTTGAGGCGCACGTTTTGCTTATCTGGAATGCAAGTACCGGCGCAATTTGTCGTGCCTTGCGTATGTGCCCCTACGACATCATGGTGCCTAACACATGCCAACCTGCAACAGGTGGACGCCTCAGCCAGATGAGTGATCGCCCATCCCGATGGCTGGCCGTCGCAACCCGGCGCATCCGGCGAGACCGGCATCCCAACACCGGCCTCCATTCAGGATACCGGCCGTTGACCTGACCTGCACCCAAGCCATGTACCAGTGGCTGCGAGAGTCAATGACTGCTTCTGTCTCTGATCCATCGTCTGTTGGGACGTGATCCGCTGCGATCCACCTGTCACAACAGGCGTCGCGCTGCCGCTGCCCCCCCGGCCGCAAACGCTGCCGCGATCAGGCAGTCCAGCGAACTGTGTGGCCGGTGGTGATTGCATTGCGGCTTGTGAGTTTCGGAGAGTGCGCGGGCTTTTGGCACGGTCGTGAACCACTCGCGATCCAACAACTCATCTGGAAGCCGGCTGTTGAACATCTCGCTGTGGGCGTTCTCGGGATTGCCGATGATCTCACCGAGCTGCATCTGATCTCACAAGTGACGCCCGAGGACATGCGTCCGCTCAGCGTGATTCCAGACGGTTGGAGGAAGCCCCATAGCCATACAGCCGTCGGCGCGGTAGCCTGTGCAAGTCCGCCCATGCTCCCGCGAGCGTGGAGCGTGAGCATGGTGTTGCTCACCAAGGCACGGAGGTCGTAGCGGTCCGTGGGTTAAGAATCTATCTCAAATGTCTGTGGGACCGGCTTTCTAGCCGGTCAAAAGACAGGTTGGAAAACCTGTCCCCCTCTTCTGAGATAGTCTCTGAACTCCACCTGAGCCGGACACAATGCAAAAGGAATGAAAAACATGGAGCTTCCCAAGCGCTCCAACGGTGATGAATATACCAATCGGGGCGAGTATCCAGCCCTACGTGGGCGGATCCGGGCTGCGACGGCCGGGCTGAATATCGCGACGGGTGTGGTCTATGCGTTCGACAAACGGACGCGGCTGTTGCCGTATTTCTACGCCAGCCATCGGATGGCTCCGGCTGGGGCGCGGGCCGTCGGGGCTGCCCTGTACGACTCGGGCCTGACCAACACGCGCGTTGTTCTGCAGCAGTGGAACCCGAACTTCCGCCCCAGCCAAGCAAGGCTTGACGGCGAGACGATCGAGATGCTGCTGGTTTCGAGCATGCAGATACACGCGGAGAGCGCCTACCGGCTGATTGCCGACGCGTGCGCCGGGCGATCAGCGGATCGCCCGTTGATCGTGGCCGGCGGCCCCAAGGCCATCTACGAGCCTTGGGATATGTTCCGCATCGGCGGCGACCCGAAGGTCAGCGCGGACGTGGCCGTGACCGGCGAAGACTTCGTCCTCATGCAGCTCGTCGAGGTGTTGCTCGAGTATCGTGGCGGGGGCGGAACGATGCTCGAAGCGTTCAGGCGCGCACGCAGCAATGGGGCGCTGGTGAACATTCCAGGATTGGTGTACCGCAAGGACGATGATCTCGACGCCCCGCTGCTGAGCACCGGTATCCAACGGCTGGTGCAGGACCTGGACGAGCTGCCGCATACGGTGATCGGGTTCGCCCTGTTGGAGCCTCCCCACCGCCGTCGCGATCTTGCGTCGCAACCGTTGCCCGCCTCCCGCGTCAGTCGGCATTCGCCAATCGCATCGCTCTCGATAACGCACGGCTGCAGATTCAACTGCGACTACTGCCCCATCCCGGCGTACAACCAGCGCACCCATCGCCACAAATCCGGTGAGCGGATCGTCGACGAGATGCGCCAACTGTGCGAGCAATTGGGGATTCGATACTTTTTCGGCACGGACGACAACTTCTTCAACGACCGGGCCTCGGTCGCGGAGATCTTCGAGACAATGGCGCGCTCCACAATCGCCGGTAAACCCATCAGCAAGGCGATCCGATGGGGCACCGAAGCGACCGCCCTCGACACCTGGAGGAATCGCGACCTGCTGCCGGTCGGGCGCAAGGCCGGGCTGCGGGCCCTGTGGATCGGCATCGAGGATATCACCGGCACGCTCATAAAGAAGGGCCAATCGGTTAACAGAACTGCCGAACTCTTCTCCCTGCTGAACAAGACCGGCATCTGCCCGATGCCCATGATGATGCACCACGACGGCCAGCCGCTTTACTCCCGCCGGGGACATTACGGCCTTTTGAACCAGGTGAAGTTCCTGCGCAGAAACGGGGCGCAGAGCCTTCAGGTGACGGTCTTGACCCCGGCAGTGGGTACCCGTGCCTACGAGGCGAACTATGACGACAAGCTTGTCTTTGATACCGTTGGCGGCAAACCAGTGCTCGAGTATCAGTTCGACGGTAACCACGTTGTCGCCTCATCTCTGGCCAAACCCTGGCGTACCCAGCTCAACGTGCTGATCGCGTATCTCTACTACTACAACCCCGTCAATTTTCTCCGGTCAGTGATAAAGCCGGCCAACCGACTGCGCTTGGGAACGTGGGACCAATTGCTTGGAATGGTGGGGCTGTTCAAGACCGCGTACAACTCGGTCCGGTGGGCGCTGCGTGTGTGGCGAGGTCCAATCACGCGCAAGGCGACGCCGCCGACGCCGGCAACGGCCTTGATTGATGTATCCCAAATCCGCGAGCCGGCGGTCGAAGTGTCGGAACCGCAAACCGCCCGCCAGCCTGAACTCGTGACGCTTGGCGTGCCTCTGGGCGACAAGTCCGCAACCGCCTGACGCCGCACTGAGGGCCGCTGCGACGGGTGAGTCACACGCATTGTCGCGGCGCGCGGTTCTCACTCGGAATCAGGTGTGTCAAGGCGTTTCAGGTCGCGGCGAGCGTCCGTGTAATCCGGATCGATCTCCAGAGCGGCAGATAGAGCCTCGGCTGCGGCTTCCAGGTCGCCCTTCTGCTCCAACGCCAGGCCGAGTTCGTAGTAGGCCTCCGCCGGATCGGCTTGAAGCATCAGCACTTCACGAAAGTGGTGAATAGCTTGGTCCGGTTTGCCCATACGTCTTAGACCCTTGCCGTAGTTCAAGTGGGCGTCGGGGGATTGCGGATCGATCTGAAGCGCGGTGGCGAACAGGCGCATAGCGTCGGGAAGGCGACCCTGCATAGCCAAGACATGCCCCAGCTTGATGTACAGGCGGGGTCGTTCTGGGTCGCATCTGATGGCCTCACTGAGGTGCTCGATCGCCTCTTCGATTCGCCCCTGGGCGACATACAACTCGCCCAGGTTGCCGTGTGTTTTGCTCAGGTCGGTGGCGAACTCGCCGACGGTCAAGGCTTGTCGCCAGCACTTCTCAGCTTCCTCGTAGTGCTCCCGCCCACCGTCGGCGAGCAGGCGGCCAAGGTTGTTGTACGCGATCCAACTGTTCGGGTCCTTGGCGATGACGTCGCGCCAGAGCCTCTCGAGATCATGGTAGATGTGCGTTTGTCCCCACGACAACGTGCCGAGGCCAAGGAGGACGGCGCCCGTCAGACATACCGCGAACCCTCGGGCGGTTGCGGCGAGTTTCTGCAACAGCGTCGCAGCCGCGCCGACGATCAGAACGATCATTCCGATGCTGGCCAGGTACTGGAAGTGATCGGCGACGAACGAATAGCGAAACGGAAAAACATCGAAAAAACCCAGCGCCGGGGTCAGCGTCCCGCCGAACAACAGGATCGCAGCGATCGGCCCTCGACCCAGGCGACGGCGCAACCGCCACAGCAACACCACCACCAGCAACGCTCCAAGCGGGAAAAGGAACTGCAACCACCGCGACGCATCGATCTCCCAGCGTGGATAGATGAAGCTCAGTTCGATGGGCCAAACGAGTTTCGACGCGTAAAACCAACACGTGCGACCCGCAAGCAGCACGCGGTCGACGCACGAGAGCGACCACTCCCGCCCCGCAGCCCCAACGTGATGTCGCTCCATCCATAGGGTGATTGCACACAGGACCAATCCCACCGCGAAGAACGGAACCAAAGGCGCCACGTCACGTTTGTTGATCCGCCCACGCTTCCACCACAACACTACAAGCAGGGCGGCCGGGAGCGACGCCGTTACGGTTTTGCTGAACAACGCCAGGGCGAAGAAGATGAGCGCAAGCCCGTACCCCCCCCCGGGGGATCGATCGTCGCACTCGAGTTTGGGCGCCTCTTCGCCTTCTGACGTAAAAAGAGTGGGTTCCCGACGCCGCACAAAGCTCAAGTAACTCAGCGCCGCCAGGAGGTAGAACAATCCCGACAGGACGTTCTTGCGTTCCGTAATCCACGCCACCGACTCGACATGCACCGGATGCAGAGCGAAGATGACCGAGGCCGGCAAAGCGCCGACAACACCCAACCGTCTGAGCAACAGCCACAGCAAAAACGCATTCAACGCGTGCAACAGAACATTTACAAGATGATAGCCAAGCGGATTGAGTCCCCAGAGATGATACTCGACCCAAAACGTGCTGAACACCATCGGGTAATACTGAGGCGTCGCCCCGGCCCACGTCCACACGCGGTACAAGCCGCCAAGGTCGCGCAGCGCGAGGTTCTCCGTCACGTAATCGTCGTCATCCCAGACGAAGCCGGCGTCCAGAACCGGCCAATAGACTGCCAGGGTGGCCGGTAAGATGAGTGAAATGACGAGCGCACTATGGGCGATCGAACGATTCAAACCGGTCATTCCCACACCGAGACGTGTCGGGCCACATCATCGAATCAAGCGATTCGCCTGCATACCAGAATGCGTCCGGCGCGACAACCCGTGCTCTAGTCCCAAAACAAGCGAACGGTGATAGGGTTTCGGGCCGGCGGGCGTCGGCGCAGCCCCCCGTCGACGTCCGTGTGCCGGCGCCTTGGGGTGGCAACGAATTGTGTTTCAGGCATCATACACCTCCTTTCCTTACTGAAGGGCCGCGGCGAATCGGGGCATCCGAACCCCGACATCTCATCGTTTTTCAACAGCGCAGCGGAGGACGCATCACGTTTACAAAACGAAGCAAGACTTCTTGCCATGAATTCCATGACAGCAATCGGAAGATCAACTTCCTGCTCTGGCGGACGAGTTGGCATAGAATCAGCATGAAGGCATTAAGGAATGTCTTGAATTCCATCTTCAGCACCGACTTCTTCTGTTTTCGGTACTTCTTACCCCAACGACCACTTTCAGGCAGCAGCAACGCAAACCACACCTTGA
>Ga0114922_10001375_pt1 | contig 23225 bp, 19 predicted proteins | sample AartaG_FD_100975 | JGI IMG/M metagenome (GOLD analysis project Ga0114922, IMG submission 100975) | Deep subsurface microbial communities from Aarhus Bay to uncover new lineages of life (NeLLi) - Aarhus_00045 metaG | ecosystem: Environmental > Aquatic > Marine > Oceanic > Sediment | place... | reverse complement strand
GGACTGGGGTGGCGGTCGCCAGAGGCGACCTAGCCACTTAGCTCAGAATGATACCTGGCGGGCGTTGGGCCAAACAGATTCTTCGCCTCTAAGTCCGCCGTAGGCGGACCGGGGCGGCGGTCGCCAGAGGCGACCTAGCCACTTAGCTCAGAATGACACCTGGCGGGGGGTTGGGCCAGTTCCGGGTCTGAAGGCCCGGAACACCGGGGAGATTGCTGGGTTTTTGTGGTGGCGAGTTGGGTCGTTCTGGGGTGGTTTCGGGCCTGCTGGAGGGAGAGACGGAGAGCGATGGGGCTTCGGCAGCAAGCTACCGAAGCAACCCAACGGATTCTTCGCCTCTAAGTCCGCCGTAGGCGGACCGGGGTGGCGGTCGCCAGAGGCGACCTAGCCACTTAGCTCAGAATGACACCTGGCGGGGGGTTGGGCCAGTTCCGGGCCTGAAGGCCCGGAACACCGGGGAGACCCACCCCTGCCGGGGCAGGGGTAGGCTACCGGACAATGCGACGTGCGGAGGCCCGTGAGTCGTGGTTGGTTCCCCTGCGGGCGCAGGGCGGGGAAAGAAGTGGGCCGCGATCGGTGGGTGTGGGGAGGCAGTGTGCGACGTTCAGGCCAGGGCGCTTGGCCACAAACACAGGCAGGAGGCCCTTCGCTGCCGCTCAGGGTAAACTCGCTCCTGCCCAACGAGGAGGGCGCGTCACGTCGGGGAAGGCGGGGTCGCCGAGGGGGTCGGGCACGTTGGCGTCACCGCCGGTAAGGGCGCGGGTTGTGTGGGGTGGGTGGTCAGGTCCAGATATGCCAGGGTCCATAGGGAGGAGTTGAAAGTATTGACTATCCCGGAGAGCAGGAGGCCGGCTGCGAAGAGCATCAGAGCAGGGCCGATGGCGTAGACGACTGTGGGGATGAGTCCCAAGGTCAGGTAGATGCCGACGCCAACGGCTGCGAGTGGCAAGGCGATGACGAGGATCACGAGGAGGGTGGCGATCGATGCGGCGAGGCCGAGTCCCAGGGCGATGAGCCAGACGAGGAGCACTTCCTTCGTGCGGGTGAACAGGAGGCTATGGGCCCGTTTTAGGCTCGCCCTCACACCGGCGGTTCCCAGCACAGCGAATCTGATGGCGTACATCCAGAGGATGCCAAGGTAGACCGCGGCAACGATCAGGACCGGTAGCACTAGCAGGCCCCAGCCCCCAGCCGCCCAGTAGTGCTTCGTTAGGATCAGCACGATGATCGGGGGCGCGACAAGAGCGATCATGGCGAGAACGGCCAGGAAGATGAGCAGCCCGATTGCTATCAGTCGCCAGAAGGCGTGGTAGCCCGACCTGATGCCCGTCATGAATGAAGCGGCCTGCCGCCCTTCGATTCGGGCGACGGAGGAGATGAGGCCGGCGCGGGCCATGACGGAGAGGACGAAGAAGGCGAGCATAACGAGGAAGAGGATGATGCCGAGGGCGATCACAAGGTAGATGTGGGCGAGCGCCCAATCAGAAGCGTGCCTGAGGAGTTCCGAGGGCGGTTCGTCGCCGCCCCCCCCGCCACCACCACCACCCCCGAAGCCGCCGGCCAGGATTCCGAGAAGCCACAGGAACTTGTGGCGGGTGGTTATGCGAAAGGCCCTGGTTATGAGCGCTCCGTAGTTCATGTTCGGCTCCTCTAACGGAGAGGGCTGATGGGCCCCGAGTGCTCGAGGCCCCCTCAGGGTCGTATTCGGCGGGGGAGGGCCGAGGCACGGCGGCCTGCGGCATGGAGAGCACAGTGTCTGGCGCCAGGGGCCCTCGCCGCGCACAGTCCCCGCGGTCATTATACCACACGGTGTCAAGAGGAGCGGCGGAAACGGCAGGTAATTGCTGGCTTTTGGTGGTGAGGAGTTAGGGCGTTTTGGGGTGGTTTCGGGCATGAATGCCCGAAACGCCGACCGGATGACAGGGGAAGGAGGCGAGCTCCTGCCCAACGATTCACTTTCGATGCTTCCCGCTCCCGTTTGAGAGGGGTCATCGGGTTGGCGCGTTGACAGTGGTTCCAGTAGGCTGGTAAGATAGCCGAGCCGGGCTCGATCAGGCGGGGAGAGGGTGCGGCTCGGTCGAGCGCGGGAGAGGTGGGGGAGGGGCCGAGGGGGCAGAGGAGAGGAGCAAATGCAAGATCCGATAGCTGCGCACTGTCTTGTCGGAATCGTCCATCCGATGGCTTTCCCCGCGGTGATGAAGGGGGAGGGGCCAATACTGGAGACGCTGTCCGAGATCGCGACGGACCCGTTCTTCTCCGCGGTGGAGGTGAGCTGGATCAAGGACGGGAAGGTGCGGGCGGAGGCGGCGGAGATGCTGGCTGTGGCGGGGATGGAGGTGGTCTTTGCGGCGCAGCCGCCGCTGCTGCTGCAGGGTCTGAGCCTGTGCGATACGGATGCAAGCGGCCGCCAGAAGGCGATAGACGAGTGCAAGGCGTTAATGGACGAGGCGTACGAGCTGGGAGCGTCGATCTTCGCGGTGATGAGCGGGGCGGACCCGGGGGAGTCAGCGCGGGAGGAGGCGACGAAGGCGCTGGTCGATTCGCTGAAGCAGTTGTGTGCGGATGCGCAGGAGAAGGCGGAGGCGCGGATGCTGGCGATTTCGATGGAGAACTTCGACCGCGATGTGGACAAGCGGCTGCTGGTGGGGCCGACGAAGGAGGCGGCGGAGATCGCGGAGAGGGTCAGAGGGGAATACAGCAACTTCGGGCTGACGATTGACCTGAGCCATCAGGCGCTGCTGCGGGAGAGTGTGGAGGAGATGGTGCTGGCGGCGGTGGATCATCTGATTCACGTGCATATCGGCAACTGCGTCGTGGGAGATAAGGGCCATGCCGCGTACGGCGACCTTCACCCGCGCTTCGGGATTCCGGGAGGGGAGGTCGGCGTGGAGGAGCTGAAGCGATTCCTGGAGGCCCTCGTCTACGGGGGATACTTCAAGCGGAATACGCCGACGACGATGCCGGTAGTGAGCTTCGAGGTTAAGCCGCTCGGAAACGAGAGGCCGGACCTCGTGATCGCAAACGCGAAGCGGGCGCTGACACAGGCGTGGGCGCGGCTGTAGGGCGCTGAGCTTCAAGGCATATGCCGCGGCTTCCGCGCGGCGGAATACGGGAGGGACTGCGGTCGGCCTCCGCGGCTGGGGGCCGATCGATTACTGGGGGGAGAGACAGGTGGAAGCGGCGGTTGGCTTTGTCGAGCCAGCGCAGCGGGCGAGGGCGGACGAGGAGTTCAGCCTGGTTCGCCGAAGTCAGCAGTGTGGCGCGGGGACGGCGGGCGGGAAGGCAGGGCACTGCGCCCCCTTGGCAGTTCGCTTGCCGGGGGGGCGTTGACAGCGGGGTGGTCGAGCTCGGGGTGGCAGTGCCTAGAAGCTGTTTCATAACCTCCATCTGAGGTTATGAAACAGCAGCACAAGCCGCCAGGCTCCAGTAGGCGCATTTCATGCCAGCGTCTCTGGCGGACAGCCAGGCGAGTGAGGGCTATGAAATGCGCTCTAGAATCTTTGCCGCGTGCCCGATTGCGGAGGAAACGGTGGCCGTTACCCGCGCGGGCACGGAGAAGATGGTGGTTGGCAGCGTGCTTGGCGGATGGGGTGGGGAACGACGGCCGCATATTGTGAATACGGAGGTGCTCTCAACATGATTTCATACAACCTAGAGGAGTACGTTTTCGAGCTGCCCGCCTTCTTCCCGATGGCCGTCTTCGATCGCGTTACGGAGGTGCGAGTTCGCCGGCCGCAGCTGATCCTCCAGGAGGCGGCGCGGCGAAAGCGGCGTGCGGACCTGGCGCCGGAGGGACGGCTGGTGCTGCTCGCCGCCGACCACCCGGCTCGCATGCTGACGGCGGTGGGAGAGAATCCCATCGGGATGGGGGACAGGCAGCAGTACCTGGGGCGCATTCTCCGCATCATCACGGTGGCGGGAGTGGACGGCGTGATAGCGACCACCGACATCATCGAGGATCTGCTGATCATAAACGCGCTGGTGCGGGAGGCTGGAGGTCCGAGCTTCCTCGATCAGCGGGTGCTCATCGGCTCCATGAACCGCTCGGGGCTGGCGGGGTCGGTGTGGGAGACGGATGACCGTCTGACCTGTTTCACTCCTGAGTCTCTGGACGATCTGAACCTGGACGGCGGGAAGGCGGTGGTGCGAATCTGTCCGGAAGAGCCGGAACTCACCAACCGCACGCTGGAATATTGCGCGCGCGCGATCTCGGGCAGCAATGAGCGGGGGCTTCCGATATTCGTGGAGCCGGTGCCGGTTGCGAAGGTCAACGGGCGGCTGCGTCTCCGGCGGTCGGTCGCCGATGTAGTGCGAGTGATCGGGGTGGCCTCAGCTCTGGGCGATTCTTCGCGCGGCCTGTGGCTCGAGGTGCCATACTGCGAGGGGTTCGAACGGGTCGCTCGCAGCACCGCGCTGCCGCTGCTGGTAGTGGCGGGGGGTACGGCGGAGGACCCGACGCCGATGCTGGTGCAGCTCACGGACGCGGTTCGGGCGCGGGCTAATGTGCGGGGTGCGCTGATGGGGCGCAGTGTGCTCTTCCCCGGAGACGACGACCCGATGTCGTTGGCCCTCGCCGTGGCCGCGGTGGTGCGAGAGGGGCGGGAGCCGGAGGATGCCGTGGACCGGCTGATGGCGAGCCGCAACCAGAGCTTCGACGCGGTGACGCGGTGGCTGACTCGTTAGGAAGGTAGAGGAAGTCAGTGGCGATGCCACTCAGGGGCAACCTGATGGTGGGGCAGTCCGGGGGGCCCACCGCGGTGATCAACGCGAGCCTCGCGGGAGTGATTGAGGAAGCCAAGAGACACTCGGAGGTTGGCGATCTGTATGGTGCGGTGGGGGGAGTGGAGGGGATGCTGCGGGAGGAGATGGTCGATCTGCGGGCGGAGGGGGATGGGGTCACATCGCTGCTGTCTCGGACGCCGTCGGCGGCGCTTGGGTCCTGTCGGAAGAAGCTCGTGGAGTCTGAGTACGAACGCCTGCTGGCGGTGCTGAAGGCACATAACGTTCGGTACCTGTGCTATATCGGTGGGAACGATTCAGCAGATACCTGTCACCAGATCGGCCGGCTGGCGGAGGAGGCCGGGTGGGAGATGCGGGTGGTGGGGATTCCGAAGACGGTGGACAACGACCTCGCCTACACGGATCATTGTCCGGGGTACGGCAGCGTTGCGCGGTTCAACGCGATGGCGGTGCGCGACGCGGGGCTGGACACGGCGGCTCTGCACAGGGTCGATACCGTGAAGATCGTGGAGACGATGGGTCGCAACGCGGGGTGGATAACGGCGGCGACCGCGCTGGCGCGGGAGGCGCCGGGCGATCCGCCGCACTTCATCTACCTTCCGGAGAGGCCCTTCGACCGGGAACGCTTTCTCTCGGATGTGAAGCAGCAGGTTGAGAAGGGGAGAGGGTGCGTGGTGGCGGTGTGTGAGGGGATACGCGACGTGGATGGGAATGTGCTCGTTTCCTTCAGGCACGAGGTGGGCACGGACTCCTTCGGCCACAAGCAGCTTGGGGGAGTCGGCGACTACCTGGTGGGGCTGATAGCGGAGGGGCTAGGGATCAAGGGGCGGTTCGATAAGGCGGGAACGATCCAGCGCGTCTTCGGGCTGGCGCAGTCGGAAGTGGATGTTGCTGAGGCGAAGATGGTGGGAGCGGCTGCGGTGCAGCGGGCCTGCGAGGGAGTGACCGACATGATGGTCACGCTCGAACGTGTGAGCCAGGAGCCCTATCGCTGCGAGACCGGCCTGGCGCCACTGGCGGATGTTGCCAACGCCGAGCGGCCGATGCCGGACGAGTACATTGCTCCCGAAGGGAATGATGTCACCCCTGCATTTATCGAGTATGTTCGCCCGCTCATCGGGGGCCCGCTTCCGGCGTACGCGCGGCTGAGGATGAGGCGCGTTGCCAAGCGAGTTGAGGGGCAGCACCAGCAGCCGCGCAGCAATTGCGATTGAGGGGAGGGAGGCCGATGCCGAGGGCCGACGGCCGTGCCAATGACGAACTCCGGCCGGTGAAAATGAGCACCGGGTACAACAAGTACGCGGAGGGGTCCTGCCTCGTGGAGCTCGGCGACACGGTGGTGATCTGCACTGCCTCGGTGCGCAACGAGGTCCCGCGATTTCTCTTGGGGACGCAGCGCGGGTGGGTGACGGCCGAGTACGGCATGCTGCCGCGCGCGGGATCGGAGCGGACGCCGCGGGGTCGACAGATGGCGAGCGGGCGCACGCACGAGATTCAGCGGCTGATCGGGCGGTCGCTGCGGGCGGTGGTGGACTTGGATGTGCTGAGAGAGCGCACGATCGTGTTGGACTGCGATGTGCTCCAGGCGGACGGCGGCACGCGTACGGCCGCTATCACCGGAGCGTATGTCTGTCTGGCGGAGGCGCTTCGCCGACTGCAGGCGGAGGGCGTGTTCGCGAAAGTGCCGATCTTCGACGCGGTGGCTGCAGTGAGCGTGGGATTGGTGACCGGCGAGCTGATGCTGGATCTGTGCTACACGGAAGACAGCATGGCCGCGGTGGACATGAACGTGGTGATGACGGGGGCCGGCAAGTTGGTGGAGGTGCAGGGGACGGCAGAGGGGATGCCGTTCACGCGGGAGCGGATGGACGAGATGCTGGATGTGGCGGGGCCGGGGATAAAGCAGCTCCTCTCCGCGCAGAAGGATGCCCTCGAAGAGACCGAGCTGTGACCGAAGCCCAGAGCACGGAAGCGGGGCGATCCCGCCGGCTGGTGGTGGCCAGTCTCAATCGAGCGAAGGCGGGAGAGATCGTGCGTATCTTGCGAGATGAAGGAGTGGGGTTCGAGGTGGCCAGCCTTGCAGAGTTTCCCGGGGTCGAGCTTCCGCCGGAGACAGGGTCCACGTTCGCCGCCAATGCAACCGCCAAAGCGAAGCACGCGGCGGAGATGACGGGACTTCCCGCCATCGCCGACGATTCGGGGCTAGAGGTGGACGCCCTGGGAGGGGAGCCGGGGATCCGCTCTGCGCGGTTCGCCGGGGACGGCGCGAGCGATGAGGACCGGTACCGTAAGGTGCTAGAACTGATGGGCGAGGTAGCGGACGACTGCCGATCGGCCAGATTCCGCTGCGCCGCCGCCTTTGCAGCGCCGGAGGGGGAGGTGCTGCTGGCGGAGGGCAAGTGCGAGGGACGCATCGCGCGGGAGCCGGCGGGGAGCGGCGGATTCGGGTATGATCCGATCTTCGTACCGGAAGACCATGCCTGTACCATGGCGCAGCTCAGCGATGCACAGAAACATGCGATCAGCCACCGGGGCCGCGCGCTGCGGCGGCTGGCGCGTGTGCTTCGAGAGCACGTGGGGAGCAGCAGCTCTCGTTGACGCCGGCGCGGTGATCGAGCCTGCGACCCGTGCCACGCTTCGTGTGGCAAAGAGGATGTTGCCTGCGGGGACGTAACGAAGGTAAGTAGGCAGGGATTCGCTCATCTGGAGAGCTTGAGGGACCCGGGGGTAGAGCAGATTGGCTGGGATGAAGGCACTGGTTCTGGCAGCCGGTCTAGGGGAGCGGATGCGTCCGCTGACGGATCACCTGCCCAAGCCGCTGTTGCCGATCGCTAACCGGCCGGTGATGGCCTACATCCTGGAGCACCTGTCTCGGCACGGATTCACCGAGGTGATGGCGAATCTCCACTACCGCGCGGACGAGATCGCTGACTGGTTCGGGGACGGGTCGCGCTGCGGGGTCCACCTGACGTACAGCTATGAAGAGAAGCTGTGGGGGAGCGCGGGCACGGTGAGGCGGAACAAGGAGTTCTTTGCGGAGGAGACGTTCCTGGTCATCGGCGCGGATGATCTGACGGATATGGATCTGACGAGGCTGTTGGAGCATCATCGCCGTGTGGGGGCGCTGGCCACTATCGGGCTGGCGGAAGTGGAGGAGACGTCGCAGTTCGGGATCGTGGTGACGGACGACGAGGGGAGGATCGAGCGCTTCGTCGAGAAGCCGAAGGGGGCGGCGCCCAGCCGGACCGCGAACACCCAGGTATACCTGTTCGAGCCGGCTGTCCACGACTTCATCCCTGCGGGAGAGTGGTACGACTTCGGCTACAACGTGTTTCCGGAGATAGTGGCCAGGGGGAAGCCGTTCTACGGATTCCCGCTGCCGGGATACTGGCGGGACATCGGGGGCGGCGAGGACTATCTGTCCGCGCAGGGAGACGTGATGGGAGGGCGAGTGAGGGCTGCGGTGCCGGGGAGAGAGATGTCGCCGGGGGTCTGGATTGGGGAAGGGGCGGAGATCGAGCGGGGGGCCGAGCTGACTGCGCCGGTGGTTATCGGGGATAGGTGTCGCATTCGGGCAGGTGCGGCGATCGGCGGCGCGAGTGCCGTGGCGTCGGGGGTGGAAGTGCCGGCAGGGAGTTCGCTGTGGAACTGCGTGGTGTGGGAAGGGGCAGCAGTCCCGAAGGGGGTGGAGCTGCAGGAGAGCGTTATCGGGCGGGAGGGGATCATCAGCGGCCCGGGATAGAGCAGGAAGACTGCTGCTTTGTCTTGACGCCTTCGATCATGCTCTGCTCCCTTTTGTGCTCCCGTTGCTGTCGATCAGGAGGCATTTCAGCAAGGCGGCGAGAGGCGGTCAATTGCGGTCGAGGGGGCTGGGGGCCGCTAGAAACTGTTTCATAACCTCCATCTGAGGTCTATGAAACAGCAGCACAAGCCGCCAGGCTCCAGCAGGCGCATTTCATGCCAGCGTGTCTAACGGGCAGCCAGGCGAGTGAGAGTTATGAAATGCGCGCTAGAGAGATCTGATGGGTTGGTAGCGGTATCCCTTTGCGGTGTAGCATTGGGCGAGGTCGGCTTCCGCTTGGGGATCGCTCAATAGGATGAGGGCGGCGCCGCTGGAGCCGGGCAGCTTGGCTGGCAGGCCGAGGTCGCGGGCGATCCGGACAAGCTCGAGGTTGTGGCTTCCGAGGGCCTCGTCTCCGAAGAGGCGGCGGCGCAGATCGAAGTTCCTGCTCATCAGTCGCCCGAGGGCACGTGTGTCTCGGGCGCGCAGGGCCTCTCTGCCCGCCTGGGCGCAGCGCGCGACCTGGCGCATGATGCGCCTCACTTCGGGATCGCGCTGCTGCCAGCGGTAGCGGACCTGGGAATGTACCCGGCCTGACTCGAGGGTGCCGAAGTGCTCCTCCGCGAGATAGGCGAGGCCGAAGCGGGGGAGTGAGCGGGAGTTGAGCCGCGTGTACTTGCCGGCTCCATCGGCGAAGTCCATGTAGGTCAGGCCGCCGTAGCTCTGCACCAAGCGATCCTGGAGGCCGGCGGCGATCCCCAGCTCGTTGGTCTCCACGCTGAGGGCGAGCTCTGCCAGCTTCCGGGAGGAGACGAGTCTGGCCGGGATGCGGTGGAACCTGAGCAGAGCGCGCAGGGCGGCAATGATCATGGCGCTCGACCCGCCGAGCCCGGACTGGCGCGGGATGCTGGTCTCGTATGCGAGGGTGAAGTTGGCCTTGCGGAGCTTGATGCCGCGCTGGTGGCAGTAGTCAGCGAATCGTCGGCAGGTGGCGAAGAGCAGCCGCTGCATTCCATAGTATCCGTGTCGTTGGACGGAGTGGACGAGGTCCGAGAGGTCCTCGAACTGGGTGCGGTCGTGCTGGGGATGAAGCCGAAAGGTCAGGTAGGGGCTCTCCCATAGCTGCACTTGCGCGGAGAAGTCCCGGATCAGGAAGGAGATCACCTTCCCGCCGTACATGTCGGAGGGGTTGCCCAGCAAACCGGCCCGCGCGCGAACCCGGGTGTGGATGATCACGGTGCTAGCTCTCTCCTGCTGTTATGCGTCTGCGCTTGGGGCAAGGGGGCGGAACCGTTCGTCTCCTTTGCGCCGCGCTCCGGCGACCACCCGATTGGCCTCGAACAGGCTGTCGAAAGAGCCACAATCGAGCCACAATCCGTCGAGTTCGCTCCAACTCATCAGGCCATTCCGGAGGTAGAAGTTGTTCACGGTTGTGATCTCGAGCTCGCCGCGGGCGGAGGGCTCGGATTGGCGGACGTACTCAAAGGCTCGGCTGTCGTAGATGTAGAATCCCGTCACGGCGTAGTTGCTCTTGGGCTCCTTCGGCTTCTCCTCGATCGCCACCATACGGGAAGGATCCTTCTCGTCGAAGACAGCGACGCCGTACTCTCTCGGGTCCGCCACTTCCTTCAGGAAGAGGTGAGCGCCCTCCTTGAAGTCTCGCACGGCGGGGCCCAGGTCCGCGTCGGTGAAGTTGTCGCCCAAGACGACCATGATGGAGCTTCCTTCGGCGAAGTCCTCGGCTATGCTCAGCGCGTCGGCGATGCCCCCTTGCCCCTCCTGATAGCCGTACTCGAGGTGTTTGACGCCGAGGTCCTTACCGTTGCCGAGCACGCGGAGGAAGTCTCCCGCGTGGGGTCCGCCGGTCACGACGAGGATGTGGTCGATGCCGCCGCGCAGGAGGTTGTCTATCGCGTAGTGGACCATGCACCGGTCGTACACGGGCAGCAAGTGCTTGTTAGTAGCCTTGGTGAGCGGGAAGAGGCGAGTCCCTAAACCACCAGCAAGAATCACGCCCTTCATTCTCTCAGCCTCCAGGAGTCGGGCCTGGTATGGATTGTTGGGAGTTCTGCAGAGGAGGGGGTCACTCCTCTCCGGCGGCGGGCGGGGAGGTAGCATGACCGGGGGAAGCGAACTGAGGATCGGTGGGGCAGCTCGGGCGTGCCACGCGAATCCGCTTCGGGGTGGGGCTCGTAAGCTTGAGGACGGTAGGACTCGGAGTGGAGATTCGTCGTGCTGATCGGATCCAAGTACAGGGTAGCAGGCGCTGTTTTCATGCTTTCGCTGGTGGTCCGCGTGGTCTGGGCGGGCCTTGCGCACGTCACGCCTATCTCGGACTTCAGCGGCTATGACGCGCTCGCCTGGCGATGGATCGCAACCGGGGAGTTCGGCTCGGTGGACAGACTGGCGTATCGCACGCCGGGCTATCCCGGGCTCCTCGCGCTGATCTATCTGGCTGTTGGTCACAGTTGGAAGGCCGCGGCGATGTTTCAGGCGCTGTTGGGGGCGCTGACATCGGGAATGCTCGTGCTGCTGGCGGCAAATGCGCTGTCGGTGCGGGCGAGCGCGGTGGCGGGTCTCCTCCATGCATTCTCTCCTGCGGCAGTTGTGTATGTTCCAATCCTGGCGAGCGAGAACCTGGCCGTCCCACTGATCGTTGGAGGGCTGCTGTGCCTGGCTGTGGCCGACCGGCCGACGGGGGTGATTCGGTACGCGGCGGTGGCTGGGTCCGGGGTGATCATGGGGCTGCTGATCCTGGTGAGACCCATCGGCGTCTTCATGTTTCCCGCGGCGCTCTTCCTGGCCGCCTACAGTCCTCGGAAGCGCGCATGGCGGATTGTGCCGGCGTTTGTGCTTCTTGGTGGGGCAGCAGTGGTGCTGGCGCCCTGGCTGGTACGAAATCATCGGGTCGGGCTCGGGGCCGCTACGCTCTCAAGCATTGGGGGCGTAAACGCGTGGATGGGCAACAACGATGCCGCCATCGGAGGGGGCTACTGCAGGCCCGCTCAGTCGGCGTTGGATCTGTCCGGCCTGAGTGAGAAAGAGCGGGACGCCGCCTACCGGGCCGCTGCTCTGGCTTGGGTCCGCGCTCATCCGGGCCGCTACCTCGCTCTGTGCGGCACGCGGGCGCTGCGTCTACTGGGGGCGAAACCCGACGGTTGGGCGGCAAAGTATCTCGTCCCCACGGGGGAGAATGACGCGGCGATGGTGGCTCAAGGCCAACGTCGGAGAGGAAAGGGCTCGGTTTCCCCATCGCTGCTCTCTCGGGGTCGCGCTGTCCAGTCACGCAACCTTCTGTGCCTGGCAGGTTTCAGGGCAGTGATAGCTCCTCTTATCGTGCTGGCACTCTCGCTTTCGTTGTTGCGCTGGCGATCTTACGCGATCGTCGTGTTGCCGGCTCTGTGCTATCTGGGAGGGATATCGCTGGTCTACGCGCAGCTGCGCTTTCGCCACCTGGCAGATCCGCTGCTCTTTGTCCCTCTGGCAGGGCTACTCTCGGATGTCTTCTTTGGGACGAGTGAGCTCGGGTCTCGGCCATCCCGTGGCGTCAAGGTAGGCATTGCAGTGCTGCTGGTGGTGGCGAGTGTCCTGCTGCACGCCAGCGGGGTGGCCTTGAGGTGGTATCGGCTGGAGGCAACCGGGTAGGCTGTGGAGCGATCGGTGCGGATCGCGGATGAACGGGGAAGCAGGGGGTCGAAGTGGGAGGGGAGGCTCGTCCGGCTTGACCTGCGCGAAGACAGTATGATACGGTTTCTCTAACTGCAAGCAGGCGAGGACGACGGCGCCGCTGTGTTGGTATCGCTCAGTCGTTGAGGGTCGCGTTATGGGAGGGAGCGGGAGCCCCCGCAGAACTCAGATAATTGTCTTCGGCGCACTGATCCTGGCGACTCTGGCGGCGACACTACTCTGGACCATCCAATGGGCGAGCCCTGTGATGTCGGTCACGGTAACCGTGTCGACGGACAGGGAGGGGAGTGTCGAAGTGTACCAGCGCCGCAGTCGTCTGTCTGAGTTCGACGGGTCCGGGCCGGTGCTGGCGTCGGAGATTGACCTCGGGCGGTGGGAAGGGGAGCTGATCCGGTTGGATGTGAGAGGGGAGGTGCGTGCTTCGGGGCCGCTGCCGGTGCGGAAGGGCTTCGTGGGCTTTTCCGCGGAATTGGTGGGATCAAACGGCACGCATCCGATGGAATTTCTGGGATGGGAGAACAGCGGCCCGCCCGAGCTTCACCTGGGCACTATTGGCTGTTCGATGCTAGCGACTCCCGACGGAGGGGACCCCTCATTCGCGTACGGGGAGAATGGATCGCTGTGGCGGGTACTGCGAGTGCCGGAAGATGCCGTGCTGCGAATCTCACTGGCGCCGGTGGTCGGCAAGGCGGCGGGGCACACGAAGCCATCTCCTGCTCGGGCGCGGGCCGAGAGGCGCGGCGCACAGAGCACAGCGGACGGTGTGCGCGAGGATCTGCCCAATGTTTTCATATACTTGATAGACGCGATGCGCGCAGATCATGTGAGCGCGTACGGCTACCCGCGAAAGACGACGCCGGCGATGGAAGTTTTCGCTTCGCAGGCAACCCTGTACGAGCAGACACAGACCGCGGCGACGTGGACCCGGCCTTCGGTTTCCTCCCTGCTGACAGGACTCTATCCTTTCGTGCATGGAGCGATGCACAGGACTACCGACCGCCTGGGTGAGTGGCCGGTGCTACTGCCGGAGATTCTGAAGGGAGTGGGGTACACGACCTGGGCGGTCGTCACGAACACAGCGGTAAACCAGAAGTTCGGCTTCGATCAAGGCTACCATGGGTTCAAGTACCGGTATAAGGAGTCGGCCGAGTGGGTGAACGCGCGGGTGGCGGAGTATCTGGCGGCGTCTGATCCCGACCGGCCGGTGTTCATATATATCCACACCATGGAGCCACATTCGCCATACACGCCGAAACCGGAGAGCCTGCGGCTGTTCGACCGCGGTATTGAGGGTCGCTGCGACGGGTCAACCAAGTCACTCAGCAAGGTGGGGAGGGTGAGGCCGAAGGTGTCAGATGAGGATGTCGAGCACCTCATCGATCTCTACGATGCCGAGCTTTTCGATGCAGATCAGGGGTTTGCGCAGTTCGTCGAGCTGCTGAGGCGCGCGGGGCGTTTCGAGGACGCTATGATCATTCTGGTGGCGGACCACGGAGAGGCCTTCAACGAGCACCGCACCCTGGAGCACGGCAACACGTTGAATCAGGAGGAGATGCACGTGCCCCTGATCGTTCGCTATCCGGGCGGTCAGTTCGCGGGGGTGCGAGTGAGTGAGCGGGTGAGTCTGATAGACGTGCTGCCAACTATACTGGGGGTAGTTGGCATCGAAGCTGACCTCGGCTATGTGCTTCCCGGCCGCGACCTTACGCCGAGTGCGGGCGCATCCGCTTCCCCATCGGGACGTCGGATCTACTGTGAGGTATCGAAGCACGCGAACAACCACCTCGATCTCGTCGGGATAATCGACGAAGACGGATACAAGCGTGTTATTGACACCTCGATGCCCAGGGGCATCAGGGCGACTAAGGAGTCCATCGGGGTGTGGGACACAAATCAGGATCCGACAGAAAAGGTGAACCTGTGGCTGATGCGGCCGGTGCGGGCGTCCTATGACGAGCAGTTGATCGTCGAATGGCTGATCGAGCAGCGGCGCTGGCGTGAGGCACTCGCTCCTGGAGAGATGCAGCCGATCGAGATGACCGACGAGCTCGAACGGGAGATGCGGGGACTGGGCTACCTCGACTAGCGGATGGTGGCGGACAGCGACGGTGGGTGGGCGGCCGGTGGCGGAGGGGACTGCAGCAAACTGTGCGGTCTCAGAGAGATACGACCCGGAATCCCGCCTTTTCCCAGCGCGCCCGCGGCAGGAAGTTGCAGGTGTCGAAGAGGAGGCGGCTGCGCATGCGCTCGCCGACCGTCTCCGGCTCGAAGAAGGCGAACTCGCGGTGGTCGGCCAGGAGCAGTATGCAGTCGGCATCGGTCACCGAAGACTCGATATCTTCCAGCGGGTAGGGGAAGCGCTCGACGTGGAAGTCCACCACGCTGATGCGGCAGCCGTTGCTCTTGAGCGTGTCCAGGACCTGAAGGGCCGGCGTTTCTCGCGCGTCGCCAACGTTGCCCTTGTAGGCAACGCCCCAGACGGAGATCTTCGGGTGCGGTAGATTCGCGACTTCGGCCAGGGCGCGCTCGGCGACCCAGACGGGCTGCGAGTCGTTCACTTCGCGGGCAGTTTTCATGAGGCGCGCAAGGTCGGGAGCGGAGGTCACGAGGAACCAGGGATCGACCGGGATGCAGTGGCCGCCGACGCCGGGGCCGGGGCGAAGGATGTCCACGCGGGGGTGGTGGTTGGCCAGAGCTATCACCTCCCAGGGGTCGGCGTCCCACCTGCGGGAGAGGCGCGCGGCTTCGTTTGCGAAGGCTATCTGCACGTCGCGGGAGGCGTTCTCCAGCAGCTTGACCAGCTCCGCCACGACCGCGCTGGTGAGGAAGACCTGGCCCTCCACTATGCGGCGGTAGATGGCTGCGGCGCGCTCGGCGCTGTCGGGGTCGATGCCGCCAACGATGCGGTCGTTCTGCACCAGCTCCGCGAGGATGCGGCCCGGCAGCACGCGCTCGGGGCAGTGGGCGACGAACAAGTCCTTCTTGGGGGCGAGGCCGGACTCGGCGAGGATGTCGGTCAACAGGCCGTCGGTGGTGCCCGGAGGCACGGTGGATTCCAGCACCACGAGGTTGCCAGGACGGAGGTGGGGGAGGACCGAGCGGGCGGCCTGCTCAACGTGGGAGAGGTCGGCGGATCGGTCCTCGCGGAGGGGCGTGGGTACGGCAATGATGAAGGCGTCGGCCGGCTTCGGGTCCGACTGGGCGTGGAGATTGCCGGAGCGGACCGCGGCGTGGAGGACGGTCTTCAGCCCGACCTCGGCAATGGGGACTTCGCCGGCGTTGACGGATTCCACCACTTCACCGCGGGGGTCCACGCCGGTCACGCGGAAGCCGTTGACGGCAAGCACGGCAGCGGTGGGGAGACCGACATATCCTAATCCGAGGATGCAGAGTGTCTCGACTGTAGGCTCGCCTGTGAGCGACATGGCGTTGGGGCCTCCCTGGGGGGTGGAAGTTAGGCGGAAGTTCTCCGCGCGGCAAGAGGCCACCTGCACGAACGAGTCTGCGCACACTGCGGGCCGGTGGGGAAGTTAGCTACTGGAAGAGCCCCTCGTACATCTCACGAAGGAGGTGCTGTTCCTGCTCCCAGCAGTAGCGTCTCCGCGCCTGGAGCGCCCGCTGTGCCATCGTTTCTCGGAGCGTCTCGTCTTCGAGTAATCGGTTGACCGCCGCGGCAATAGCCGACGGCCGGGAAGCGTCCACAAGCATGCCTGCCTGCGTGTCTTCGATCACGCGCCTCATCTCCGGCAAGTCACTGGCCACCGCCGGCACCCCGGCCATAAGGTACTCGAGCAGCTTGTTGGAAAGCGACGAATAGTGGTTGAAGCAGGTGTTCTGGAGGATCTGAAGGCCCACGTATGCGCAGGCCGTCCATTGCGGGAGCTCCTCAACCGGCACGGCATCGTGGAAGTAGACTTTCCCGTCAAGCCCCAGCTCTGCTGCTCGTGCCATCAGCGCGGGCTTGAGCCGCCCGCTCCCGAGCAGCACGACTGCGGCCCCCCGAATCTCCGATGCTGCGTCCAGCAACTGCTCGAGCCCTCGCTGCACCTGGATCCCGCCCTGGTAGAGCACCAGTTTCTCGCCCGCCGGCAGTCCCAGCCGCTCGTGCATCAGGTCGGATGGCTCCGGCTCAACGTAGGCCGGGAGGTTCCGCAGCAGCACCGGCGGCGGGATGCCGTACCGTTTCTGGGTGAAGTCCGCCCGCGTCTGTGTCGTGCAAATCACGCGCTCTGCCCGGCCGATCAGCGCCCTCTCGAGAAGGCAAGCCCACCAGCGCAGCTTCATGTTGGTGCGGTCAGTGGCGACCTCGTGGGTATCGTACACGAGTCGCGCGCGCCGCAGGCGGCTAGTCGTCCAGGCCATCAGGAGAGTGTTCAAGTCGTGCGCGTGGTAGACGTCGGCCTGCGTGTGGGTGCCCGCGCGCACGAATCGGATGAAGACCACGACCCGCCGGATCGGATAGAACGCGAGCCGAACAGCCCCGTTCAGCACGGCAGCCAGGCGCACCTTCAGCCCGCGGGCGGGCCGGGGCGAGGCGCTGGGCGGCGGCGCCGGCCGCGACTCCAGGAGCGACTCTCCACGCAGTCGGGCCCTGATCTCGAGGCGGCTAAGGCCGAGAACGGAGCGACTGATGCGTAGAATACGGAATCCCTGCACTTCTTCCTCGCGGCGCGTGCGGCCGGGCTCGTGTACCGCGAGCACGGTCACTTGGCACCCGGCGTCTGTCAGCGTACGCGCTTCCCTGCGGACGCGCGCATCGTGAAGCATGCTGTTGTACACGAACATGCAGACCCTGCGCGCCGGCTGTTCGTGTCGTCGTGGAGTGTCGTCTGTGCTTGGTGGTGGTTTCATGTTGCGGTGCAGTCTGTCGGTCGCGCTCCCGCCGGTCGGCAGGAACCGCATCGGCACGGGTGTTCGCCGAGCGCGAAGGCACCCCCTGCAGCGCAGGTACATTCAAGCGGTTACATGGACGGTAGGGCGCGCGAGGGCCCGATGGGCTGGGCAGCGGCCGCGTCCGGAGAGTATCGGCTGGGAGGAGCTGAATGCTTGCCGCCTAATCTGCTCTTGGCGGAGCGTCGGGCTGTGCCCCCGGTGTCCGCTCGTGACTTCGCCTGAACCGGGAGGATGTGCGCCGGGGAGATGCTCGGCGGCTGAGGCTAGAGATGGCGATTCTGCACGCAGTACAGTTCTCTCTTCCCGACATACAGAGTGGGTATACGCTGCGGACGCAGGCGATTGTCCGCAGCCAGGGAGAGCTCGGCCTGGAACCGCTTGTGGTGACCTCTCCCCGCCATCCGGGCGGCCGCGAGGAAGAAGTGGACGGGGTCAGGCATTATCGGTGCGCGGCGGAGGGGAGGACGGGGTCTGTCTGGAGGCGGGACTACGCGCGGGTGAGGGCGCTGGGGCGCCGGATCCAGGAGATCGCCGAGGAGCGGGGCGATGTTCGCCTGGTGCACGCGCACTCGCCTGTGCTCTGCGGAATGGCGGCGCTGCGGGCCGGACGCAGGCTGGGGATACCGGTGGTCTACGAGGTGCGCGGGCTGTGGGAAGAGGCGCTTGCGGGCGGCTGTCTGATAGGAGGGGTCCGGCGTCGGCTGGCGAGGCGTCTCGAGGGGCAGGTGTGTCGCGAGGCGGGGGGCGTAGTCGTCATCTCCGAGGGGCTGCGGGAGGAGTTCCTCGGCCGCGGGGTGAGTCGGGAGAAGCTCCACGTGATTGCGAACGGCGTGGACACGGCAGTCTTCCGGCCGCGCCCGTCGTCGCCTTCGTGGAAGCTGGAGCAGGGGCTCTCTGACGGGCGCGTGATCCTGTATCTGGGAGCGCTGCGGGGATACGAGGGGCTTGACCTACTGCTCGGGGCATTCCCGGCGATCCGCGAGCGCCACCCCGACGCGCAACTGGTGATAGTCGGGGAGGGGGAGGCGAGGGAAGAGGTCGCAGCGCAGGCAGAGATGCTTGGCAAGCAGGTTTCGCTGCTCCCCGCGGTGCCTCACTCGGAGGTCCCAGATTTCTATGCCGCGGCCGAGGTAGTGGTCTATCCGAGGATTTCAGTTCGAGCGACTGAGCGCGTCACTCCCCTGAAGCCGCTGGAGGCGATGGCGATGGGCAGGGCAATCGTGGCCAGCGATGTAGGCGGACTGCGCGAGCTTCTGACCCACGGGGAGACGGCAAGGCTGTTCCGCGCGGGGTCATCGGAAGCGCTTTCGAAGGCTTGCTCGGAGCTGCTGGCCGATAAGGACGAGAGAGCGCGACTGGGCGGGGCGGCCCGGGAGGCCGCACTGGCGCGGCACGATTGGAAGCAGTTGGCTCAGCGGCACTTGGATGTCTATCGCAGTGTCGGGTACGGCTGAGGGGCGCGCTGGGGGCACACGGAACGCTGCATTGACTGGGAGGAGCGCTACTCGCGCTCGGTTCGCTCCCAGATAGCGCGATTTCCCCCGGTGGCCCAGCGCACCAGTGCCCAGGCGCTGGCCACAGCTATCATCGTGACATAGGTGGCGAGCTGGATGGGAAGCAGCCGCCTGAGCGGGGAGAAGAGCCAGCCTATGGCACCGAGGCCGTATCCGACCATCTGCACTATCAGAGTCGGCCAGCCGAGAGTTCCTCCTGCGACGCTGGCCCAAATGGCGCCGCCCAGCATTGCGATGAAGAAGAGGCCCTGGATCTCGCGCAGGAGCTTGTGGGAGACAAGCTGCCAGGCGACGAAGGGACGGCCCGCTGTGAGTGTGCCGGGAAGGAGTCCGAAGAACATGGGGAGGGCGCGGGACATGATGCGCACTTTGCGCGCCAGCTCGCCGCCGACGGTGGGTGCCGCGCGCTCGACGGCGATGGCGTCGGGGACGAGCACGACCGACATGCCCTCGAGCAGGGCCTGGTAGGGGACTCGAAAGTCGTTCACGTCGAGCGGACGCAGATGCGGATAGAGGCTGCGGCGGATCGCGTAGATGGCACCGTTGGCACCGACAAGTCGTCCGCACTTGCTTTCGAGAGCTTTGACCATCTGTTCATACCGCCAGTAGAGGCCTTCCCCGCTGCCGGTGGCGTCGGCCTGATAGTGGAGGGTGCCGCTGACAGCGCCGACGCGCGGATCCGCCAGGGGTGCGGTGAGGCGACGGAGGGCATCCGGGGCGAACATCGAGTTTGCGTCTGAGAAGACCAGGATCTCGCCCCTGGCGGCCTCTGCGCCGCGATTGAGGGCGGCGGACTTCCCACCGCGCTGCTCTTGCCGGATCAGGACGACGCCCTGGTGCTTGGCTACGATGTCGTCGGTTCCGTCGTCGGAGGCATCGGAGACGACGATCAGCTGGAGGCGATCGCGTGAATAGTCGAGGTGGAGGGCGTTCCTCAGCTTCGCCTCAATGACTTCGGCCTCGTTGTGGGCGGCGATGATCATCGAGACAGAGAAGGCTCCGTCGCCGGGCTGCGGCCGCCGGCGAAGCAGGTGTGCGAAGAGGGCCAGCAGGAGGGGATAGCCAAGGTATACGTACCCGAGCGCGCCGAGACCGACCCAAAAGAGCGTTGCTCCGGTCATCCCAGGGGATATATTTGGCCGGCGGACGCGCGGTTCCTCCTGTGCCGGTCTCTCTCAGGCGCGCCCGACGATGGGTGCCCGCCGGTGTCGAGACGGCCACCTGAGAATCCCGGCCGGGAGAAGTCTCCAGTCGCGCTTGCCGCGTGCAGCCTGTCGTGGATTCCAGTTAGTGCGTCGTCGGGGACGCCTCTCCCCGATGCAGGGAGGCAATTCCGGAGCGAAGAAAGCAACGTTGGAGGAGGGTGCGGGACATGGTGGGCAGCGGTAGGCTGCTTCTGAGTCAGCCACCCGAGAATGTTGTGAGCTACCCGGCCGCGGCCGGTGCGGGAGGTGCTAGTTGCTAGCAGTGGTCGGCGCAGGATCTTGGGGCAAGAACCACGTGCGCAGTTTCGCGGAGCTCGGTGCGTTGAGCGCGGTTTGCGACACGGATGAGGCAGCGCTGGAGAACGTTCGGGGGACCTATCCGGGAGTCAGGACGGGCACGGATCTCGAGCGCGTTCTGGCAGACCCCGAGATCAAGGCGGTGGTGCTCGCAACTCCGGCGGCGCAGCACTACGCGGGAGCGAAGGCGGCGCTGGCGTCCGGCAAGCACGTGCTGGTAGAGAAGCCCATGACGCTGCGGGCGGAGGAGGCTGAAGAGCTGAATCGACTCGCGCTGGGCGCGGGGCTCGTGTTGATGGTGGGGCATATCCTGGAATATCATCCGGCGGTGCGGAAGCTGAGAGAGCTAACGGCGGCGGGCGAGCTTGGGAAGCTCGCCTACCTGTACTCCCATCGCCTCAACCTGGGGAGAATCCGCACGGAGGAGAGCGTGTGGTGGGACCTAGGGCCGCATGACGTGTCGCTGATCCTGGAGCTGCTTGGTGAGTCGCCGGAATGGGTGCAGGCAACGGGGCAAGCCCAGGTCACTCCGGGAGTGGCCGACGTGGTGGTTGCCTGCCTCGGATTCGCCGGCGGCGCGCGTGCGCACATCTTCGTGAGCCGGGTGCATCCCTTCAAGGAGCAGCGGTTGGTGGTGGTGGGGACAGATAAGATGGCGGTGTTCGATGACGTCGTGAGCGAAGGGAAGCTGAAGGTCTACCCAAGTCACATCACGGGGGACGACCAGCTTCCGGCTGCCACGGGGGGGGAGCCGGAGGTGGTCCCGATAGATGCGGGCGAGCCCCTGCGGGCGGAGTGCGAGCACTTCCTGGAGTGCATCGAGGATGGGTCTCAGCCGCTCACGGGAGGAGAGAGCGGCGTGCAGGTCACGCGCGTGCTGGAGGCCTGTCAGCGCTCGCTAGACCAGCATGGCGCGCGGGTCCGGCTGGCGGAGCCACACTAGAAGCTGTTTCACAACCTCCATCTGAGGTTATGAAACAGCAGCACAGGCCGCCAGGCTCCAGCAGGCGCATTTCATGCCAGTGTCTCCAGCGGACAGCGAGGCGAGTGAGGGTTAATGCGCTCTAGCAGTCGATGGCGCGCGCACCCGGGACGCACAGCTTGGCGTCTGGATGGGGTGTGACCCCTTTTCTCCGGGCTGGTCGGAGGGCAGTGATCGTAGGAGGCACATTCTTGTGCCGACAGCGTGGACAGTACGTCGCGACAAGAATGTCGCTCCTACGCACCCAGGCTTTGGGGTCACACCCTCCGGATGTCGTGGCTTTGATTCTTGTCACAGGTGAGGTATAATCGGGTGCAGGGCTCGCGGTTTCGTCCCAGGAGGTGTGGGCAACCGCAGCCGCGCTGTCGAGTTCGGGGCGTAGCGCAGTTTGGCCAGCGCGCCTGCCTTGGGCGCAGGAGGTCGCCGGTTCGAGTCCGGCCGCCCCGACCATGCAGCTCATCGCCGGGTGCGCTTATTGCTGGGCCAGCTTCGCTCCCAACCGTACGCCGGCAACGATGTCCGTAATCCGCTTGTTCTTCGGGTCAGTCTCTTCGCCGGCCAGGCCTGCCACGAGATCGTTTAGGCTTGTCCAGGTGGTGGCCAAGTAGCCCAGCATCTTGGGGGTGGCGTCGCGGAGGGCCACCTCGATGAAGCGCCGGATGCTCTGCTCCTTGTTCCAACCTCCCGGCCAGACGCGGAAGCCCTTCTCCTGGAAGAAGCGGATGGAGGGGAATTCCTCCATGATCTCGTAGTGCCAGTCGCACATGACGATATCGGTCGAGATCTTATCTATCGCCTGGTAGGTGTCGTTCTCGCTGCTTTCCCACAGGCCATAGCCCATCGTCTCGGCGTTCAGGAGGCGGTCGCCCCAGATCTGCATTTCCACGCCGCGTTTCCCTACCAGGTGGTGGTGGTAGTCGTTGACGGCCTTGGCGAACAGCTCGGCGTTTGGCGTGTCCTTGCAGCGCGGGCACTGGCCGATGACGAATACCTCGTCCATCCCTACGTGAAAGGCGTTCGCCTGGAAGGCGTCGAGCAGCTCGTCGAATAGGTCAAGGACGAGCGGATTAACCTCGGGATGGTTCGGGCACCAGCTCATGCAGTAGAAATCCTCGGCCGTCGCATCGAGCTCAGGCGCCTCGTTGAACTCGGGATGGGCCCGCAGCAGGGCCGCCGGCTTCTCCTTCCATGACTGATGGCCAAGGCAGTTGTACATGGGCACCAGGTTGATGCTCTTCTCCTGGGCCAACTGAGCCAGTCGGCCGGCTTCCGCTGCGGTGATGCCGTCGGCCTCCGCCGCCTCCGGGTGGCTGGCGTACTGGAAGTGTCCGTTGATCTCTGCGATGACCCAGTTGAGGCCCAGCGACGGCGCGATCTCGCCGATCAGACGCTCCAGCGCGGCCAGATTCGAACGGCCGTTCATCATGACATGAATGCCTCTGCGTTCCATAGCTTACCTCCTGTCGGGCTGGTCTTCTCTACCGTTGACCTGGTGACCTGTTTTGGCTCCAGATGGCGTGAGGTCAGATGCGCGCGAGGGGCGGGAACGGACGTTCGTGACAGCGGAGCTTCCTCGCAATGCTCGGTCGTATTATCCGATTCGCTGCGAGCATGGCATTCTGTTGGGTAGACCGGGAATAACAGAGAATAACAAGCGCTGCGAGAGCGGCCTGCTTGGGAGCGGCCGGCGGCGCGCGTCTGGGGGACGAGATGAGCACGGGCGAGCAGAAGGATATGGATGCACGAGCACTCACTCTGGAGGAGCGAGTCAATGTGTTGGAGGGTGAGTTGGCGAATCTGCGGCGGAGCGCGAACCGGCGCAACTGGGCCATCGAGGCGCTGCTTATCGCCATCCTGCTGATGGGAGCGACGGCCTGGATTCTGTGGCGGGGGTAGGGCGGCGACGGGCGGGGAACGGCGGGATTCCCTTCGAGTTCCCCAGGGCAGGCCTTCGCTGGCGCTCAGAATGACAAGGGTGGTGGTGGACATCTTGCTTATCGAGCCAATTCTGGTATAATAGAGTTCAGTATGTCCGTTAGGGCACGCGAGTCTGGAAAGCCGTAGGACGTCGGGGTGAGGAATACGTCAAAAGATGCATCGGCCGATCTCCGTTCCCACGCTGCTTT
>Ga0114922_10001374_pt1 | contig 23232 bp, 17 predicted proteins | sample AartaG_FD_100975 | JGI IMG/M metagenome (GOLD analysis project Ga0114922, IMG submission 100975) | Deep subsurface microbial communities from Aarhus Bay to uncover new lineages of life (NeLLi) - Aarhus_00045 metaG | ecosystem: Environmental > Aquatic > Marine > Oceanic > Sediment | place... | reverse complement strand
CAAGACCCTGACAATCTTCGGCTTTTTCTCCTTTTCGCTGCAACAGGCGTCGGTACATTCCGGTTGGATTGTATCGGCTGGTTGTGGGTCGGACAACTGTACCAGTCCGCCTCCTATCAGACCGGTTATAAGTGCGGCCACCGGTCTGAAGATTGCATAAACAGGCCCCAGCAAACTTAGTGTAACAAGAATGCTATCAACACCGGTTTGGGGTGTTGACAGCAGGAAAGAAATCGTGGCGCCTTTACTTGCGCCGTGTTTTCGAAGAGACATCGACACCGGGATGACGCCGCATGAGCACAACGGCAGTGGTACCCCAAATGCCGATGCCTTCAATAGCGGCCAAATCCCGCTGCCACCAAGATGTCTTTCGACAAGTTGGGCGGATATAAAAACGGACAGCACGCCCGCAACAAAGAAGCCGAACAAAAGATATGGACTCATCTCGGCTAAGGTGCCCCAAAAATCCTTTGCAAAAACCTGTAAAAAATCAACCATTACACACCACTGTTTTCGAATAGATTAAGAATTTTCTATCGTTTGTTTTCACTTACAATCAGACTTTTATGTTGTCTAATACCTTTCGAAGTGTTTGGGCCGAGGCTTTCAGGGCGGCTTGTTCATCCTGTGAAAGTTGGGCTGTTATAATTCTCTCGACACCGGATTTTCCGACCACACACGGGACACTAAGACAAATATCATCAATACCATATTCGCCCTGCAGTAACAATGAGACCGTCAATATGCTGTGTTCATTCCGTAAAATCGTCCCGGAGATACGGGTCAGTGATAGGCCTATAGCATAATAAGTAGAACCTTTATAGTCGATGATATGATAGGCTGAATCCCGCACACGGCGGACGATGTCTTCATGCACCTTTTTAGAATCACAACCCTGACAGATGGCACAATAGTCTTTCATAGCAACGCCGGCGATGTGCGTCATACTCCAGGCGGCGACTTCGCTGTCCCCATGCTCCCCAAGAATGTAGGCATGAACGTTTCGCGTATCAATGCCGCAATGTCGGCTTAACATCGACCGAAAACGGGCACTGTCAAGGACGGTTCCTGAACCAATGACACGCTCACGAGGCCAACCAAGCTGTTTCAGGGCCACCTGGGTCAATGCATCCACTGGATTTGCCACCATAAGGACAACAGCATCGGAATCGCATTTTTTTATTTCATAGCAAATTGATTTAACTATCTCAGCGTTGCGCTGGATCAACTCAATACGGGACTGGCCTGGAATTTGTTTGGCGCCAGCGGTAACAACAATCAAGTTCGCATCAGCACAGTCTGAATAATCACCTGGGCGAATTTCTACAGGAGGGACGAAAGCCAGGCCATGTTCGAGGTCCATAACTTCCCCTTTGACACGCTTTTGGTCGAGGTCAATCAGGGCAATCTCTCCTACAAGGCCGGTATGCATTAACGCATAAACATAGGTTGTCCCGACAAAACCGGCACCTATTACGACTACTTTTCTTTCCTGCTTTTGCATTTTTGGCTCCCCATGATTTTTTCCCGTATGCGATCTATCGTTTTCTCAGGTGGAAACCGGCCTATACATTGTTCCGCATACTTGCACCATTCGACACAGCCAAGCTGTATCTTGGGATTGATCACCATTTGCCCACACCTACGGCATTTTAATTTTGGTTCATCCTTGAAAAACTCTATAGCCTGGCCGCAGTCGGGACATTTCACTTCAAAAACGTCGCCGGGTTTCCAAAATCTTTGGTCTTGTCCGGGACATCTTAGCATAAATTGGCCCTACCAAATTGTATCAAACTGAGTCCACAACTGAGATATCAACCTGTTTAGTAAGCCCTTTGTTGGAGGTAAACTCGTATTTTCTCTGTACCTCCAGTATCACATTATTTTTAGCTACTGTCATTTTGATGTCCTGTTCGTGATTTCTCTGGTGAGCAACAGCGGCTAACAGAAAGGCCTTTTCCAGCCCATCGCCTCTTTTATAATTTGCAACCTCGTCGGGTTGTGCCAGACGTTTACCATCATAAATTGAGTCGTTTTTCATTTGCTCAAGCCAGCTATACACCGCATCGAGCGACATTGATTCCGTTGCCTCTATAGAAACAGGGTTTCGCTCTATAGCAGCCTTGATAAACGGCTGCCAATCACAATTTTCCATATCACGATACGCGTAAAAGGCAAGGTTGGCGGTAGTGTTGCTTTTGCGAATTGATTTGAGATAGTCGATTATCTGTTCCCTGCTGTACTCAATTGAAAGATTGATGGATGGGTTATCGACAAACGTTTTGTCAAAGCCGGGCAATTTCGGCTCAATATGTAAGAATATGCCAAGCTCCTGTAAGAATTTATCAACTTGCGGCACAAAGGGAGCCAGATATTTTCTCATAGCTGGCCTGTCAGATTTTTTTCTCACATCCAGCTTTTCATATTCTGTAAAAGCACAGAGTTGACGGCAGCACATTCTGTCCGGCAGCTTATATGGCGATAGGTCCTCGTCGCTTACCTCTTCAAGCAGTTTCTCAAATGTCTCATCAGCAATCCTGAAATTACTGCCGTGCTCATAATGAAAAAGTACCTCGGCTTTGGCATATTTTGACCCTCGCTTGCATTGGTCACAACAGAACTGAAAATGTTTCTGGTGCTCGCGGTGACATCGGAGGAAATTCGCCAGGGTAAGTGTGTTCAAGTCCGCAGAAAGATAGCTGCCGAGTTGCTCGGCGAAATGTTCGTAAGCACTTGCCTTCATTGTTGCGTCTTTATAAAAGCAGTGTACAAAACCGGTATTGTGAGCTACTATCGTAACCTGCTCATTTCGCAGTGCCCGCTGGGCCTTATCAGAGATAACAGTTCCGTTGAACCACATAGTTTTGGTAGCGATTCTTCTATTGTTAGTCAATACGCCGTCATTTATATCGATAAAATTTTGTGAGTGCAGCGGCGTCAGTATCATATAGATATCTTCCAGCGGTATCCGGCAGACAACAAAAGCTGCCGCCGTATAAAGGGCAGCAAGTGATACGCATTCGCCGGCCGCTTTTTTGTAATTTTTCTTAAAGCCAAAAGCGTTCATCGCCTCGATAGTTTCCGTCTTCCAGTATGGAATAATGTTGCTGTCGTATTTGTCCAGGCCAAAATGCTTGCGAATATCCACATCAAAGTAATATTTATCGCCGTGATAGCCGAACAGTGCGTTACTTCGGGCAATATCTTCAGGCGAGATAAATTTCTCAAATCGTTTAAGCTCCTCGGCCTGGTTGGTAAGACCCCACGTTTCAAGGTCGAGGTTGAACTCATATTCATCCATTATGAATTGTTTCAGACGCATCAGCTTTTTATAGCTGTTTTTACCATCCAGCTTTTTGAAACAGTCAAGCTGCCTCCATTGCCAGATAACCGGGCTCATAATATTAGCCAAAACCAGGCTGTACATCAGTTCCGGAAATACAAAAATTTCCATATCTGAAAGCGTTATCGCCGAACTGTATTTTTCCAATTGGTCGGAGTTCATTTAAATCCGATTCTCCATTTTCACTGTTCTGCAAATTAACACAATTCGGCCAACTCACAGGTTTCACATTCCGGACGAAAATTGCCGTTACAGTTTTCTACGATTCCAATTCTCGATAAGGAAAAATCGTACTTAACAGGGTCAGCCGGCTCAATTTGTCTGAAGCTATCCGTAATTTCTAACGCTGTTGACAAAGAAATACCCTTACGGTCATAAAACCCCAGAATTTTGCACAATCTGGCCATATGCACATCAACCGGCACAATCAGCTTGGCTTTATCAATCGATTTCCATAGTCCCGTATCCACATCATCATCCCGCACCATCCACCGCAGGAAAAGATTAAGCCGTTTGCACGCACTGCCCCTGGCAGGGTCAGCAAGCAAATATTTCAAGCTTCGGGCCGTCTGACCATTATGCGCAGCAATCAGCGAATCACAAAATCTTGATAATGCTGGAACAATATTTTTATCATCACCGCTATGGCCTTGCATAAACAATTCTTCGATACTGCCGAACCTGCTCAAAACAGCCTGTAATAATTCCAGCAAATCCGATAGACAATCGCCGGTGGTAAAGCGGTGCTTAAAACTTTTCAGTTTCTCTCTTTGTTCGGCATTAAAATTCTGTGCATACTCAAAGGGACTGTTACCCATACGCCCAAAGAGGTCGGTCAAACTTTTTTCAATCTGGCCCACTCTGCCATAAGCAAGAGCAGACGCCAGGAACGCAACAATTTCTCTATCAGCCTTACGGCGATATTTATAAACAAACTGCAGCGGATCCGGCTTTATAAGACCGTGGTGGTTATACTTTTCGTACAGCCTTTCCAACACATTTTTTACTTGTCTAATTTGTTTGATCACCAAGAATCGCTGCCTTAAATTCATTGAAACCTGTTTTTTCTATCATTGCTCCGAGCCTTTGATGCGGCTTGCCGTTTGACTTATAAAACTCAATAATCTTATCGATTAGCTCAAGCGCCTGCTCGGTCGTTAGGTCTCTGGTCAGTTCCTGTGAAAGCCGGGGCCTGCCTCCGCCATTGCCGCCGGCAAACAGTTTCCAGCCCTTTTTCATTCCCACAAGGCCGATGTCCTTTATACAGGTCTCGGCACATTGATTTGGACAGCCACTGACACCGATTTTGAGTTTGCCGGGCATTTCCATGCCATGGTATTTTTCGTCAAGCTTTAAGCCTATAGTGAGGCTGTCCTGCATACCGCGTTTGCAAAATGTTGTTCCGGGACAGGCCTTGACACTTCTAACACAAAGGCCCACCGCAGAGCCGGGCGACATACCTAATTCATCCCAGATCGCATCAATGTCGTTTTCATCTATACCCACAATCGCAATTCTTGCTGCACTGGTTATCTTCAAAGCCTGAGCTTGATATTTCTCAGCTACATCAGCTAACCTTCGCAGTGTCTCGGGCTGAACAACTCCACACGGAATGTGCGGAGCTACGGCATAGGTTTTTTTGTCTTGTTGAATAATTACCCCTTTTTCGCCGTCCTGTAACATTTTTGGGCTCCTTTTCAAAATATGGTATTTCAAACTATATCGCCGACAATTTTCGCCTCTTTCAACCAGCTATAGAGAACCGGGACAACAAGCATCGTCAGTACTTCAATTGTCATTCCGCCGAATGAAGGTATGGCCATAGGCACCATAATATCCGACCCGCGACCAGTGGAGGTAAGGACAGGAATCAGCGCTAATATAGTCGTTGCCGTTGTCATAAGGCAGGGTCGAATCCTCCTGGCCCCGGCTTCGATCACGGCCTTACGAACATCACTGGTATTTTCAAAGCCTCTGCCGCGGAATGACTGCTCCAGATACGTGCACATCACAACGCCATCGTCTGATGCAATTCCGAATAGCGCGAGGAAGCCGACCCAGATGGCAACGCTCAAGTTAATGGGATGTACCTGGAAAAGCTGGCGCATATTAACGCCGAAGATGCTGAAATCCAGGAACCAGTCCTGTGCGTAGAACCATATCAGCAGAAATCCGCCCGACCAGGCAACAATTATTCCTGAAAATACCAGTAAGCTGGTTACAGTGGATTTGAACTGGAAATACAGAATCATAAATATAATAAAAAGCGCCAACGGTATCACTACGATAAGCGTCTTTTGAGCGCGCACCTGACTCTCGTAAGTGCCGGCAAAGACATAACTGGTCCCCCGCAGGTTTAACCCGGGCAGGCTATCAATCTCTTCTTCGGTAAGCTCACGGCCATGGGCTGCGGCTGTCCTTGAGGCCTCTTCAAAAGCCTTGTCAAATCTCTGCTCCTGGTCTTTGAGGTAGCGCTGACAGCTCTCCACAACATCAACCTCTGCATAGCCGGGTTTTTTGTCAAATACAACATAGCCGACGAGAAACGTGTCTTCACTTTTTATAGCCTGCGGGCCGCGGACATAGCGAATCTCGGCCAGTTGGATGAGAGGTATCTGTGCTCCGTCAGCAGCAGTGACAAGAACCCTTTTCAACGTTTTAATCTGGTCTCTGAGCTCGCGCAGATACCTGACCCTGACAGGGTAGCGTTCGCGGCCTTCAACGGTTGTCGTAATATGTCTGCCGCCAATTGCAACTTCAATAACATCCTGAACGCTGCGAATGCTCATACCATGCCGGGCTATAGCATCCCGGTCTATGTCAATCTCAATATAAGGTTTGCCCACAATACGGTCAGCCGTTACGGCTGAGGCTTCGACGCCCGGCATTTGCTTGAGAAAATGCTCAATTTTCACGCCAACGCGCTCGATTGTATGCAGGTCGGGTCCCTTTACCTTAACACCCATCGGCGCACGCATACCGCTTTGCAGCATAACTATTCGCGCTGCGATAGGCTGAAGTTTCGGCGCGGAAGTGGTTCCCGAAATCTGTCCGGCTTTTACTATCTCGTCCCAGATATCATCGGGGCTTTTAATATGGTCTCGCCATTGTCTAAAAGGCCGGCCTCGCTTGTCGGGGATAAGCCGGCCGTCTTGGTCGCGAACAAATTCTCTTTTCTTTTTATCATAGCGGAAGCGAACACGATGCCCATCTTTGTTGGTGATATACTCGGACTTGTAATTGATTACGGTCTCTATCATTGATATCGGGGCCGGGTCAAGCGGAGATTCAACGCGTCCAATCTTTCCAACCACCGACTCAATTTCAGGAATAGCCTGAAACGCCATATCCTGCTTTTGCAATACATCGAGACATTCTCCGATAGACGCGTGCGGCATTGTTGTAGGCATATACAGAAAGGAGCCTTCATCCAAAGGAGGCATAAATTCTTTGCCCAGGCCGGGAAAAGCGTGGAACCCCGCTGACCATAAGCTGTTTGCTCTGAGGGGCTGAGGGACAAAGAAGAAGACTTTTCCAAAGCCCAGCCATATCATTCCGGCAAGAATCAAAAGCACTACTGGCATACATAGAAACAGTACCTTGTGCGCCAGACACCATGTCAAAATTCGGGGGTAGAACTTCTGGAAAACTTTGAAAAACAGCAGCAGCCCTCCAATGAGCAAGGTCACGAATATGAGGTTGCGAACCAGTCCCTTAGCAGGGCCCAAAGGCAGCCAATGATTGGTAAGTATTATGCCGACCACAATTATTGCCAGCACATTGGCAATCAAGGGCATCGATCGGTTTGCCCTTTGCGGTATGCGGTCTCTCAAAAGATGATAAAGCCCGATTGCCCCGATGAGAACGCCTATCCACCAGCTAAGCCAGATGACGCTTATGATAGCGGCGGCAATCAATACCCCGCCCAATATGTATCTCTTGATTTTCCTGAAACTGACTTTTTTTGTAAAAAGTATGTGGGCTGCCGGCGGAATTATGGTTAGAGCGACTATTACGGAAGCAATCAGAGCGAACGTCTTGGTAAACGCCAGAGGCTTGAAAAGCTTTCCTTCAGACCCCGTCATTGTAAAGACCGGCAAAAAGCCTACTACCGTGGTTGAAACGGCTGTCAGAACGGCACTGCCGACTTCGCTGGCCCCTTTATAGACAACCTCCAGTTTATCATCGTCGGGCCCTGCTGCATCGAGGTGCCTGAGGATATTTTCAGAAATAACGATACCCATATCCACCATAGTGCCTATCGCTATCGCAATGCCAGATAAGGCAACAACGTTGGCATCCACGCCGAATACCTTCATAGCTATAAAACACATCAGTATCGCCAAAGGAAGCAGGGCGCTGATTAGTACCGAGCTTCTTAGGTGCAGGACCAAAATGATGACCACAATGATGGTAACCAGTATTTCCTCGGTAAGAGCTGTGCTCAGTGTGCCGAGGGTTTCGTAGATAAGGCCGGTACGGTCATAGAACGGGACAATTGTCACCTTGGAAACTGTGCCATCAGGCAGAATTTTCTTAGGAAGTGACGGGGAGATTTCTTCGATTCTCTTTTTTACGTTCTTGATGGCCTCAAGAGGATTAAAGCCGTAGCGGACAACAACCACGCCGCCGACGGCCTCGGCTCCGCCTTTGTCCAGCGCACCCCGCCGCACTGCAGGCCCCAAGCTAACCTTTGCAATATTCCTGACGAGTATCGGAACATTGTCATTAACCTTTATCACCGTATTTTCGATATCGGCAACGCTTTTAATATATCCGATTCCTCGAATCACATATTCAACACGATTAATCTCAATAGTGCGTGCCCCAACGTCGACATTAGACGCTCTTATGGCCGAGAAGACCTCAGTGAGATTTACGTTCGCAGCCCGCATGGCATCGGGGTCAACATCGATTTGATATTCCTTGACGAAGCCACCAACCGAAGCAACTTCGGCCACACCTTCAGCCGATTGCAGAGCATCTCGGACGGTCCAGTCCTGCGCGGAGCGAAGTTCCTGTAAGTCCCAGCCACCAGTAGGATTGCCGTCTTCGTCACGCCCTTCGAGCGTGTACCAGAAAACCTGCCCGAGAGCAGTTGCGTCGGGCCCAAGGGCCGGCTGGACCCCTTCGGGAAGTGTGCCAGGGGGCAGGCTGTTGAGCTTCTCAAGAATGTTCCAACGTGACTCCTCGAAGCGAATGTTTTCCTTGAAGATTATGTAAATAGAGGAAAAGCCGAACATAGAGAAACTGCGGATGGTTTTTACGCCTCGCACACCCAGCAGCGACACCGTCAACGGATAAGTTATCTGGTCCTCGACGTCCTGGGGCGAACGTCCCATCCATTCCGTAAAGACTATCTGCTGGTTCTCGCCTATATCCGGTATGGCATCGACGGGGACGGGTTTGCGCGGCAGTCCCCAAAGGTCCCAGTCGAACGGCGCGACCATCACGCCCGCACCAACGGCCAGTATCACAAGCAGCGCTACTACCAGCTTGTTCTCAAGGCAAAACCGTATTACTTTGTCTATCGGTGACTGTTTCTCGTTGCTCGGCATATCCATTCTTTCGCGCCTACAGTATGTCTAACTCTTAGTCTTTGAACTGTGGCAGTTTAGCCAAATATTTTTGCGGATTCGCCTTGAACTTTTCCGCACACGGGGAACAACAGAAATAAACCTTTTTGCCTTTGTGCTCAATAGAGATATTCTTGTTGATGGGGTTGCCCATAACCGGGCAAGTTATCTGCTCGGTTGCGACAGGAGCAGGCTCTGATTTCTTCTTGCAGCCGGCCAGCACAACCAGGCCGACCAGCAACATACCTGTCAGGAGCACCATCGTAATGATTGTTTTCTGTCTTGCATTCATTTTTGTTCCCCTTTCAAAATATGCTTTTAGTTTGGATTTAATGGCTATGACCATGATGACCCATCGGTGCTTTTTCTCCTTCCGGATTCATCATACTGGGCTTTGCCTGTATCTGAAGGGCAGAGTCGATTTTGAAATTGCCATTAGTTACAACGATTTCGCCCTCAGCTAATCCTGATTTTACGATATAGTAATCACCTGCCCTGGGGCCGAGGACTATTTCTCTTCCCTCGAAGGTCGGTTTTTCTGCGTCCGGCTTTTGAACATATACAACCGCACGGTCGAGTTTTCTTCCCGTCACCAATGCCGCTGAAACGGGAATAACCAAAGGCGGCTCGCCGGAGGTGTCGGCGACGACAAAACCGAGTTTTTCGGCAGTCACCAAATCCATACCGCATATGTCGCAGGTCGAGGCGCTGTCCTTGACTATTGAAGTATGCATAGGACAAATCCATTTACCTGCCATCTCAGGGGTCATAACCCTGCCGCCTTTGGCGACTTTGGCGTGAGCGACGGCCCTTACGAACATATCAGGCTTTAGCCTGCTGTCCGTATTATCCACATTTACTCTGACCTTAACGGTCCGTGTCTTGTCACTGAGTACGGGGTCGATAAAAGTAATCCTGCCTTTGAAAACTTCACCCGCATAGGCCTCGGTCGTAAATTCAACTTCCTGTCCGTATTGCAGCCACGGCAAATCAGATTCGTAGGCGTCCAGCTTGACCCAAAGCCGCGACAGGTCTGCAATAGTATAAAGCTTCGTGCCCTCCTTCACATACATACCTTCCGTGGCGTTTTTGTGAATAACCACTCCGCCAATCGGGGCATAAATAGTAATATGGTCAACCGGTCTTCCGGTCTTTTCGAATTCCTCAATCTGCTCGGCTGTCAATCCAAGCCGTCTGAGCTTCACTCTGGTAAGGGATTTTGTGGAAGACAGAAGCAACTCAGCCTGGGCGCTTATCAGTTCCGGGCTGTAGATTTCGACCATGTGGTCGCCTTTGTTGACGGTGATTCCGGTAAAATCCACGAAGAGGCGGTCGATCCTGCCGGCCACCCAGGCGGTAATATTCTTAACCCGCGTCTCATCGTAGTCTATTTTGCCGACCATCCGAATCTCGGCAGTGACGAATTTGCGCTCCACAATTGAGGTCTGGATTTCCATCAGCTTGGCGGCTTCTTCGGAAACTACCAGTTCGCGGGGGCCCGCGCCGGCGGCAGAATCAGTGGGCATCGGAACCAAATCCATCCCGCAGATGGGACACTTGCCCGGCCCATCGCGAATGATTTGAGGGTCCATCGAACAATACCACTTTTGCGCAACAGTCTGGCCACTGGAAGGCTTTTGACCTGGGCCGGCAGCAGGTCGCTGTGAAACTGACTTCAAAAAATACCCCCCAAGAAAGGCTGCGACCACCAAAACAGCTATCTTGAGCCGTCGACCTCCCAGCAGTGATTTGATACGCGTTATTTCCATATCAGCTTTCCTTATGCCCAATTTATCGTCCTATTTCTCCTCATTTGCATTTACTGCTTCTCCCAGTTCACCGCCTGCGAGCATCTCCAGCTCAGCCAATTTTTGCTGATGGTCCGTCAACGCCCTTTCATAACCCAGCTGGTACCTTAGCAGCATCTGCTGCGATTCTATAAGGACCAGGAAATCCATTGTTCCAGCCTTGTAAGCGATTTCTGATGTCCGGACCAGCTCCTCGGCCTTCGGAATCAGTGTATCCGCATATAAATGTATCTTTCTTGCCGCCTCTTCATAGTCATATAGAACCTCCACGGTCTTTGCCAGAATCGTGTTCTGGATGTCAAGTTTGTGGTAAGTTATCTCTCTCATTTCCGCCTGTGCCTGGCGTTCGGCCGCCTTGTAGCTTTCCCGCCACAAAGGCAGAACCATCGAAAACAGCAGGATCACAGGGTCCTTGCCGCCGGATTGAATCCACTCTACACCTGTCCCGATATCAGGATAAAATCTCTTTTTGGCAAGTTCTATCTTCTTCTTCGCCGCCTCAATTTCCCACTCGAGACTCCCAAGTTCAGGATTCTTGGCAATCAGCAGCGTCATTACATCTGAGATATCGAAGTCAACTTCCTCAAATTCTCCCCTTTTGGGCCACGCAAGCTCCGCTGTCGGTGGACGATGCAACGCTGCGTTAAGCCTTGCAACCACAGGCTCTCTGAACGCTTCCAGCGTCTCTAACACATTCTCCATATTCGCCAACTGTATCTGAGCGTGCAGCAGGTCCCGGTGAGTGCCGGTATTAGTGATATACTTGCTTCTGGCAATCTCCTCAAAATGCTGCAGCAGTTGAAGATTCTCACGCGTAATCCTGACCGCCTCAGCGAGGTAAACGTACTCGGCAAAAGCGTCTTTGACCTGCCAGAAAAGCTTGAGCTTTGCCGCTTCATACTTTTTCATTGCAGCTTTTGCCTTTGCCCCTGCCATCTCTGTTCGCGCCTTAAGCGTTCCGAACCACGGAAAGGACTGCATAATCCCGAACTTCTGATGTTGAGGACCGACCTTCGTTTCCACTTCTTTAATAAAATTGCCGTACGTAATCCTGGGGTCAGGCAGCGTTTTCGCCTGTGGGACCTGCTCTATGGCGGCTCTCCAATGCTCGAAAGCCGCTTTCAGCCCGGGATTATTCAAAGCGGCGTAGGCAAGATAGTCTGAAAGCTCGGAAGACTCAGTCAACTCCGGCAATTTCTCTTCGCTTGTGAAGGTAGTAATACCTCGCTCTTGAGATGCACAACCGGATATAACCAGGCACGCCGTCATTACAACCGTTGCGACTATTCCTGTCTTTTTCATTTAGCCACTCTATACTGTGCACCCACTTCACTATACATAGACGAAATCCACTTCCACACACCAAAAAACTAACCTTCCGCCGCCTGCCATCTCACGAGTAGCCATCCTCAATCGCCTTTTTAATGCCATATTTTATCGCCTTCGCGTTTGATGTACCAGTTTGAGAATCTCATCCAGCTTTTTTTGTTTTTCCTTTTCCGATGTTCCTTTTACAGCTTCAGTTACGCAGTTCTTAAAGTGCTTTTCTAAAATCTTTTCTTCCACGCGCCCCAAGGCCCCTTTGATAGCATATATCTGGTTTAAGATGTCGATACAGTATTTACGCTCTTTTATCATCCTTTGAACGCCGCGAACCTGCCCCTCAATTCTCCTCAATGCAACCAGATTGTCCTTGTGACTCGGATTCTTTTTCATCTTTTATCCCTTTTGGCTTTGTTCTTCCATTATACCCCCCTGGGGTATATTATGTTCGAAAAAAAATATCTTTTTCCTAATTCACGTCTGGGCCGCTGTTTCCGGGGATATAGTACCACCAGCGACGATATTATCGTCACTGTTATAAAGCACAAGCCTCTGGCCGGGACAGGGGGCGAATTGGGGCTTGTCAAATTCAACAGTCATATCGATTTCGCCCGCATCAACAAGTTTACATGGCCGGAGGTCGCCATACGAACGAATTTTGCCGTACATCTGTTTATCTCCAACAAGCTCTTTGGGTATGAGGACGTTAATCTTCTCTGCCTTAATAGTACGACAGCTCACTTCTTCTCTTGTACCCAGTGCGATAGTGTTTCTTTTGGCGTCTATTTTGCCCACGTAAAGCGCTTTGCCGCCGGCAAAACCAATACCTCTTCTTTGGCCGAGCGTATAATTGGCAATCCCCTTATGTGTGGCTATCTTGTTACCCTGCATATCTGTTATGTCACCGTGCTGGTTAGCCTGAGCATCGGTTAAGGCATCTCGATAGTTTCCTTCGCCGGCAAAACATAATTCCATGCTTTCTGCCTTTTCGGCAACGGTCAACCCTAAATCAGTCGCAATCGAACGAACTTTCTCTTTCGTCAATTCGCCTAAGGGCAGAATAAACCTTGCAAGTTTCTCCAAAGCTATTCCATATAGAAAATAGCTTTGGTCTTTAGTTTTGTCCTTTGCTCTGCCAAGGTATACTCGAGCCTCGGTTTTAGAAACTCTGGCATAATGGCCTGTAGCAAGGCAAGGTATTCCGAACGTTTCTTCAATAAAATCCCAAACAAGCAAAAACTTCAAAAGCGTATTGCAGTCAACACAAGGGTTGGGAGTTTGGCCCTTGGCATAGGATTGACGGAAGGGCTTTATTATAAGCTCTTCGAAGGCTTTAGTAACGTCGATAAAATAATGAGGAATATTTAATTCGTTGCAAACAAAAGCGGCATCAGCTCCACAACAACCCCGCTTACCTGCATCACACGAAACGGGTATCTTCATCGTGATACCCAGCACCTCCCAGCCTTGCTCTTTGAGAAGATAAGCGGTAACGCTGCTGTCGACCCCGCCGCTCATTAGCACCGCGATTTGCCTGGAAGATTGTTTCTTGGGCCGCCACGATGAGAAAGTCGGCTCTAATAATTTGACGTTCCACTTATCAGTTGCCATATATCGATAGTCCTCACTCGAACAACACAGTGCTGATATAGCGTTCGGCTGTATCAGGTAATATGACAACAATCAGTTTGTCGGTATTTTCCTGACGCTTGGCTACTTTGACTGCTGCTGCCGGAAAGCACTGCTGAGTCAACCGGCTCAATCCCTATGGTTTTGACAGAGGACTTTCGCGATTTAAGTACCTCGCCGACATTTTTAACTTCTATAACTTCCTGACCCTGCTCGGCAAAACTTGCAGGAGCATTTCTTACAGGCTCACCTTCATCGAGCAGCACTTCAAGAATATCACCTGTTTCGAGCTTTTCAAGCTCAAGTTTTGCTTTCACAAAGTTTTACGGACACGCTATGCCACGCAGGTCGATAATATGATTTTTGGTTTTGTTGCTTTCGACATTGGCTTTCTCCACCGTCGGTTTAGCCTTAAACTTGAGATTGGCATCGAGTGACAGGAAAAGCTCTTCGACTCGATTAACCAAATCTTCGACCTGCTCAAGCAAATCCTCGATTGATTCTATATCTCCCATTCTCCAGTCAAGAGCATTATTAAGCAACTGTTGTACCTCAGGTTTAAACCAGCCTGGCTCAATAAGATGTTTACTAAATGCAGCCAGAATCTGCCTGTCTTTTTTTGGCTCTATGCCGAACGTGACCAGAAGTGTCCTTGCGGCGGCAATAATCGCTTTATAAACATTTTCGCTGCCGGCACGTGCCAAAATACGACGGGGCCTATGCGGCTAATCAGCATAGGCCCTGAACTTTTGCAAACCTTTATGTCATTCCCGCGCAAGCGGGAATCCACTCAGCGCAGCCGATTACTCAGGCCAGAACTTCTTGTCAAGCCAGCCCTTCGCAAGTTCGGCGAAGTCCCTGAGGTTGATCGCTCTATCGCCCAGGTCCTCTAAGTTGTACAGATTAGCGGCCGAGTGCACAGTGAAGATTCCCGTTTCATCGGTGGCGATGTACGCAACCTCCTCTGCCGACAGAGCGTATTTGTAAACACGAACGTCGTCTATCGTACCCTCAAACGGGGCTCTGTCATCGTCAGACATGTTGCCTATCGTCAAATCATTGGTATCCGGTGAGAGGAAGGGTATGGCACTTATATTTGCATCGTTGTTCGTGGCCATAAGCTCACCATTTATGTAGCATTTTACGCTGTTGCCGTCGTACGTCCCGGCTACATGAATCCATTCATGGCGGTCGAGTGGATTCTCAACCTCGTTGCTTTCCGCGGCGTACCTCTCATACGAATCGTCCCCAGCATCATAATCATTACCGTCGCGCACCATGAATATCAACTGGTCGTCGTCACCTATTTCGATTTCGTAACATTCTTTGTTGTCTGCACCTTTGACAACTACGCGAGCAGCGTTTTGGCCTTCGGAATAGTAAATCCATGCGCAGACACTTACCTGCTGCATAGACCTAAGCATCTCCGTATCCGTCACGCGGACCCTGCCGCCGTCAAACTCCAGAGCGTTGCCATCGTAACCGGCAACCCACCATGCGTTGACATCTATGGTCTCTATCACACCGTTGTTGTCATAGCCGGCGTAATCGGTAACTATACTACCGGTACCGTCGTCCAGCTTCCACCAGCCAACAAGGTTAGCCTCACTCGGTGGCTGTACCGGACTGAGATTGACATCTACCTCAAGCCACTCATCGGCCATTATCTTGACATCCTCATAGTCGACCTCGCAGTCGTTGTTCAGGTCGGCTTCAGGCGCCGCCCTGCGAGAAGGAATGCAACTGCTTGGATACAATCGGATATTGTCGAAGTATACGACACCCAAACCAGCTTCGGCCCCCCAGTACCGGATGCCAAAACCAATACACAGGTTGTCGAGATTGGCGAGGTTTACGTCGTTGGTGGAAAAGTGACTAATGGGAATGAGCCACTCCTGCCAATCTTCAATCTGTACGTCAGTCATATCTTCGTATTCGGCGGCGTCGCCGTACTTGACCTGGAAATCATTCCCATCGTTGTCCTTCAGAAACACATACATCTGCTCGGTGATTGTGGCAGCGTTGCCTGAGTTGCCGTAGAACCAGAGCGACAACAGCTTTAGTTCGAAGCTTGTCCAGTCATTGGGTTCAAGGCCTATGCTTTCTATCTCAGAATAATAGCCGGGGCCCAAGTCATACCAGTTGTCATAATTATACCTCATCGAGTGTTTGCCGATAACCGGTGGCGTGGAGCGAAGCGAAATCGTCGCGCTTGCTATCTTATACCAGTCATTACCTGGGGGGTCCTGCGCCGTGTCGTCTTCAAAATCGTCGATGGTGATGAAGTTTGCTACCCTAAATCTCCAGATGTTGCCTCTCCAGCTGTTCGGGCTGTTGACCTCATTGACACGCCAATAGTAAATCTGGTCTAAATCAAGCAGGCCGCACGGGTCATAGCTGCAGGCGTCCTGGTGGCTGTACTCGACGTTCGGATAGCTGGCGTAGTTGGAGCTGTTGACATCGTTGATGTCGTTCCAATTGGTGCCCAGGAATACATCGTGGGAGACTGCATAATCTCCCGGACTCCAGCTACAAACTACATCATAGGGCACGTCTCCCGCGCCATCGTATGGGTAGGGTTTCCAGGCAAGTCCAAGGTCTTCGCCCCTGAACAGTGCCTGAATTTTGCTCTCGGGCAGCGCATAGTCATACACTCTAAAGTCGTCCATCTTACCAGCGTATTCTTTGTTCTCCCAGGTTGAAGAGCCAATGTTGAACGGCGCGTTCTGAACATTGGCCAGGGTATTCTGAGTATACGTATTTGAAGCTACTAACTCACCGTCGAAGTACATACTCATTGTATCTGCATCCTCGTCCTTGACAAAGGCCCAGTGGTGCCATCCTTCTATGTCGCCCGGGTCTTTGCCGTCGAAATTCCACCTTAGTACGTCACAACTGTCATTGCCTGCTCGCCATAGCGCATCTTCCTCATCATCTGAGACTATAGCCACCTGCACATGGTAGGGTCCGGCCTCACCGCCGGTACCTGTATCGAAGACCCAATTATCTTCGTCCCCGACCGAATCCTTCAGCCAGACCGAAACGGTTATTCCACGGTCAATCTCGCTGAGTACAGCCGTCGGAACGTCTATAGCTGTTGCCTCCTCACCACCGATGTCGAAGATGCGGCAGCCGTCCCATTGACCATTATTAGGGTCCCAGAGGGCTTCAGGTCCGTCCATCGGTCCGTGATAGTTGCGGCCGGAAGAATCGTGGGCCACATGTCCGCTGGCCTCATCTAACTTGTACCAGAGCAGAAGATTAGGGTCAACAATAGGACTTACTGTCGTAAACCACCAGATCTTGCCTTTCCAGATTACACCACTGTTGTTCGCATCGACCCGCCAGTAGTAAGTCGTCGTGTACTCGACGTCGTTGGGCCCGCAGGGGTCAGAGTAGTTGACATCCACGGTGTTGAGGTCAACACTTGGGTGGCTGGTGTAGGTGGCCTGGTTAACATCGTTAAAATCGGTGCCGACGTACACATTATGTGAGGTTGCATTATCTCCCGGCGTCCAGTGCAGGACCACATCCAGCTCGACATTTAAACTGCCCCTGGGTGGATACGGATACAAGGCAAGGTTCGGGTCGGGCGGCAAAGCTGTTACCACAGTGTTGCCTTCGTTCACCTCGACAACCACTATGCCGTCGCCATCGTAGGCGGTAATCTGACCTGCCGCGACATTAGCATCTATCACGGCCTTCACATCGCCCCATATTCTGAATTCACCTTCCTCGATATCTACCCGCCAGTCGTCCGTAAAAGTACCAGTAGGCGATTCGTCGCTACTCGAGCCCCCGTGAACGAACTCGCTGCAGTCGATAACTCCTCCATCGAGATTCAACCAGATATTTCCTGCCCGGCCTGCTGAGCCTGGAAACCTAAACAGGCCTCTTATCTGAATCAATCCACCGGTCATATTGATGGTGATAGGTGCTGAACCTCTAATCCCACCCATATTCATTTCGTCCATGACAATGATAGTCCCTCCACTCATATTAATTTCACCGCCGCCATTGTCGCCGATTGAGAAATCGTCGCCAATCTCGAAGTAACCGCCGCTCATATTAACGTAAAGCTCACCGGCTTTGTCCGCTCCTGTAAAATCGCCCGCAACTACAATACAAGGGTCACCACCTATATTGACTATGTTGATTCCGTTATCCGTACCTCTCCACCCGGCCATAATCTCAATATAGGGGCTCCCGTTAATGTTGATGATGGCTGTTCCGCCGCCATCAATCCACCACCACGCTGCATCATCGTCATACTCGTCTCTTACGATGACCGTTCCGTTTGTATTTATATCCATGACCAGCGTGTTGCCGGCCGCCAGACAAGGCCCTATTAAGGTGCGAACGTCTGCGTTGCAACCGATGCCGATTATGGGCCCTTCGTTGGGTGAGTAAACTGCGAGTCCCACGGTGACCTGGTCGATGTATGCCGTGTCACCGTCGTCTGGAACACCGTTATTCCAGTTATCGCCATTGCACCAGTCGCGGTCGCCCCCACCGTTGGTCCAGATAGTGGTGCCGGCTAAAGCATCATTAACCAGACACAACCCTAAAACGATAGAAATTAGGAGAGTTACTCTTCTGTACATGACATTCCTCCTTAATTAAATTGCACCTAAACCCTCTTTTCCTTTGGCACAACGCCAAACCTCTATTGCTTTCAACACGCGTTAAAAAATCTCACTCTCACCATATTTCGTACCTGCCTCTGACAATCTTTGAAGAGTTGACTTTTTTACCTCCTCAAACTTAAACGCCAGGCAGGGTGTGTAATAGAACTTACAAAAAGTTATTTCTGCGGCACAAAACTCCCACTTTCGGGCCACAAACGGCCATCAAAAGTCTGCACCTTACCTCTCATTTTGCCAATAAACGCCAAAAACTGCACAGGCCTGAGGCCTAAGACCCACAGACCCTGCGTGATTCTACTTATACCAAATTTGTCGCCCCTCGTCAACATAAAAAAAAACGAATTATCGGCCGTTATGCACCTTTCGCAGGATTGCGCAAGAACCTAAGCCCGGACCGACTATATCCGCCATCTCAATCCCGCTATTGACCCCATCGTCAGGCAATTTCTCACGCGTGGTTATGCAGCGTCCCCACAGCAAGCAGCGCGTTGAAGCTCCAGGGGCGGGTACGTTCTGGCGAAGCCGCCGAATCACTGCTTGTTCATGCGTCACCGCCTGAAACCGGGACTGTGCTGCCACAAAACCACTGATAGCAAATAAAGTGCCGAACAGAATTGAAGAATTTTGCATTTTCTGGAAAGTTCGCGAATTATAGCCGATTTTTTGATTTTTTTGCAAACACTGGTTGACAAATTCGTGTAATATACTACTAATAGAATAGGAATAATAGGAGACGGACTATGAGGCTTTTCGAACCAGGTATGGGATACGGGCCATATTGGAGTTGGCCGAAAACTACGGCAGGGGCCCTTTGCAGCTCAAGATTGCTGCCCGGCGCCAAGAGATATCGGTCAAATATCTTGAACAACTGATGGCCATACTCAAATCGGCAGGAATTCTAAGAAGTATCAGAGGCTCCAAGGAAGGATGCGTTCTCGCCAGGTCAGGTTAAGGTTAGCGATTGTTTTAATTGCTTAGAAGGTCCGGTAATTACAGCCGAGTGCGTTGAAGACGAGAGTTACTGTGCAAGAACAGCTGATTGTGTAGCGAGGCAAGTCTGGGCCGAAGTGCATAAAGCAATTATGACGGTTTTGCGATATATCACATTGCAGAACCTTGCTTTAAAGAAACAAAACACAGATGCTGAATTTATAGCAGCAAGCGAAAGGGCTATCTGTCCCAATATGAAGAAAATCACGTTGGAAAAGGTTGCATGGGCACTTGAAGATATGCAATATGAAATAACCGTATCCCAGGAAATAAGGGTAGAAGCAAGAAAAGCTCTTGATAGAATGGTCGAGGTTTTGCCGGCGAGACAAGAATGGTAGAGATTGGAGAGAATTCGGTTGGTATCGTGCAGACCAGGGCGATGAGGGTCGTGGAGCCGGATAAGCCTCTGGAGTTGGAGTGCGGCAAAACATTGGCTCCTATTGATGTTGCCTGTGAGACATACGGTGAGCTTAACGAAGCTGGAGACAACGCCGTTTTGATTTGCCACGCTCTCAGCGGCAACGCCCATGTCGCCGGCTACAACAACCCCGACGAAAGAAAACCCGGCTGGTGGGACATCATGGTCGGGCCGGGCAAGGGTATCGACACTAACAAGTATTTTGTCATCTGCTCAAACTTCTTAGGCGGCTGTGGTGGGACAACAGGGCCATGCTCGACTAACCCTGCGACAGGCAAGCCATACGGCTTGGACTTTCCGATTATAACCATAGCCGATATGATTAGGGTACAGAAGCTGTTGCTCGATAAGCTCGGCATAAAAAAACTCCTGGCAGTGGTTGGCGGTTCGATAGGCGGGATGCAGGTCCTGCAGTGGACCATTGAATATCCCGACTTTATTGCCGCCGCCATACCAATTGCCACAGCCACGCACCTCGGAGCCCAGTCGATTGCTTTCGATGCCGTAGGCCGAAATGCAGTATTGGCGGATTCAAATTTCGCAGGTGGACAATACAGCGACGAGAAAGGCCCGGATAGAGGGCTGGCAATCGCACGGATGATCGGGCACATAACATACCTGTCAGAGCAAGGCATGCGCGAAAAATTCGGGCGCCGACTGCGAAGTGCCGACAGCTATAGCTACGATTTCAACTCCGAGTTTGCCGTTGAGACCTACCTGGACCATCAGGGCCAAACCTTCGTGGAAAGATTCGACGCCAATAGTTATCTCTACATAACCAAGGCGGGGGACTATTTCGACCTGAAAAAAGACTACGGGTCCCTGGCCAAAGCCTTTGCGAACGTCAAATGCAGGTTCCTCATAATTAGTTTCGCAAGCGACTGGCTCTTTACACCGGCACAATCCAAAGCAATAGTCAACGCGCTGGTGGCCAACGGCAAAGATGTTAGTTACTGCAACATTGCGTCACCTTATGGTCACGATGCATTCTTATTAGAACCGCAAGTACTTGGCTCTTTTATTTCTGACTTCTTAGCTGCTACACATCGGCCGGGAGTGAAAAAACAGCACAGGAGTACAAAAACACAAGATAACTATCAGGTACGAAGTTTTGAACAGGCCCACCGCATCCGAGTTGACTATGAGGTGATTGAATCGCTGATAGAGCCCAACAGTACAGTTCTGGATATTGGCTGCGGCGATGGAGAATTACTGGCAAACCTTATCGCTGACAAGAAAATAAGAGGTGAAGGTATCGAGCTTGACCAGGACCTTGTCCTGGCTTGCGTAAATCGGGGATTGTCGATTATACAGCACGACGTCGAACAGGGTCTGGAGAATTACGCTGATAAGAGCTATGACTATGTAGTACTGTCACAAACGGTGCAGACAGTGAAAAATCCCGAAAAGGTATTTACCGAATTGCTGCGCGTTGGCAGGAAAGTGATTGTGAGCTTTCCCAACTTTGCACACTGGCGGTGCAGAGCACAGATGTTTTTCAGGGGCAAAGCTCCGGTAACCAAACAACTGCCTTTTGACTGGCACAACTCGCCGAACATACACTTTCTGTCACTGAAGGACTTCGACCGGTTCTGCAAAAAGCTGAGCGTTAAAGTAGAAAAGAAGATTCCGTTGATTAAAACGCGTCTTAGCCCGGTAAAATTTGCACCTAATCTGTTTGCCGAGCAGGTAATTTATCTAACGAGTAAGGAATGAACTATGCACAAAGCGATTGAATACCATTTGGAAACTCTGGCCCTACACGCCGGCCAGCCCGTTGATTCAGATACGTTAAGCCGAGCTGTCCCAATCTATCAGACAACCAGCTACTTGTTTAAAGACACAGACCACGCGGCAAATCTATTCGCCCTCAAAGAGTTCGGCAACATCTACACCCGTCTGATGAACCCTACGACAGATGTCTTGGAGAAACGCTTGGCCGCGCTGGAAGGCGGTGCAGGCGGCTTGGCCTTAAGCTCAGGCCAGTCGGCAATCTACGTGAGCATCTTTAACATTTGCCGTGCCGGAGGCCACATCGTCTCTTCAAACTCGCTCTACGGCGGAACAGTAACACTGTTTAGTCAGACATTCTCAAAACTCGGCATCGAAGTTACTTTCGTTGACCCCAGAGACCCGGACAATTTCGCCAAGGCCATTAGGGACAACACACGCCTCATCTACATAGAAAGTATCGGCAACCCCAAAAACGACATCTTGCAATACGAAAAAATAGCTGACATCGCCCACAAAAACGGCATGCCCGTAATCTGCGATAACACTGTCACTACCCCCATCCTCTTTAGGCCGTTTGACTACGGCATCGACATCGTAGTTCATAGCTGCACGAAATTCATCGGTGGTCACGGCACCTGTATCGGCGGAGCAATCGTCGCCTCGGGCAAGTTCGACTGGACAAACGGCCGCTACCCTGACCTCACCGAGCCCGACCCAAGCTATCACGGCGTAAAGTATGTCGAGTCCTTTGGCGAACTGGCCTATATCATAAAAGCCCGAACACAATTTCTACGAGATATGGGCAGTTGTATGTCACCCTTCAACGCCTTCCTGTTCTTGCAGGGACTTGAGACGCTGCATTTACGTATGCCCCGACATTCCGAAAACGCCCTCAAACTCGCTCAATGGCTCGAAAAACAGCCCGAGGTCACCTGGGTCAACTACCCCGGACTAAAATCACATCCCGATTATAAATTGGCCCAAAAATATCTGCCTAAGGGACAGGGTGCCATTATCGGCTTCGGAATAAAAGGTGGAAGAGAAGCTGGTATCAAGTTCATCAACAGCGTCAAATTGGCCAGCCACCTCGCAAATATTGGCGACAGCAAAACCTTGGTAATCCACCCAGCCAGCACAACACATCAGCAATTGACTGAGGCCGAACAGCGCGCCGCCGGCGTCACCCCTGATTATGTCCGCATCTCGGTTGGAACCGAACACATCGATGATATAATAGCCGATGTCGAACAGGCACTTAAAGCCAGTCAGAGGTAAAGAATCTGCGGGAATATACGGAAAAACTTAAAGACCGCTTCTTCAGCATGCGAACCGTCGACGAGATAGAAGACCCCAACAAAGGCGGCGAGGTCCGCGCTCCAGATCGAGCCGCCCGCCCTGCACGCAAAATATCCTTACTGTAGCTCGGCCTGCAAAAAGACTTTTTTCCACTCCTTAAGTCATTGTAAAATCGTAACTTAGACCATTCACGTGTCGCTGAATCACAAAAAGTGTAGAAAAACCTACATTTTTATTTTGACAAACCTTTGCAACTGTAGTATTTTCTACATATCAGAACTTTGGTAGGAGAATCTACTATGCCACATCTTACTGCCGCTGAACTGCAGGTAATGAAGATTCTTTGGGAGCATGGCCGACTAAAGCCTTCGCAAATACAAGACAAGTATCCTCGCCCTATCAAGAACGCGGCTTTGCGATTTCAGCTCAAGGTCCTACTCGAAAAAGGCCACGTCACCCGCCGAAAAAT
>Ga0114922_10001373_pt1 | contig 23241 bp, 25 predicted proteins | sample AartaG_FD_100975 | JGI IMG/M metagenome (GOLD analysis project Ga0114922, IMG submission 100975) | Deep subsurface microbial communities from Aarhus Bay to uncover new lineages of life (NeLLi) - Aarhus_00045 metaG | ecosystem: Environmental > Aquatic > Marine > Oceanic > Sediment | place... | reverse complement strand
TTGGAGCAAGAAATGGGAAACTTGCCATAATGATTGGTGGTGACAGAGAAACATACGAAAAAGTTTTACCCTTTTTTAAATTGATGGGAGAAAACATATCCTATATGGGTAAAGATGGAGCAGGGCAACACACTAAAATGAGTAATCAAATTCTCATAGCTTCTACGATGATTGGAACTGTTGAATCCCTTTTGTATGCTTATAAAGCAGGAAATGACTTGGACGAAGTAATTCAAGTTATTGGAAAAGGAGCTGCAGGTTGTTGGTCGATAAACAATCTAGGACCTCGAATTGCTAAAGGTAATTTTGAACCTGGATTTTTTATTAAACATTTCGTAAAAGATATGGGCATCGCACTAAAGGAAGCAAGGATTATGAATTTGTCTCTGCCAGGGCTCGCTCTAGCTTATCAATTTTACATGTACGCTATGGCCTTAGGCTTAGAGAACTTAGGAAGTCAAGGTTTATATAAAATTTTAGGAAAAATGAACGGAATAGAGATATAACAATTCCGAATAATCTTAATTTTAATAGTTCTCTTTTAAAAAATCTTCTAACTTTTTTAAAGCTTCAGGCATATTTTTCCTTCCAAATCCTATTCGGAAATGGTGATCCCCATAATCGTAGTTAGTGCTCGGCATTAACAACACACTCTTCTTTTTCAATAGGTTTAGACAAAAAGCCTCCACACTAATATCTATAAGCAATCTCGGAAATGCTATAGAACCTGCTTTAGGTTTTACCCACTTGAAGATGTTGTTGTATTTATTAAAAAATTCGTCTAAAAGATTCAAGTTGTCATTTATAATTTCTAGATTTCTATTTATAATTTTATTTCTATTACGTAATGCTAAGATGGCAAAAAACTCACTTAAAGCACTATTACAGATGGTTGTATAATTTTTAAAGGAAGCAATTTCTTTAAAAAGTGCCTTATCTTTTGTTGCCAACCATCCAATTCTTAGTCCTGCTAAACCAAATGATTTGGACATGACTCCAATTGAAATCCCTCTTTCGTAGAGATCGCAAGCAGAAGGTAATCTTTCAACTCCATCATACTCTAAAAACTTATACACTTCGTCAGAAAGTACGTAGATGTTATTTTTTTTAGCCAGTTTAATAATTTTTTCATGGTCATCTCTTTTAGGAAGGTAACCAGTGGGGTTGTGAGGGAAGTTAACGACAATACATTTAGTAGAGGGAATGATGTTAGCTTCTAAAAATTGGAAGTCGAGTTCCCATTGATTTTCGTCATCCATTACCCACTTGGTGACTTTACATCCTATAGCGTTAGCAATTTCGTAGAGAGATTGGTATGCCGGATATTGCACGATTATATGGTCCCCTTTATTTAAAAGAACATTCATAAATATATAAATCGCCTCTTCAGCCCCGGAAAACACAATAACTTCCTCAGCGTTAATATTACTATATAATTTAGAAATTTCTTCTCGTAAAATAGGATTACCGAGAGATTCAGTATACCCTAACCAGACTTTTTTAAGATATTCTAAGGAAGTTTTCTCTAAAGTTAGCAATTCATCTACGCTAAATGATTCGCAATCTGAAGAGCATAAAGAGTATTCAACATTAAATTCGTACTTCGCAAAATATTCTTCCAACTTAAAGCCCTTAATTCTCATTTCATTAAAGAATTAAGATTGGTAAGATATAAAACTAGGTAACATCAATAATTTTTTCAATTTGCTTAATTGTTTTTTCAACGAATTCTTTATCATTAATCGTAAGTTCGATGGCATTTTGCGGACAAATTTCAACACACCGACCACACCCCCTACATTCTTCACTAATTTTGGCACGGTCGTCAACTAAATGTATAGCATCGACAAAGCATATACCCTGCATACAAGTTCCACATCCAATACAATTATCTGTAACTTTTACTGTTATTCCAGGCATTTTCTGTATTTTGGAGCCAATTTTCGGCGCTAAAACAGGTGATATCCGCCACAAACAACAACAAGGGCAACAATTACAAATACTAAGAAGCTTGTGCCCTGGATTTACCCCAAGCCATTGTTTATCTAAAAGATTTCTGCCAATCATATGAACTAAACCTGCTTCTTTACATTTTCTTAAATGTTCAAGGGCTTCTTCCTTAGTTACAAGCCTTCCTAATTGAGGGTTAATCCCTAAAACAGCTTCTCCCAGAAATAAACACCCTAAATCGATTGGATAGTCTTTACACTGCATTGATTCTCGACATATACAAAAATTCATTACCCAATGATGATTAGCTTTTTCGATAAAATGCTCCAAAACTTTTGAGGGTAACACCATATCCGCTTGCTTTTCAACTTCTGTATTAATAGAAACTACCCTATCTTTCGTTAAGTAAATGATATCGTCTCCTTCAAAAAGTAATACATCGAAAACTTTTCCTATTATTGGAATTCTCGTTAGTTTTGCTATTAATTTAATATTTGGAAAGGTTTTTTCTAGTAATTTTACGAACCATAGAGGTCTTGCCATATTATTTTCCGTCCAGCTAATTCTAAACTAATCTAACTCTAATATCTATTATTCTGTAAAAAATATAAAACTAGTTTAATAAAACATAGAATCTAGTCTTTCTTTTAATTTATGTGGAGGGAATTTTGGTTGTCGATCGAAAGTCAACAATCCATTTATTTCCTGAAATTGGTCATATAATTCGGTATAACAAAAACCTTGAATCCACTCTTTTCTTGTATCGAATTCCTTAAGTAAGTTTAAGATTCTTTCAAGTAAACCTTCAGAATCTCCAATTAATTTTCCATAACCCCATTTTTTATCAATATTATCTTTGAAATCGTAACCAAACCCTCCTATTTCACTGTAAATAATAGGTTCGCGCGTGTATCCAAATGGTTTTAGGTATGCCAATGGAACCGATGTTTTATGACTATTAATTTCATCTTCTAATGTTGCTGGTAATAAATCAGATGTAGAATAAAAATGTCGGGTACAAACATCGTTGTTATCCGTATGCCACCATCCATCGTCATCTATAATTAAACGAGTAGGATCAATTGATTTTATTAAAAAATACAATGCAGATGTATAATAACCTCTTTTTGGGTCTTTTTCTGCACCAGGAACGCCCCATCCTTCGTTTATAGGTACCCAAGCAATAATCGAGGGATGATTATAGTCTCGCTCAACTTCAGCTACAAATTGGTTAATAAGCCGAAGTTTTGCTTTCACAGAGAAACGATAAGCATTACCGATTTCTCCCCACACCAGAACACCCATTTTATCACACCAATATAAAAAACGAGGATCAAAGGCTTTTTGATGCGTTCTTAGGCCATTAAATCCAAAATCGATAACATATTGAATATCTTTTTTAATGTGATCATCAGATTGGGGAGTATATAAGCTATCAGGCCAATAACCTTGTATTAAGAACAATTTTTGGTATAAGGGTTTACTATTTAGCAAAATTTGCTTGTTTTTGTTTCCATTATCCGATATTGATATTTTCCTCATACCAAAATAGCTTGATATTTCGTCATAAATCTCACTTGTTTGTTCATTTTTAATTTTTAATGTTAAGTCATATAAATTTGGATTATTTACATCCCAAAGAAACAATTTATTGTCAGGTATTTTAGCCTTGATTTTAAAGCGATTAGGATTCTCATGGAAATTTTTCCTATTAAACATTTCAATCCTTTCTTTGAGTACTTTCTTATTCTTTCGTCTACCAATTTTTCCGAGAAAATCTAAATTAATATTATTTTGAACAACAGTCTGATTGTTAAATAAAATTTCAATGAGTAGATGTAACTCCGAGATGCCCATCCCATTTAGAGTAATTTCAAAGATAACTTCAGATTTATCTATATTTGGAGTAATTTTTAAATCATATATTTGGTACTCCAGAGATAAAAATTCCAGCCATACCGGTTGCCAAATGCCTGATACTCTCGGATAAAAAATCGATTCAATTTCACTTTTCCAGAACTGTTTACCTCTAGGAATCTCAAGATCTTGGCTTGGATCTTCTACTCTGATAACTAAAACGTTAATTTCTTCAAGGTAATTCGTAAGATCTAACGAGAATCCGATATATCCCCCTTCGTGAGAGCCTAGATATTCACCGTTCAAGTATATCGAACTCCTATAATCAATAGCTCCAAAATGTAATAAGGTCTTCTTATTTTTAAACTGATTAGGGATTTCAAATTCTCTTCTATACCAAATAACTTCATGAAAAGATGTATCTTCGATTCCACTTAATTTACTTTGAAAACAAAAAGGAACTAAGATCTTTCTATCAAAATTCTTCGATTTTTCTACTTTATACCACCGTTCTTTTAATCCTATATCACCATCGTCAAAGCTAAAATCCCACTCTCCATTAAGGTTAATCCAATTGTTTTCTCTTACAAATTGAGGTCTAGGATATTCTGGTCTTGGTATGTTAACATCCCTTAAATTTTCCATGAGAAACAAAAAAATATTATAAATAAAAAGTTATCCAAATTTAATATAACTATGAATATTGAAGAAATTTTGATATAGGTTTTGTTGTAATGAGTGAACTAAATCTGGGAAATTTGAAAATTAATCAGTTGGGTTATGTATACAGAGATATTAAAAAACAAGCTAAAATTTTCGAGGAAAAATTAGGATTACCAAAATTTGCATATCTGGAAAATAAGCCGGCAAAGTACAATTATCGAGGTAAAGAAACCACGGTCCAAACTATGCTTGGTTTTAGTAGATCGTTAAACATCCAAATAGAATTAATACAACTTATAAAGGGAGATTGTATCTTTAAAGAATTTATCGATTCAGGTAGAAAGGGTCTCCATCATTTTGGAATATATGTAGAAGATGTTGATACTATAGTAAAACAATATATAAAAAGAGGATATTCGGTCGTTCATGAAGGAATCACTGCCGGTGTGCGAAAAGTAGTGTATATTGACACATTTGACGATTTTGGAGTATACCTTGAATTCCAACAAACGCGTAAAAAGAGAATTAAAAAATAAAAATCTACAGGTAATAGATTAATATGAATTCGTTAGAATTAACTCTTTCAGCTATAAAGGGAATGCCTGAAAAAATTCCCTTTAATCCATTCATAATGCATTTAGCAGCATCTTTACTTGGAGTTGATTACAACCACGAATATTGTCAAAAACCAAATATTTTAGCTAAAGCGCAAATAAAATGTGCTAATTTTTTTGGTATTGATCATGTTAATGTCTCAACAGATGCATATCGTGAGGCAAACGCTTGGGGGGTAGAAATTGAGTGGTCTAGTCATACTCCGGTTGCTAAATCAAATCTAAAGATTTCTGATTTTGATTCGATCGAGGACCCTGACTTACTTTCTAACCAGAGAATAATAAATCGAGTAAACGCTGTAAAAACATTATCTGAGAATGTGGGTGGAGAACAATGCGTTGTAGGTTGGATTGAAGCACCGTTCGCTGAAATATGCTGTTTATTCGATTTAGTAAATGTATTAAAATTATGCCGCTATGATGATTGGGATAAAAAAATTACATCACTTATTGATAGAGTCTTACCTATCCAAAAAGAGTTTGCTAAATTACAAATTGAAGCAGGAGCTCACATTATTGGGGCTGGAGATTCAGCAATTTCGCAAATAGGACCATATCGATATGAAAAATGTTGCTTGAAAGCAACGAAAAACCTTTTTGATTTGATCCAAAACGATATTCCGGTCTTGTACCATATTTGTGGCGATAATGGTGTGATCGATAAAGAAGGTAGAGACATGTTAAAGTTAGTATCGAGCACAAATGCTGCAATTTTAGATTTGGATTATCAAGTAGATTTAAAACTAGCTAAAGAAAAGATTGGAAAAAAAAGTTGTATTAGAGGAAATACCAATACTCAGGTTCTAGGAAGTCAAACTTATTCAATTAATGATGTAAGCAATGAAATTGAAAAAACAATTGAATTAGGAAAACCAGGGGGTAGGTATCAATATGCCGCAGGATGTGAATGGCCCTGGGAACCGTTGTCAATGGCAAGCCGGAATTTAGGGATTGCTAGAACATTGGTTGATAAATTAGGTAAATATTAATTTTGAAATTTGGAGTTAATTATATATAGATTTAGGTTAATTTCATTAAATATTAGAGAAAAGAATTGATTTGACATGAAAATTGATATTGATATTTTAAGGAAGTTAGAGCGGTCAATCGATACCTATAATCCAGAAAATGGGGAAATATCAATTAAAATTCTAGGTTATGGCGAAATAAGCCTCGTTTTTGAGATTGTGGGCGATCCAGAACAAATAGCATATAAAAGAATCCCCATTTTTGACAATGAAAAGCAAGTTAAAAGGCATATTTGGGCTTACAACGAATACAATAGAATTTTAACTGAAGAAGTGGGATTAATTCTTCCTGATTACGATGTAGCGTGGTTTAAAGACGATAAAGATAAGATTCAATTTTATTGCGTACAAGAAAAGGTCATGTCTGAATCGGTAGGCAATATAGTAATTCATGAGGTAAGTAATGAAGACATCAATACTCTGATTTTACTTGCGATGAGGGATATGAAAAAAGTATGGCTTTATAGTAAAAACAACGAAACAATAAATTTAGGATTAGATGGCCAGATTTCCAACTTTGCTGTTATTGGTTACGATCCAAATAACCCTAAGATCCAAGAGGATACTAAATTAATTTACTTCGATACATCTACTCCAATGTTTAGAAAAAATGGGATAGAAGCAATGGACGCAGAATTGTTTTTAAAAAGCACACCCTCATTTTTGAGGTTTCTTGTGAAAGCGGCGTTTCTAGACGAAGTTGTTGATAGATATTATGATTGGCGGTTGGTAACTATTGATTTAATTGCTAACTTCTTTAAAGAACAAAAACCTGAGCTTATTCCGGGAATTATTAGCCAAGTAAACAACTTTTTTAAAGAAGAAGCAAGCGAGTTCAACATGGAACCTATTACATTTGAAGAAGTCGAAAAGTACTACAAAAACGATAAGATGATATGGGTTATTTTCCAAAATGCGAGGAAAATTGATAGATATATTAAGACTAAACTTTTTAAGAAAAAATACGATTTCTATCTGCCTGGAAAAATTAAAAGGTAATAAATTCTATCATTCTACAGGATTTTATCATGATTAGAGCATTTATAGCGATTGAATTAAATGATAATACCACGATTGATAAAATTAAGTCGTTTTCTGCTCGTTTAAAGCAAAATCAAAACAAATTGAAAATTGTGGCTCCAGAAAACCTTCATCTGACGGTTAAATTCTTAGGTAACATTTCTGAATCCTTAGCTCCTAAAATATATAAGATACTGAAAGATGAAATAAACGAAAACATGTTTAAAGGAAAGGCTATTGAATACAAACTAAAGGGAGTAGGTCAATTTAACAAGTTCTCTGTATTATGGGTGAAACTTATCGGAGATATTCAATTCTTGCAAGAAATTAAAAATTCTATCGAAGAACTTTTAGCTAAGAGATTAGATATTCAAAGAGATAGAAGAACACAATTCAAACCTCATTTAACTATAGGAAGATTGAAAAAGGATAAAATAAATTATCAAACTTTTAGTGCTTTAAAAAATTTAATTACTGAGAGTAAAAATTTAGAGTTCGGCCCTTTTGCTGTAGACCAAGTGAAATTAAAAAAGTCTGATCTTACGCCTAAAGGACCTTTATATTCCGATCTGGTTTATTGAATGAATGCAAAACCTATAAAAGCTATTATTTGGGACTTAGATGGGACTTTAATAGATTTTAAAATTAACTCCATTAAAGCTCGTAGGAAAGCTATTAAAATCCTAAAAAATTACGGAATCTCTAAAGAGGCTCTTTCTAGTAAAACACCTCTTTTGGAAATTGTCAGATCTTCCAGAGAAACTTTTATCAAGCTTGGATTAACTCATGAAAAGATTGAAGAAATTATAAAAGAAGTGAATAACGCAGTAATCCTAGTTGAAAACGAAGCAGCTATTAACGCAACTTTAACAGATGGAATAATAGATGTTTTAGAATTCGCAAAAGAAAATGATCTTAAACAAGCAGTGTTCACTTACAATACGCATAGAAATGCGAGAACATCATTAGAAACCGCAGGTATTAATCACTATTTTGATGTTATTGCTGGCCGGGACGATATTAAGAATCTTAAACCCCACCCTGATCACTTAAAATACATATGTGAGAGAATAGATGTAAATTTAGATGAAATAGTTGTTATCGGTGATACTGGGCGTGATATTGAAGCAGCATTAAAAACACATTCTAGATCCATTGCATTAAATACCAAAATTCCTAACTTCATAAAAAGAGAAACATTTAAAGAAGCAGATAAAATTATTGAACTAGACGAAATTCCAAATGAATTAATAAAAACTCTTGAAGAATTTTTATCAGAGAATAAAAATAAATTATAAATACCATTCAATCTATTATTGAAATAATTTTATACAATTTAACAAATTATAATTCAAAAAAGGTTTAAATTTAAATAATGGGTCGAATAGAATTTGACTTAGATGTCTTAAAACCACACGTTCCTTCAAACTATGGCGTTGCACAGGCGTTAGAGGAAATTCCTGGCGTTTTATTTATTCAGATTAAGACAGATGAGATTGATCAAAAAACTACATCGGTATTTATAACGATCAAGGGTACAGAAGATTTATCCCTTGATGCTATTAAAGAAAAATTAGAGACTATGAATTGTGCCCTACATAGCGTCGATAGAGTGCAAATCGATAAACGAACTTAGCTACTTATTTTCAATTTTTTCATTTTTTTCAATTTGAGTTAAAACATAATTATGTCTTCATCAAACGCTCCTATCGTAAATAAAATACTCCAAGAAAAAGGAGAGATTAATGATGAGTTAGATTTTGCTTTAATGAACTATTTAATAACTAACAGAGGAACGGGATTCACTGCATGTCAACCCCAACTGGTTGAACTTGAAAACGGTAAAAGAGCAATTAAAATGAACATTGATCATACTTTTATCGATAAAGATAACCAATTGATGGGATTGGGGATAATAGGAACTTTATTCATAGATTTTGACACCCTGCAAGTCACGTTCTGCTCCTCTTCGGAAGATTTAGTAAACAATATAGAAAAATTAAAAAACGCGGGGATCGAGCCCCAACCAAGACCTAGAGGTAAATATTAACTTAATAAGTAATCGCACCCCTTTTTCAAAGCGACTATTTCAAATTTTAAGAAATTTAAATAAGGCAATCCACACAAAAAAAATGGTTTATATCAAATCAAAGATTAAAATTCATAATGAGAGATAGCGAGAGTAATATAAAGCAATTAATCCAAGAATATTTGTTGGATGAAGGACTCCTAAGAAACAAAATTCCCCCCGATAATAAAAAGCTCGAATTTGGTTTTCAATTTATATTTCCACCCGGTCCCATCGCGCAAAAAATGGTGGTAATAAAACTAAAAGATAAGGATTTAATTATTATTTCTAATCCAATCCAAATATCTCCTCAACAAATAGAAGCATTAAACGCTTTAGAAGAAAATGGAAAACTTTACTTCTTTATGGATATTAGGAAATTTTTCCTGGCTAAAGATGTTTTTTTCCGAATCGACACTAAGAACTTTAGATACGAGATAAGCGATCAGATATTTCTTAAAAGAGACGGTACAATTTCAAAAAATTCCTTCTTCAAGAGTATTAGGAAAGTTTTCACATCTTCCGCCTATTCTAATATGATTCTAAATGAATATTGTTTAGGAAAAATAAAACCAGAAGATATTACCAAATCTAAAGATTTTACTTCAGACTTCTCTCTCTATTCATAGTCAAATTGAACTCAAGTAGGTGAAACCTAATTTTCGATAGATGGTTGCAAGCGTTTGGAAAACTCGAATATGTTCAAGGTAAATCAAGGCCAAGTGTTGAATGTATTTTATGCTCAATTAAGGAAAACGACGAGAAAGTCGTCTCCTTAAAAATATATGAGGATAACATTTGTTTTGTAGTTTTAAATCTTTACCCTTTTAACCCTGGACATCTAATGTGCGTTCCGAATAGGCATATTACAAAATATACCGAATTAACGAAATCTGAGTTAATACATTTGGACAGGACTATTCAGGGTTTACAATTATTACTTGATGATTTGTATAACCCTAAAGGCTACAACATCGGAATAAATCAAGGAAGTTTTGCAGGAGGAAGTATTGATCATTTACACATTCATCTTGTACCGAGATACGGAACAGAATTAGGGTTTATTGACATCGTAGGTAAAACGAGAGTTCTCCCAGAAGGTTTGGATTCCGTGAAGAAAAAACTAACTCAAAATATAAATAAATTTCTAAACAAAGAATTTTTTGAAAATTTCAAGTAAGGGGCGTTCGCTAAAACTAATTTTACGCTTCTAAATAAAATAAGAAAAAAAAATATTGAAAATTTAACTCAAAATATTCTATCGAGTAGCTTTGCGAATATCTGCTGCAGTCACTCGCTTCCTTTTATCCGCTTTGGTTATCTTGATAGCCTCCTTAGTTGCAGTGCTAGCTGCACCCTCAAGGAACCCGATAAGCTTATCTAGTGCATCAGCAGCAACTAGATCAGCACCTTCTTTTTTCATTAATCTTCGAATTGGTGCTTTCGCGATGTAACTTTCTGATTTCTTTGCCGGAGCTTTTTTAGCCATAATTTATTCCTCCACTATTTTTGTTTTTGTTTTAAATTGTTTTAATATAGATTTATAATTAATAATAACTACGAATTTCTATTATATAAATATTATGGTTCGGAACATCAGTTTTTGGAAGTGATATTAATTATTTATCATGGATCTAAAATTTACTAAAGATTATTTGACCGACAAAATAGCACAATTAAATAAAAAATTTATAATTTATTAAATAGGAAATAAATTTTTTTTGATTATCATAATTCGCTAGAAACCTATTTTCAAAAACCTCAATTAATTTTTTACTTAAACATTTGAACCTTTATTAAAGATTTAATACTATGTAAAAATGCAAAATTGTAATTTATTAATAAAATAGCAATCGAAATTTAAGAAGTCATTTCTTTAACTTTCAGAGGTTATATGGTTAAGAAATTAAATATTTAGCAAATATGGGAATTTTACTGAAGTATCTTAATTATATTTATTTTTTTTAAAAATGTATAAATTAAAATATTGGTGCTAAAATTAGTTATTTAATACGAATTAAAAAGGATTAAGATTCCTATCTTGACATTTAGTCGCGATAATATAAAACTTGAAGAATCTGACATAGAATATGCTCTACAATCATTAGGTTTTACGAAAAACGATTCAAAAGTTTTATTAGCTCTTGCAAAATATAAAATATTGAGTCCCGCAGATATCGCTAAGTTTTCTGATGTTGATCGCGCAAGGGTGTACGATAGTCTTAATCGATTAATAGAGAAAGGATTTATTCAAAAAGAACCTGTAAAAAGGGGAGCAAATTATCAAATCATTCCATTAGCCAAAATCTTTAAAACGATTCGAGAAAATTACAAAAAGAGAATAGATGACACTATAACGATAGAAAAGGCTATAACTGAATTGGAGATTGATCAAGAAGAGTCAGAACCCCGAGTATGGGCGATTAATTCTAGAGATAAAATTAGAAAAAAAGTAAAAGACTTGATTAGTTCGTCTGAGAATAGGATTTATTTCATTATCACTCCTGATTTATTGATAAAAGAATTAGGAGGGTATGAATGGATTTTAAAAGAACTTTGGAGTAAAAAGTTTTCTTCAGACATGGAAGTTGTAATTGCTTTGAAATATTCTGAGGAACTAAAAGAAGAGATAAAAAAACTTCTCAAGATTTCTGTTAAAATCCATTCTATTGAGGGTGACAACGTAATTCCTTTCGGTTTATTAATCGCTGATTATGGCTTTTTGTTAACTACTCTTGATCAAGTAAAAGAAGCTCCGGAATATACATCAGGATTATGGTTAGAAAATGGTAAAAAGAGTCAGCTTATTGGTTATGAACATTTGTTTAGACATTTTATAAGTTCAGAAACAAAAGAAATAAAGTTGACTCCTGTAAAAACCCCATATCAGACTTAAATTAAAGAAAATCAAAAAAAACCGAATGTGGTAAAATAAAAGTTATGTCAAATTATATATTTAGCATGAATAAAGGAGGAGGTTAAACTACTATTTCATACCGGGGGAAAGTAATTCTCTGTGGAAATTCCGAAGTAGGAAAAACGAGTCTACTATCACGATATGTGGACGGTAAATTTGACGAGGATGTGACTCACACGGTAGGCGCGAATTTTCTGATTAAGGAGATTGAATTAAGTAAAATTGTCGATAGCCTTCAACTAGAAAATCCTGAATTAAGAAACGATATTAGAGAAAAAGGATTTAAATTATACTTCTGGGATCTTGGAGGTCAGCATGATAAGTTATATAGCAATGAATATTATTTCGTTCAAGCTGTAGGAGCTATGATAGTTTTCAACTTAAATAATTTATCATCGTTCCAGGATGTTGACTTTTGGCTTTATAAGTTGAAAGAATTGAGCGGGGATGTTCCATATATCTTAGTGGGAAACAAAATGGACTTAGAACGGAAAGTAGATAAATCATTAATCGATGATGAAGTAAAAAAATTGGGTGTTGAATACTTCGAAACATCTGCGAAGCTCAATAAAAATGTAGATATTGCTTTTGAAAGTTTGTCCATTCAAATTTTGAATAATCTAAAGTAAGCAAAAAACACCTAATTTTTAATATATTTTATATTCTATTTTTGCCTAAATTTCATTATGAGTATTCTTTTAATTCCTATAGCACCTTTATCAAGAACAAAATCTCGTCTTAGGAATTGTTTTCCAAAGGAGTTACTCAAAGATTTAACTATTGCAATGTTTAAAGACTTAGCAAATAAAGTTGTAAAGGTTGATTGTTTTGATCAGAAGATAGTATATTGCCAAGATAACGAGATTTTAGAATTAGCAGAAGGTTATGGATTAACAGGAATAAAAGAAAAGCTCACAAAACCTCGAAAGTCATTTGACGAAGTAATATCGGATCTCAATAATATTGCTATTAAAGAATTTAACGCTCTTCATACAATTTTTACATTCTTAGATGTCATCTTAATCTCTGAAAAAAATTTAAAGGATATAAGTAATTTAATGAAATCAAATCAATTAGTTGTTTGCCCTGCTATTCATTCAGCGGGTATATCAATATTTGGAAGAAGTCCCCCTAATATTATACCTACGCATTTTTCTGATCCCTACATTCCTTCTTTTATAGCTTTAATAACTGATGCTCAAGAGAGGAACTTAAAATACTCTGTGTACGATTCTTTCAGAGCCGGTTTTGATATCGATATTAAGCAAGACTTATTATTGGGATATGAATATCTTAAATTATTCAATCAAAATAACACTGAGACATTTAAATTTTTAAAGAATAATTTAAAATTAGTACTACAAAAAAGAAATTTGAAAAACAACCGTCAATTCAAAATTAGCAAAACTAAATGAAGTATCTTAGAAACTAAAAGTTATATTTATTTTTATCTCTTGATTTATAACTTTTGTAATTGAATTTTGTATCTCTTCTCTTTCGTTTTTTAGAGATGATAGATATCTTAGATAATCTTTGTTTTTTCTATCAAGATCGTGCTCCAAATGTTCTAATTTTACTGTATTTGTGGCAATTTTATTTTTTATGTCTTCTCTCTGGACAGCCAATCCTTCTTGTTCAATATTTTTATTAATTTCGTCAATTATGCGATGGTACTCTTTAATTTCATCAATATCTTCTTGAATTGATTTTTCATCAAATATTGCGTTGATCTGATGAACAGTTTTGTCTCTCACATCAGTTTTAAGGTTTAACTTATTCTCCTCTAAAACATGCCTTAGTTGGATGAGCAAGGCCATGAATTTTGGTAAGTCTCTGCTTTCCTTTACTAAAGCGTTTATTGGGTTTTTTAAAAAATCCTTCAAGAAATAGATATTGATATTAGGAATGTGCATTGTGTCTTTTTCTAATTCAAATTTTAACTTCTTTAAAGCTTTTTTAAATCCAAATTGATTATTGATTTTCATTCTTAACTGGGCTAGATCATTTTCCGTTTTATCAAGTTCTTTAAATAATTCATTTTTTTCGATGCTTGTTAGAGCTTGAGTTAAATCTTCTTGTTCTTTTTTCCTTTCTTCTAACTCCTTTTCAAAATTTTCTAAATCAGCTTTTGCGTGTTCAATATTTTCCTTTAGACTAAATAATTTAGGAAGTTTTTTGAGTAGATATTCAGCATCCTTTAATTCGGTATATTTTTTCCGTAAAAATTCATCCATGTCCTTTTGATTATTACCTAATTTACGTGTTATGTAACTTAACTCTTTAATTTCTCCTTGCAGTTCTTTCTTGAATTTAGGAACTGATTTTTTGGCGATATCGTTGATAGTTGTAAAGAGCTTTTTTATAGAGTTTAACAAATCATGCATAACATCGTATGTAATTTCATCCTCGGGAACTTCAATATCATCAATTTCCTTCTTGATTCTGTCAGAAAAGAAATGCAATGATTTAAGAGCTTTTTCTTCTATTTTACCCTCTCCCGCTTCTATAAAATGATCAGTGCATACTTTGATTTCGAGTAAATTTTCACGAATTTCGGAGATTTGTTTTTTCACAGCTTTTTTAACTTTATAAAATTGAGAATCGAGCTTGTCTTTATAAAAATCTTCGAATTCTTCTAATAAAATTTCAGTCATTTTCAGTTTAAATTAATTTTATGAGTTTAATAATTTTTTTCCATTCATATATTTTTGAAGGACTTCTGGTACTGACACTGTTCCATCCTTATTTTGATAATTTTCCAAAATGCAACATATCGTTCGTTCTGTAGCAATCGCAGTACAGTTAAGCGTGTGAGCAGTTTCTTTTTTTTGAGTGGAACCCACTTTACCTATCCGTACTTTTAACTTTCTTGCTTGATAATCCAAACAATTGCTACACGAAACCAGTTCTCGATACGTATTCGAAGCAGGAAACCACGCTTCAAGATCGTATTTCATTGCTGCGTTATCATTTAATTCTCCAGAGGCGATATTTACTGTCCGATATGGAATTTTTAATTCTCTGTAAATTTCTTCTGCATTTGATATTAACTCTTCAAAAATACTCCAAGAACTTTCAGGTTTACAGAAAACAAATTGCTCCACTTTTTCGAATTGATGTACTCTAAATATTCCTAATGTGTCTTTTCCATGTGAACCAGCTTCTCTTCTAAAACAAGAAGAGATTCCTGCGTACTTTAAAGGAAGTAAATCAGGATCTAAAATTTCGTCGTAATGGTATGCTGCTAAAGTTTGCTCAGATGTAGCGATCATGAAAATATCTTCATCTTTAATTTTATATAACTGTTCTTCGAAATCTGCTAATTCTGCCGCTGCTTTCATGACTTCGTATTTTATAAAGAAAGGGGTCCACAAAGGATTATAACCTTTACTGATTAACTTATCCAACGCAAATCTGAGTAGTGCTAAATTAAGTAAAACAATATCTCCCTTTAGATAGTAAAATCTCGATCCCACCACTTCCGAGGCTTTTTTTGTATCAGCTCCATTAATATCTTGGATTAAATTAACGTGGGATACTGGTTGAAATTCAAATTGAGGGATTTTACCGAATTCCCTTATTATTACATTACTCTCTTCTGTTTCACCAGTTGGAACTGACTCGTGCAAATCATTTCCGATCATATATCGAATCTTTTCTCTCTCTTCAATATACTCAATTTTTTTCTTTTCTAAATCTTCAAGTTTTTCTTTAATCTGTTTTGATTGTTTTATCGCATCATTAGCTTTTTCTTCGTCGCCTGCTTTCTTAAAATTGCTAATTTGGTTCGAGATCTCATTTCTTTTTTGTCGTAAATCTTGAATTTCTTCTAAGACACTTCTCCATAACTTATCAAATTCTAATACTTTTTCTGCGTTCTTTGGATCTTTAAACCTTTTTTTTTCCGTTTCGATGATTTTTTCCAGATTATTTCTAAACTCTTCTATGTCTCGCAAGATTGACTCTCTTTAAAATATTTTTTATCATTAAATTAATTTATGAAAATAATAAGCATTTGTTAAAAAGCAAATGAACTATTCATGTTGAATTCTTTCAGATATAGTTGCCCTTAAATAGGCAACTTTAACTTTATTTTTATCGTATCCAACCGTATCGATAATATTCATAATTTTTATTCGTTTTGCTTTCCCTTTCAAACCTTCTTCGGTCATAAATTCTCTGGCGAACTCTTCTTTTTTATTTTCTTCTTGCTCCACCATACTAAGTATAATGAAATTTCCATAAAAAAGTTAATGAGATATAATTCTAGAAATTTTACTCAGAAATTTACGCTAAAAAAATTGGACTAAATAGGTAAAAAAATAATAAACAATTGAAATTAACCAGAAAAAATAAATTAATTCAATAATTTCCAAACACAAAAGGGTTTTATTAAAATATTAAACCGAAGATTACGCAATTAATATTAATGGTGATGTTTTAACTAAAGGTGAATTAAATGTCTGAAAAGCAGACCATTGACAAAATAAGAATAGGAGTATATGTGTGTAGATGAGGTGTTAATATCGGAGCTCACCTTGATTGCAATGCTGTCAGAGATTTTGCTGAACCACTACCTAATGTCGTTATAGCAAGAACTAATAATTTTACTTGTAGCGATCCTGGACAACAGGTTATTAAAAATGATATTTTAGAATTAAATTTAAATAGAATTGTTGTTGCAGCTTGCACGCCTAAGATCCATGAACCGACTTATCGAGCTGTATTAATAGAAGCAGGTATAAGCCCATATTATTTCGAAATGGTGAACCTAAGAGAACAATGCTCTTTTGTTCATCAAGGAGACATGGAAAACGCAACTGAAAAAGCAAAACGCTTAGTTCATGGAGGAATAAATAGAGCTAGAGAATTGGAAAGCGTTCCTTATAAAGAAATTCCCGTTGAAAGAGCTGCCTTAGTTATCGGGGCGGGAATTGCTGGAATGAACGCAGCATTAGACTTAGCAGAACACGGAATTCAAGTATATTTGGTGGAAAAAGAGGCTACTGTTGGAGGTAAAATGGCTCAATTAGATCGAATCTATCCTACCGATGATTGTGGTATATGAGTTCTTGCCCCCATAATGGTAAACGCTTCAAAACATCCTAATATAGAATTATTAACTTATAGCGATATTATTGAGTTCAGTGGTATTCCTGGTGCTTATAATGTTAAAATTCGCAAAAATCCACGATATGTTAACGAAAGTAAATGTACTGGGTGTGGTTTGTGTACCGAAAACTGTCCGATAAAAGTTCCTAATGAATTCTATGGTGGAATTGGCGAGAGAAGTGCTATCTATATCCCATTTCCCCAAGCAGTCCCAAAATACGCTGTAATGGATAAAAATGTATGTATTGACTGTAAAAGTTGTGAACGAGTGTGTCCCGCAGAAGCGATCGAATTTGAACAAGAACCTGAAATCTTTGAAGTCAAAGTAGGAGCAGTAGTTGTTGCGACGGGTTATGATGAGTATCCAATAATCGAAACTAACGAGTACAATTATGGGATTTATCCTAATGTTATTACACAGATTGAATTAGAAAGTTTGTTAAGCCCAATTGGGCCAACTGGAGGACATATATATAGAATATCTGATGGAAAAACGCCTAAAACTGTCGTAATGATTCAATGTGTAGGTTCTAGGTCTTTAAAAGCTAATCCCTACTGTTCTATGGTGTGTTGTAGTGTCGCGCTTAAGAACGCCCAATTACTGAAGCAAGAATATCCAGAAATGGATGTCATTATTTTCTATATCGATATTAGAACAACCGATAAAGGTAACGAGGAATATTATAGAACAATAAGGGAAGCGGATGTTAGAATGATTCGAGGAAAAGTAGGTGAAATTTCTGAAGATGAAGATCAAAATTTAATCGTTCGAGCATACTCTTCTCTAACCGGTGAACTAATTAAATTAAAAGCTGATATGGTAGTTTTGTCTACTGGAATGAATCCTTCGAAAGGAACCATTGAAGCGATCGAAGTATTAGGTTTAAGTACAGGACCTAACGGCTTTTTATCAGAAATTCATGGCTGTTTAAAACCTCAAGAAACTAATAGCATGGGAATTTACATCTGTGGATGCGCTGCAGGACCAAAAAACATTCCGTATTCTGTTTCTACGGCTCTAGCAGCTGCGAGTAAAGCTGCTGCGTTACTCTCTCATAAAACTATTAGTCAAGAATTAATTATCGCTGAAGTAGATGAAACCCTATGCATAGGATGTCATAGATGCGAGAAACTTTGCGAATACGAAGCAATAACCATTGATGAAGACGATATTGCGAGAGTGGACGAGTTGAAATGTAAGGGCTGTGGAGTATGTATTTCTTCCTGCCCTGCACGAGCAATAGATTTGAAATACTATCGAGACAGTCAATTTGAAGCCGAAATCAAAGGAATCGGAGAAGATATTATTGAAAAAATACCAGAAAAATCTACTAAAATGGAAAATTAAAACGACAAGAGAAGATAAAACATGACAGAAAATGTAAAAGATCGAAAAATTATAGGCTTTGGATGCGAAAAATGAGGGTATTCTGCGGCAGATCTAACGGGTACTACGAGAAAATCTTACTCTACTAATTTTCACTTAATTAGGGTAAGATGTACCGGAAGAATAGGAATCCATTTAATAATGGAGAGTTTTCTAAATGGCGCTGATGGAGTTGCTATTATCTCTTGAAAAGAAGGCGAGTGCGAATTTGGAAATGGGAATATGAATACATACGAGCACGTTAAGTTTTTAAAGAGGCTATTCAAGCACCTAGGTCTTTCAGAAGAGCGAATTCAACAATATTTCTGCTCAGCAGCGGAAGTTGAAAAATTCATTAAATCAGTAGAAGATATTACTCACAAAGTAGAACTTCTCCCTCCTCTACCAAAATAAAAAAATAATCCGAATTAGAATGACCCTTCTAAAAAACTTTAGTTAGAAGGTAACTAACTCACAGCATGAGTTTTCGGAGATTAAGATTTTAAATTAAATCAACCCATTGTTAAAAGAAAATGAGTTCCAAGCTAAAATTATCAAAGGAAGGCTTAAAAGATATAGCCGTTACTGTAGATTCGTATCGGATTCGTGTATTAATTGATGCCAAAAAAGAAATTTTAGAAGCTGGTATCTACAACGAGGAACAATACGAAGAAATATTGTTCAAAATGTTCGATGAAGAACTTTTGAAATACAAGCTTTTTAATTATTTGTCTAATCCTGATTCTAACAATTTTAAAGCAATTAAAAAATTTTCAGAATTAAATTCTATTGAAGTTAGAAAGACTTTAAGCCTGTTAGAGTTATTAAAAAACGAGAACCTTATCGAAGTGAATGAAATCTATGATACTATTGAAGGAGATGAAAACACACCTGAATCAAAACTTTTTAAGGATTTCAGCATCGAAAAGTACGATGTTGATCCATCTCGAGTAAAATCAGTTTATGAGCCCGTTAATACTATATTTGACACCCATAATTGCTCTGGATGTGGATTATGTGCAGGTATTTGTCCCATGAACTGCTTAAATATTTATAACGGATTTGGAAAAATTGACGAGGAAAAGTGTATTAGGTGTGGTCTTTGTTATTATGTTTGCCCTCGCAGCTATTTACCTGTTAGCATCTTAAACATGACCCAAGAAGAATCTTCAGAACTTAAGAATTATTCTCAAGTTGGTCATTATCTTGAAGCCTTTTCTGCTCGAACTAAATTAAAAGATATTGCTGAGGTTTGCCAAGATGGTGGAATTACAAGCACTTGTTTGCATTACTTATTTGATTCTAAAACCATTGATTTAGCATTAGGAGCTAAGATGAGCAACACCCCATGGAGACCAGAACCGATACTACTTCATAGCAAGGAAGATATCTTATTAACTACGGGAACCAAATATGTAAACAACCCAAATCTAAAAATGTTAAGCGAACTTAATAATAACCAGTCAAATTTAGCTGTTGTTGGAGTTCCTTGCATGATGCAAGCATTACTTAAATCAGCAATTTATAACATCGACATACCTTCCTTAACCCAGATCAAGTATCGTATTGGTATCTTCTGTATGGAGTCCTTCTCTTACGAATCTCTCTTAAAAATTTGCGAAATGCTAAAAGTAAATGTAAAGGATGTTAAGAAGACTGATATCAATAAAGGAAAGTTTTTTGTGTATACTGAGTCAGGGGAAGAATTAACCGTTCCAATTAAAGAAATTGGACATCTCGCAAGAGAAGATTGCGAAGTATGTTTTGATTTAACTTCTGAATCCGCTGATATTTCAATAGGATCTATAGGATCCCCCTCAGGGTGGAATACTGTCCTTATCAGAACTGAAATCGGAAAGGAACTCTACAACAAACTAATTGAAAACGATTTAATTGAATCCAAAGCGCTAGCTGATGTTAAACCAGGATTACCACTCCTCGAACGGATCGCAAAATCAAAAAAAAACAAATGTATCAAGCATATCGATAAAAAAAAAGAAGAGAATGTAAGATTCCCTCAATATTAGATAATTGTTTTTCTCGAATTTTTTCTTGTTTATACCTTCTTTCTTTCTAAACCATAAAATTAATATTAAATTTTATATTTAGAATTATATCTTTAAGTAAGAATTTGACAGTAAAATGAGTTCAACTACAAGACCAAGCCACTTCCGAGAAAAGGTTTTTTTTAGAAAGCTCAGATCGCAAGTGGATGGGAATGCGAAAGTAGAACACGGCCTAACTCAAATAAGAGGAATTGGAAGACGTTTCGCTCAAGCAATAATTATGGTCACGGAAGTCAATCCTGACATGAGAATTGGTGCTATTCCTGAAAAAGATTTAAATAGAATTGAAGAAGTCATTTTAGATCCAGTAACAAATGGAATACCAGCTTGGATGGTCAACCGTAAGAACGACTTGGTTACTGGAGAGAATTTGCACATTATAGGAAATAAACTCGAATTATCTGTAAAACGAGACATCGATAGAATGAAACGCATAAGAAGCTATAAAGGCGTCCGCCATCATCGAGGTTTAAAAGTAAGAGGACAAAAAACGAAAAGCACTGGAAGACACGGATTAGTCGTTGGGGTAATACGAAAAAAGAAAGGCCAACCGTAAGGTGATGTAAAATCGGAGATCCAAGACGTTTAAAGAAAAAATTTAAAAAACCTAAGCGCCCCTTTGAAAAAGAAAGGCTGGTTGAAGAACTCGAGTTTCTAGGAAAATACGGCCTTAGAAACAAACGCGAATTTTGGAAAATGCGAACTATTCTCGGTAATTGGCGGGATATTGCTCGAAAGTCCAGATCAATGTCTCATGAAAGAGCTACTGAAATTCAGCAAACGTTAATCAAAAAGCTAGTTTCACTCGGCGTACTCGGTCCAGACGCAGGATTTGAGGATGTATTATTGATAACTGTCGATGATATCCTAAAAAGAAGACTACAAACAATCGTGTTCGAGAAAGGATTAGCCAAAACAATTTACCAAGCAAGACAGTTTGTCGTTCACGGTCATATTCAAGTAGCAGGCAAAAAAATAAACGCACCTTCTTATATCGTTAAAAAAGCAGAAGAGGATATGGTTGGATATGTTGCCAAAAGTCCACTTCCTGTTATAAAAGAACGCACTTAATAGGTAATAATTATGAGTAAAAATGAAGAAATGAAATGGGCCATCGTTCACATCTTTAGTAGCTACAACAACACAATTGTTACGGCCACTGATTTGAGCGGTGCAGAAACGTTCGCAAAATGCACTGGTGGTATGGTCGTCAAGGCTGATCGAGACGAATCTAATCCTTACGCTGCCATGCAATGCGGATTTCGAGTAGCCAACGGACTAAGAGATAAAGGTGTTAACGGAATTCACATTAAAGTGCGAGCTCCCGGCGGAAATAAAAGCCAAACTCCCGGTCCAGGGGCTCAAGCTTGTATTAGAGCACTCGCCCGTTCTGGTCTGCGCGTTGGTCGAATCGAAGAAGTTACTCCGAAATCTCACGACCACTGTAGACGTAAAGGCGGACATCGCGGCAGGCGTGTATAATCAACCTCCTTAACGATCCCGGTAATTTGGCAGACCTAATCAAAAATCTCATCTCTTTCGCTTAAAATTTACGGGTTTTCTAAATTATTTCTGATAATTTTGGATTTAGTATTGAAGATTTAAAAAAATTAAAAGAATTAGAAAATATAATTTTTAAATTCTGCTAATATTTTTTTATGCTTTTTTAATTCGCTAACTATATTTCTTACCAAGGTGTTTCTTCATTTAAGAGACAAGATGCTGCATTCATTAAGATTTCACAATCGCAATTTCCCTCATATTTTTTACATAGTTCAAAGAGAATTTCCTGTTCCATTAATGGAATGTTCATCAAATTCAAAACATTTTTAGCATATGTATATTCCGTACCTCCACAACGCCATTTTAATCCAGAATATTGACAACCTTCTTCCCCTGCAAGTCGATATAGAAATCTTCGTATTTGAGCTTTAGTTAGTGAGAGATTTTCGAATGGAAATTGATACCATTCTTCAAGTTGGTTCTTCAAATGCTTGATTGATAATCGAAATTGCATTCTAACAAAAGAATTCATGGTTTTATTCCTATAATTCGCTTTTAAATGAGTAATAATATTCTGTAATTGTTCTGAATTCAAGTCATTAAACCATCCCAGTATCTCCAATACTAAAGGTAAATCCCAGTTTTTCCTTAATAATTTATCGTCTAAATAGATAGGCTGAGGTTTTGAGCCGATAATAGCTTCAATCATGTGAGCTTTCAATGATTCAGATAAATTCTTACCGAGCTGGACTAATAGAAGAAAAGTATCTCCTTTTTCCCACTCATGAAATTCCATAAGATGCTTTATTGCTTCACTTACAGATTGTAAAAATGCTTCGAAACGATTGATATCAAAGCTTTCCAAGATTTCAATTAATTCATCCAAAGAAAATTTCAAAAGAAATCCTTCCTCGATTAAAGGAAAATAATTATTTATGGATGTATCAGTCATTACTGAGAGACATAGCGATTGAATTCGATTATTTTCAAGACTATTGCAGATTGATAAAAAGCTGAGATCTTCAATAAAAACATCTTCATCATAGCTCTCGTCAAGATGCTTGCCAAAGAATGTAA
>Ga0114922_10001372_pt1 | contig 23261 bp, 17 predicted proteins | sample AartaG_FD_100975 | JGI IMG/M metagenome (GOLD analysis project Ga0114922, IMG submission 100975) | Deep subsurface microbial communities from Aarhus Bay to uncover new lineages of life (NeLLi) - Aarhus_00045 metaG | ecosystem: Environmental > Aquatic > Marine > Oceanic > Sediment | place... | reverse complement strand
GGCCTTGGGGGTATTCGCCCTCGGCGATGATGCGCCCTTTGACCCGCAGGTGCAGGCGACCGCAGGCCCACTCTCCCACTGATACATGCTTTCCATCACGTCTTTTCTACACCCTCCTTCTTTGCCCATTCACCACCGCTGCCTGAAATTGTCGCACTATCCCAGCCTGCTCCGCGAGCGTATCACATTGGGGACAAAAACGTCTGCCCAAGGCATCTAAACTGTGGTATAATAACTGCCAGGCTAACCATCTAGCCTTCCAACTTTCCAACGGTGAACGTTTTCGGAGCGAACCAAACAGATGGGCGCTAAAATCACACTGACCGGCACGGCCAAAGGGATGCAGCGTCAGAATAACATCGTCTCGTTTCGGCTGGTCACCGGTCCGACAACAAAGAGTCCTCCCCGAGGGCTCAAGCTCTTTGAACAGGTGAACTATCATGTGCAATGCTCACAGCGCCAGTGGAACCGGGTGCGCGCCAGCGACGACAACTCCGATCTGCTCGTCGAGGGCTACTGCGAACCCCGGCAAGACCCGGCCACGGGCAAGCTCTACATCGCCGTCGTGGCCGTGTCGCTGCGGAGCATGAAGAAGCAGAACGAGCAAAAGCTAAAGCAACTCTCCGACGAGTTGGAGAAGGCCAAAGCTGCTTACCAGGAGGCAAAAGCCGGCGGCGCGAGCCGGCAAGAGTTGGAGCCCCTCGCCGAACGTCTGGTCAAAGACCACGAGACCGTCGATCGCTTCCTCGAGCGGCACCCTGAGTTGAGAAGACCGGAAGGCTAGAGACTGGTTCTCCACAGGCGTCTCTGGCTATCCTCTCGCCGTGCCATGCGCAGCCCCAGGCGGTAGGCGGCAATGGTGATGCTCTTTCAGCCAGAGTGGTTGATCGCTCTGCCCATACCACGAGCCAACGCTGCCAGGCGGATGGCCATGTCGGCCAGGTGGGACTGCTGCTCGCGCAGAGATTCCACCTGCGCGGTGGCGAGGGCGACGTCGGCGCCACTGGCGCCGGCGAGCGCGGCCCGGCGGCCCAAGAGGCCGATTCGACAGAGAATACAGTCTCTTTTTTGCCTCGAAAGCGGCCGGCAAAGGCATATTGTAGCTCGCGGCTCACTCACCTATGGCTTCAATTCTTCAAATCCGCTTGTTGGATGTGCTCCACATCCTGTTTTGGGTTAGTAAGGTGCTTTTTGGAGTCATACCCGTTTTGTTATGCTGAAAATGAATGAATATGAAAATCAGGAAAGGATAGATATTGCCTGTGCTGCCTCAGGCTGTCTCAAGACAGGCCCGATTTATCCGCATTGTTAAGGTACAGCGCCATTAGACCGCGCTGGATACCCAAATGTTTCAGGGCTCTTTGGGGAATAGCGGAGTAAGCTATAAGCATCTCACTATTTCCCGCTGGTCCCAAAATAATTGCCCCAACCGGTTGTTTTTTGTAGAGGAGATGGTTTGATATCCCCCAATCTTTGACCTTTTGCCTGGCAGGCATAGAGATAGGCTTCCTTGGCTCCCTGGTCGATCCAGAATATTTCGGGTTCAGCCAGCTGGCCAAGTTTGCGACAATAGCCATAGTGGAAATTCTGGCAGAGTTTTTGATCCAGGTCGTGGGCTAAATCAGCCAGGCCATCCCTGGATCGCTGATTGGGTGCAAGTTCCAGGTAAAGGGTATAGTGAAAATTTTGTTGACTATTATCGGGCGCCAGCATGGCAAAAATCGGCGATACTCCGTGCTCACAGAATAAATCCTCAAGGACATTGGCCACGAATTGTTCGTAGAGTTTTTCTCCAAACCAATCGGAGACCTTGTTCCCTTTGCCCATAAACCGCAGGCAGGGAGCCTGGTGCAAGTGACCGACCACTTTTACCATGTCGTGCAGATGATACCTGTACAAGCCACCTCCCGTGGTCACCACCACAGAATAGGTCTGTCCCTTTTCGAGCTGGTGGGCCAGTTGGGGTTGCATAAGAGATGGGCTGAGAGTCTGCGAGTCCACGGGCAGGAACTCAAAAAAGTGGGATGTGGCCGCCAGAACGCTACCTATGATGCCGATCATCGGAAAGGACACAAATGCCTCCGTGGCAATCAGTCCCTTGCCTTGAAAAAAGACATTGGGAAACAGCGTTTGCAGGGCCTCCGCATAGGACGCCGCGGATCCATCCATCCAGCAGCTAATCAAGCTCAGATGAGGCCATATGGCCTGGCAATCATCCGGTTGGATAGAAGCCAGGACACTCGTCCGACGGGGGTCAGGTGAAAGTTGCTCCAGTAGGGTCTGTCGCAAATCGGTATCCAGAAAGCCTGGCGGCGAAAGGGTCCCATTGGCGATGTCTCCAATCAAGGCCCGCCACCACTTTGAGAGCGGGGCCAGCAGAAGGCTCAGGAAAGTCGGATTCCAGATTGATATTAATTGCAGGGTTGGTTGCCGGAGCAGGAACAACAAGGTTACATAGCGAAATGTTTCCACATCCTGGCAGTTCTTAACGTCATTGGGGACAGCCAGGGCGGCATCCACTAAGCGTTTACCCCATAGGCCGAAGTACGCGCTATCCTCTTCAAAACCGATTGGGATACCGCCGGGGGTGGTCTTGCGCCCTTCAATCAAGGGGGTAATGGACCAGTAAGCGGGTCCTTTTTTTAGGTCGGGGTTATGTCTGAAAAGATTCACGATCCAGGCGGCGATGGCCCGTTGGAATTCGGATCGAAGGGATTGAGTATAAGGGATCAGCTTTGAAGCGGAGGTTGAGCCGCTGGTGACCTCAAACATCGTCACGGGCTCGGCGGTAAGCACATTGGGTTGTCCCTTGCCTATGGCGTCAATGAGTTCCAAGTAGTCTTCATAGGTTGTTATCGGGACGTTTTCTTGGAAGGATTCTACAGAGGTGATGGAGGCGAAATCAAATCGCCGGCCGTAGTCGGTGTTTTGATTGGCAATCAGATAATTCCTCAGGATACGTCGCTGAACCTGCTCCAGGTTCACAACCGCTCGGCGAAATTGATACCAAGCAGGCATGCAGGAAACCTGCCAGAGGTTATTGGCTAATCTTGACCCCATGCCTATCATCGGGTCATACGTCTCCCAGCAGCAGTAAAGTTGTCGGGATGAATGCGCGTCAGACAGACCAGCTCATCGCCCTGAGCATGTCCCGGATTTCTAGCAACAAAGAAGGCAATGTGTGGATTCTTCAGCCGTCTTTCAGTGATTTCAGCCACTCCCTCTCGCAGGGGGGTAGCACCCGTGGAAAAACGAACGAGACCCAGCTCAGGGTAATAGTCAGATCCAAAACGCTCGCGAGCTAGATGATCAATTATCTCTTGAATCTCAAGAGGGGTAGGCCGGTCGTATCTGGGATAGTACTCCTTAAAAAAGGTCGTGAGAAAGCGGTAGGTCTTGTAGCCGGATGAGATGAGGAGCCAATATAATGGTTTCGGCAACCGCTGCCCCATTTTGAGAACAAGCTTGCCCCAGGTACGAGGGAGTTCAGGCGTACCCCAATAGGCAAGGCGGATGATGGTGTCGCCAGAGTAGACCACACCTACCTCCTTACCCTTTACAAGGGACTTGTAGAAAGCGAGAGTGGAAAAGCCCTGGATAGATTTGGACTCTTGATCTCGCAGGAGTATCACCCAGTTCTTGTTGTTCAGATCTCTCTGGAATATCTCTGGCGTGCAGTCTTTGTAATAGTCTTGGAGCAAGTCGAACATCTTTTGGACATCATGATCGGTTAGATCTGACCTGGGTAGTGCCTCACCTATCAGCGATGTGGCCATCTTACCTCCCCGTCGCGGTACCCAGCCCCAAACCTTTGCTTGATGTGAGCTGGATGGGTACATTTTCCAGTCGTGGTTCCAAGGGTGTATCGGCGCCCAGCCGGTACCCAAGTTTATGGGAGAGCTCACGTCTCGTGATAAAGTTACCTATCAGAAAAGCCCCCAGATGATAGGGGTTGCTGCTGTTCGCCAGGGGGTCGAGGGCACGCTTGAGAATCGATCCATATCCATAAAACATCTTGCGTGCCCGCAGGCATCCTTCAGTCAACTCATCGGCTGTCATCCCACGCGGATTATACGTTGCTTGCCCATAGCGATAGCCTGGGTCGATCCACCAGCGCTCAAAGACCAACCTGTTTTCGCTCATGAGCTGGTTGTAGAACCTGGAGCCGGGTGTCGGGGTCAACTCGCTAAAGTTGGCCAGGGCGAACTTGGAGCGGATAGCGAATTCGACCGTGATATCAAATGAATCCACCGTATCATGATCACAACCAAAGATGAACGAGGCATAGATCATAATACCGCGCTCGCGGAACTCTCGGACCGCGGTGGCATAGTCGCCGTCCTTGAGGTTCCACCCTTTGTTTATCTGCTTCAGGTTGTCTTCATTGAGCGACTCGAAGCCGATCAGAGCAGCAAAACAGCCACTTTTCGCCATCAGGTCCATCAGTTGGGCATTCCTAGCTACATTGATGCTGAGCTGGCCGGCCCAGTGGATGTTCAAAGGAATCAAGGCCCGGAACAGCTCTTCCGTCCTTGGGATATCAACAAAGAGGTTGGAATCGACAAATAGAATATACTTGCGATCAAGGGCCTCGATTTCGGCCACCACTTCAGCCACCGGCCGTTGGTGTGGCTGAGATCCATAGAAGGCATAGATTGAACAGAAATCACAGGCAAATCGGCACCCGCGACCGTACTGGACCGGAACGAGCGGCTTGTAGCGCTTGCCCTTGAAGATGCTGCGGTCAAATCTCAAGCCGTCTAGGCACGACTGTTTCGACTGCCTGTAAACCGGCTGCAATTTGCCCCGCTGAACGTCTCGAACCAGTTGCTCCCAGATCTCTTCTGCCTCACCAATCACAATCGCATCGGCGTAGGTCAGCGCCTCTTCGGGCAGAAAGCTGGGATGGTAGCCCCCCATCACAACCGGGGTGCCACGCTGACGAAAATGAGCGGCTATTTGATAAGCGCGTCTGGCGGTAAAGGTCCCCACCGAAAGTGCAACCAGATCTGTATCGTGATCACCAGGGATAAGCTCCAGACGTTCGTCGAAGAAATCCAACTCTACGTGTGGCGGTGTGAGGCCGGCCAGAATGGCAAAGGCCAGCGGCTCCATCGCATCCGCTGCTCGCGTGTCCATGAGATGAGGGCGAATAAAAGTGATCTTCACGTCACCTCCCCTTGGCAACTGAGACTTGATGCAAGCCAAGTCGCATGCCGTGTTTCCTGAAAGTTTCCTTGCGAAACAGAGGGTTATAGGCCAAGTAGACAGCCAGGCGATAAGGTGATCGCATATTCGTCTTAGAGTCAAAGGCCCGTCGAATGATTGAGCCGATGCTGTTGTAGACTGAACGAGCGTGGAAACCTGCCTCTGTAAGCTCTTCCGCCGACATCAGCTTGGGCTGAAAGGCAGCATAGTTGAACCGATACTCTGGGTGCAGCCACCACTTTCCATCGTAGAGCAAACGTCCCTCCGATTGTAGCCTTTTGTACAGAGGTGTGTTTGGGTAGGGCATGAGGATGTTGAAAGCTGCAAAAGCGAACTTGTTCTCCAACGCAAACTCTAAGGTGCGCTCGATCGATTCCCACGTGTCGTGGTCATAGCCGAGGGTAAAGGCCGCCCAGGTCTGGAGGCCGTAATCACGCAAGACTTCCAGTTGGGGCTTGTAATTCTGCAAGCCTGCAATCAAGTTGGGGCTCTTTTTCATTGCACGCAGATTCTCGATATTGAGCGACTCGAAGCCAATCACATACCCCAGACAACCACTCCTGACCATAAGGTCCATCAATTCGAGGTCCTGGGTCATATCAATGCTGGCCTGGGAAACCCAGCGAATCTTTAGCGGAATAAGCGCGCGGAACAGAATCTTGGCAGCCTCGTGATCAGACAAGAGGTTGTCGTCAACGAAGAAGAGATGTCTCCGCCCTTGAGCCTCTATTTCCCGGACGACCTCTTGCACACACCGGCGAAATTGGGTTTTGTCGAAGAAAACGCTGATAGCGCAAAAGTCGCAAGCAAACCGGCAGCCCCGGCTGAACTGGATGAGTGTGAGGGGCAAGTAGCCTTTACCTTTGAAGATGTCCCGCCTGGGGAGAATCCCGGGATGGGGTATTCCCGGTCTGGCCTTGTAGACTGATTGCAGCTTGCCTCGACGAGCATCCTCAATCACCCTCGACCAGAGGAATTCGGCATCGCCAAGGTAGATTGAGCCGGCGTGCTCCGCTACCTCCTCCGGGATGAGTGTGGGATGCATTCCTCCCATGATGACCGGTACCCCGCGCTTGCGGAACTCGGCACTGATCTCATAGGATCGCCTAGCGGTAAAGGTTTCCACCGTGAGGGCCACCAGATCGGTCGGCTCGTCGTATGGAATCGACTCTATCCTATCATCGTACAACACGATCTCTACATCGGGTGGAGTCATACCCGCAATGACGCCCAGCGAGAGTGGCTCCATCCTGGCTTCATCAACAAACAGACTATGCTCCATGCGACCAATATTGGGCCTGATCAAGGTCAGTTTCATAGCGCCTCCGCAACAGGGGCCAAAGGAGCGTCGCTGCCCAGCCCAAGCCCTTGCTTGCTGAGGATCTCTTTCCTCGAAATGAGATTGGATACCAGAAAGGCAGCGAGGTGATGAAAGCTGCGGCAGTTGGCTCTCGGGGCAAACGCACGCTTGAATATGGATGAATACTTGTTAAACTCACGTCGGGCTCTGAAACACCCCTCCGTGAGTTCATCTGCGGTCATGCCTCTGGGGTGAAAGGTCGCCTGACCGTAGCGATAATTTGGATCCAACCACCAGTGGTCGTGAATGAGCCGACCTTCGGTGCGAAGCCGATCGTAAAGCCTTGCGCCAGGGGTCGGTGTCAAAGGATTGAAATTGGCCAGGCAGAACTTGGCGCGGAGGGCAAATTCGACCGTCACATCAAACGAATCCACCGTATCGCAGTCATAGCCGAATACAAAAGTCCCGTAGACCATGATACCACGATCTTGAAATTTCCGGATTGCGGTTGTGTAATCACCATGCCGCAGATTCCATTTCTTCTCCATTTGCTTCAAGTTGTCTGCGTTCAGGGACTCGAATCCTATGGTAGCCGTGATGCAGCCGCTCTTGGCCATCAAGTCCAACAACCTGGTATTCTCGGCAATGTCAACGCTGACCTGGCAGACCCAGTGAATTTTCAAGGGAACAAGCGCGCGAAACAGTTGCTCTGCTTTGGACACGTCCGTGAAAATGTTATCGTCCACCAGGAGGATGTACTTCCGCTCTAGCTCCTCTATCTCGGCCACCACCTCGTGCACAGGCCGCTGGCGGAGGCGTGCCCCGTAGAAGGCATGGATCGAGCAAAAGTCACAGGCGAACCGGCACCCGCGACCGTACTGTACCGGAACGAGTGGAGTGTACCGCTTACCCCGGAATATGCTGCGGTCGAATTTCAACCCTTGCAGCGGTGGCTGGCCCTGCTGACGATAGATCCGTTGCAGCCCGCCCTGCTGTGCATCCCGTACAACTTGCCCCCAAACACCTTCTGCATCGCCGAGCACCACGGAATCGGCATGCTGAAGCGCCTCTTCCGGCATGAAGGTCGGGTGGTAGCCGCCCATGACCACAGGAATGCCGCGTTGGCGGAAACGAGTGGCGATCTGGTAAGCGCGCCTGGCTGTATAAGTTTCCACTGTGAGCGCGACCAGATCCGTGGGTTGATCATAAGAGATGGTCTCCAATCGTTCATCAAAGAAAGCTACTTCAACGTCGGGAGGGGTCAGGCTCAAGAGGATGGCGAAAACCAGGGGCTGCATGGCACCAGATGAACGTAGGCCACCTATACTGGGCTGAATGAAAGTGATCCTCATCTGTAGGACCTCTACTTTGGCATGTTGCTATAACGTCGCGATCTCCACACCGGGGATGCGGCTATCCAACTGAGGCAACGTCTCCAGTTCGTCCTCCCAGGCCACCAAATAAAGGATGCTTCTGTAGTTGATGTGGCGGTAGGTTGTTGTCACCTCTTTCAGCAGGGGGTGCGGTTCGGACAGGCCGAGCATGAAGTAACTGTACTTTTGGCCCATGGCGTGGTTGTACAAAGCCCTGACGAGGGCCGCAAAGACATCCAACCGGTCGTCGTCAACTGCCAGGTGGCTGGCATAGCAATAGCGGAAGGGTGTGTTAGGGCGCGGCAGCACCGGCCATCCGGCCAACCGCGCTCCCACGTTTGCCAGCCCACGCCAGCGCCCCAAGGCGCCGGAGTAACTGCGCACGACCGTTTGCTTGAAGCGACTCTGATCCCAGGCAGCCAGGCAGCCAACGACGCGCTTTCCGTCTAGCGCCAGAAAAAAGTCTTCCGGCGTCAGGTCAGGCGTATGGTCTGGGTTGAAGAGAATGTCGCTGGTCCAGTGAGGGGCAAGCTGATAGCGAGCGCCGTTGCGTTGCAGGCAGGCCACGGTTTCGTTGATGTAGGCGGAGCTGCCCCGCGCAAGCTGTAGACCATCCGGCATTGACAACCTTCGCCGCCTTCTGCGGCAGTAAATCGCCAGAGTGTGCAGGCGAGCGTACTCCTGGAGGCGAGGCATTCCTGGCAGCCCGGCCGTCAAAAGGCGACGGGCTGGCAGGTTGTCTTCGATGATGCTGGTAAAATGTAAAGTCGCCCGGCCATCCTGGCGCAGACGGTCGAAGAACGCAAACGCTCGAGTCAGCGCTTTGGGCATAACGCGATAGTCGGGGACGATTCGGATCTGGCTGATATACCCGACCGCCTGCGGAGAGCCGTTCAGATACACATCGCGTATTGAGCGGCTGATCATGCCGACGATTCTTCCAATCGAGTTATCGCGGGCAATTATAGTCTGGCGGAAGGGGCCTTCGACCTTTGCAGCTATGAAGTAGTTGGGCTCGCGCTCAAAGGTAACCGAGATTGTACCCGGCATGGGGTTCTCGCGCAGGACGCGACGCAGTTCTGGGCCGTCATCAGGTGTGGCCAACTCAAAAGTGATTTCTGACATTGCATCACACTGCTTGGACAGATACAGGCAAGGGGAGAGGACGCTCCCGGACCTTGATCAGCTCGCCTCTCCAGGCTTGATCCCCCAGAGGATAATAGTCACGCAAGCTCACCTCTTGGTGCATGAGATAGTTGATCCAGTAATAGGCCAACCACATCAGCGGGCTGGCATGGTTGACTGGGTCCAGGCCACGCTGCCAGATGCTGCGCCAACGATAAAAGGCGGCACGGGCCTCAACGCACCCCTGTTGGAGGCGCTCCGGGGTCATACGAGCCGGCTGAAAGGGGATCATGTTGTAGCCATAGTCATCATTGAGCCACCATTTCTGATAGAGCAAGCGCCCCTCCGCCTCCAGACGCTTGTAGAGCGGTGTGCCCGGGAAAGGGGTGAGATGGTTGAATGCAGCTATAAAAAACTTGTGCTTTATCGCAAACTGGACCGTCTGCTGAAAGCTGGCTTCGGTATCCTCATCGTAGCCAAAGACAAAAGTGATGTAGAGCCGAATCTTGTGGCGACGCAGGTTTGCCAGGGCTTGTTCAAAGCCCCCTTTCATCATGTTAAAACCCTTGTTCATCTTCTTGAGATTCTGAGGATTTAGCGATTCGAATCCGATCAACACCCCCTGGCATCCACTTGCCGCCAGCAGTTCCAGGAATTCCTCGTCGTAGGCAACGTTGATATCGGCCTGGCTCACCCAGCGTATGTTCAGCGGGATCAACGCCCGCAACAACCGTTTTGCGCGTTCCAGGTTTGAGCTGATATTGTCGTCAATGAAGAAAATGAGCGGCTTGTCTTTGATCGCCTCAACCTCTGCGACGACCTCGTCAAGTGGGCGCGCATTCTGAGTATTCTTAAAAACGATTTGGATTGCGCAGAAATCGCACTTGAAATGACACCCGCGCGTCGCCTCCACCAAAGCCAAGGGGAGATAGCTCTTGCCTGCGTAAATCGAGCGGTCGGGTTTCAAGCCTGCCAGGGAAGGACGTTCCACAGACTTGTAATAGGACTGCAACATCCCTCGTTCGGCGTCTCTCAGCACCCTTTCCCACAGGCCCTCAGACTCGCCGATGACGACCGCTTCCGCGTATTGAGAGACTTCCTCTGGGCACAAGGTGGCGTGAAACCCGCCCATAACAACCGGCACGCCCCGGCGGCGATACTCACTGGCAATCTGGTAAGCACGTTTGGCGGTGTAGGTTTCCACACTGATGGCTGCCAGGTCGGTTGGCTCGTCATAGGGAATGGGCTCCATGCGGTCGTCGTAGAAAGCTATCTCCACTTCTGGGGGCGTCAATCCGGCAATGGCTGCCGGCGGAAGCGGTTCCATCTGCCAGGTCTTGATATACTTTTGGCCTATCCGGCGGCCAATGCAGGGGTGGATAAGAGTTAGTTTCATGACTCGCACACCTGCAGATTCGCCAGCAGATCAAGGTGCTCTAGGCCCTCACCAGCCAATCCATGGGCGTAGTATCGTATGCCTAGACTTGCCGTCAAATTCAGCAGTCTATTCTTTCTGGTTCGCGCAACCCTCCTGATAATTCGACTGGTGGAAAAGCTTCTCTTCCAAGTGCTATGAAGAATCTGCTGCAATTCCCAGGCAGCCATTTGTTTGGGACGGAAAACCACGTGTTCGGAATCATACAGGGACCAGTCTCGTGTCAGTATTCGGTCTTCCTCTTCCAACCTGGAAAACAGGTTCGTTCCCGGAAATGGCGTCAAGACGGTATATCTTGGCAAATCAACTTCCAAGTCATCCACGATTTGTACCATGCGCTCCAACCCTTCTTTTGTGTCGCCGTCGAAACCAAGCACGAAACAGCCCAATACGCTCATTCCATGATCGTGCATGATCTTTACTGCTTCCTTGTACTTGCTTACCTGGTTAAACGACTTGCCGCTTCCATTCAGGCTGGATTGTGAAAACGACTCGAAACCAAACAAGAAACCTTCGCAGCCGCTCTTCACAGCCAGTTCCAAGAATTCTTTGTCATATACGATGTCCACAGTAGCCGATCCTCCCCATCTTAATCTCAAAGGTATCAGGGCTTCGAGGAGTCTTTTAGCGTATTCTCTGTCAGAGATAAGGTTGGGGTCGTAGAACATCACTCCCCTCGCATTCAAGTGCTTGATTTCATCAACCACCTCAGGAATGGGGCGTGTGACGCTCTTGCGGCCAAAGAACCTGTGTACTGAGCAGTACTCACAGTGGTTCGTACAGCTCCTATTGGCAATGACGGTAGCTACAGGAAGGTAGCGGTGTTTCGCCTGCAGTTCTCTTTTCGGTGCAGGACACGACAACTCCTTCCTGTAATCTGCACAGTACATCTTTTTGACGGTCCCCGCTTTCCAGTCGCGCAGCAGTCGGGGCCAGGTATCCTCTGCCAGCCCAACGACGACAGCGTCTGCGTGTTTGCCTGCTTCCTCCGGCATCAGTGTGGGATGCACTCCTCCCAGGACTACGAAGGCTCCCTTCGCCTGCCAGTATTCGGTCAATGAATATGCCCGTGTAGAAGAGGAAGCTACGCAAGTTATCCCCACAACATCATACACCTTGCCTTCATAATCGGGTTTCTGAACGCCTTCGTCAACAATATCAATGTGAGCATCTAGCTCTTCGGGTACTAGAGCAGCGAGCGTGGTCAATGCCAGGGGCGCATAAACTAGAAGCCTCTTGAAAGGCCCTCTATAGCGATAAATTCTGTCATGAGGCAGGATTAGCAGTATTCTCATGGTTCCTGGCTTTGTAGGGTCGAATGAACGTATGCCCATGATTTTGGGTAGAGTGGGGATGATCTTTAGACTGCCGCAGATTGCTTCCCCACGACCCAATCGCAGTTGTAGTAGTCGTGCAAGTGATGTGCGTAGAAGCGGTATCCCAGATTGGCAACGATGGAGATGGGCAACTGGATGCGGGCACCACTCAACCGTTTGGCAATGGAACGAAAACTATAGGATTGCTTCCAGGCCCGCTCTGTGCCACGAAGCAGATCCTCCGGACTCATCTGGCGAGGCTGAAAGACCACGTGCTGGCCGTCGTACAGGCTCCAGTCTCTGGTCAGAATCCGGTCCTCCTGCTCAAGGCGGCGGAAAAGGGGCGTATTGGGAAAAGGTGTCAGAATCGCGTACCTGGGCAGGTCAACGTTAGCCTCAAGCACGAATTCGACTGTCTGGGCAAAGGTCTCCCGGGTATCGTGGTCGAACCCAAAGGCAAAGCACGCCATTATCGCAATCCCCCGTTTGTGCAATCGCCGCACCACATAGCGGTAATCCTCATGCATACCAAAGGATTTGTGGGTTTCCGCCAGCGAATCCTGGGAGAGGGACTCGAATCCAAGCAATAGCCCCCAGCAACCGCTGCGGGCTGCCAGGTCGAGCAGTTCATCATCCCAGGCGATGGTGGTGGTGGCAAGTCCTCCCCACTTTACCTTGAGTGGAATCAGCGCGGCAAACAGTCCCCTGGCATAGGCGATGTCGGCGATAGGGTTGAGGTCCAAGAAAATCAGACGGCGTGTTTGCATCTGTCGAATATCGGCTACCACCTCGGCTACAGGTCGCCGCAGCGGTTGCCCCCAGGCGACGGGAACGACGCAAAAGTCGCACTGGTGGATACAGCCGCGAGTTGCTTCGAACGTATGAATGGTTGAATACGAAAAACGACGCAGTAAATCCCGTCGTGCGAACGGCAGACCTGCCAATGATAGCCCCGGCTCCTGGTCGTAGCGGGGTTTCATCTGCCCATTGGAAAAGTCGTTTAGAAGCTGTGGCCAGGTTTGCTCGGCATACCCGATCACTATGGCGTAGGCGTGTTGCTGCGCTTCCTCTGGCAGCAATGTGACGTGCGGGCCACCAAGCACAACGGGAATGCCACGGCCTCGAAAATGGTCTGCCAACTCGTAGGCTCGCGGGGCGGTACCGGTGATGACCGTCATACCTACCAAGTCAGCGTCTAGATTCAGATCAATGTCCTCTATGCCCTCATCATAAATCTCAACCGAGGCGCCTAGTTGCGGCGGTACAAGTGCAGCCAGCGTGGTCAAGGTCAGCGGGGCATAGCGGAGTGATTTCTTGAAAATGCCGCTTCGGTGTCGGTAGAGAGGTCCCTTGGGGGAGATCAATACGATTTTCATCAAAGCTCTCCGGTTTTAACGCATTTTCAGTGGAGTGTCTCACATGCCAATTATCTTAGTGGTTGCTGTGAAACACTACTACCTTTGCGAAGGTTGTGAATAGCCCTGGTAACAGCGGAATTCTTGCTGGACGAGGATGCCTTTCGCCTGGAAGCTGCCTCCAAACCTTCGCAAGGGTTCCCCCACCTGAATTTTAAAACGAATGACCGGTTGGGAGAAAAATTCGTTTGTTTCCCAATTCGCCGCAGTTTTGTGGGGGCAAGGTCGACTTGCCTCCGTTTCTCAAGCTCCGCCAACGCTCTGCGGCGCTGTTCCGGGTCCTGCATCCAGAAAGTCCCTTTGCGCTTCTATTGAAGCACAAAGGGCCTGTCATTACCAGATCACGGACTGCCAAAAACTGTCAAGTTTCTTTTAGAGCCTGTTGGTCAGTCATTGAGAATTGCAAAAATCGCATCAGGCTACTGGTGCCAATTCGTAGACAGGCACTGTGCGGGCCGGGTGACCGCGAGTTTCCAAGACCGTCTCGATTTGACGAATCGTTTCTGGAGCCAGCAGCACATCGCCACAGATAGAGCAGACTTCGGCCGGTACGCGGTCAATGACCACTACCTGGCCCTGGTGACGGACAACGTGCACGATGTAGCGGCTCTCGTATTTGCCAGGGCAACCCTCGATTGAGCATTTCATATCACACTCTTCTCTGGGTGAGGGCACTTTTCAGTTTCAGCCAGGGATTTCTAATCCTGGGGCTGGGATAATCTGATTGGGGTAATTCACTCTTTAATGATCTTAATCCCCAGTTGCCGAAAGGCCTCCAGGATCTTGTCATCGTAGTCCTGCTGGGTAATCTCCCCTCGCTCGGCCGACAGCACGATCTCCAGCCGGTCGAATCGGTGTTGGAGCAGGTTCATCACCCCCATCAGGCCGGACACCTTGCCCTTGGGGACAGTCAACTGGAGGCGGAGCTGGCGCAGAACAGGCCCAGTCACGCCTGGCCGTGCTGGGGTGTCGGCTCCGGGACCTTTACCAACGGCCGTAGGACCAGGCTCTCGAAAGCCCGTGTCCACCTTCCCTGGGGGTTGGAGGGGCAGTCGCTCTGCTTCTCCTTCACGCTGAGCCTGGCAGACTTTAGCCCGGATGATGACCTCGCTGCCCGCCAGCCCCACAAACGGTTCTTCCTTCTTTCCGAAGTAACGACATACAGGTCGATCTTCCTCCAACGTCCCTAATCCAAACAGCCCCTGCCGCACCCCCTCGGCAATCCCATGTTCCCACGCGCCCCGACTGACGACTCGCGTCTCGCCTGGCGTTCGCAGCCCCGCCTGGGCCAACTGTTCGGTCAGCACGTACTCTCGATCGCGCAGGTAGCGCTCTTTGATGACCAGGGGCACGACGCGCTCCAGGATCTCTCCGTCCAGGCGCAGTTTGTCGTACACTTCTTCGTCTAAAGGCCGGGTCTCACCATAGGTGGGGATGCCCAGGTCCAGCTCCTTAAATCCATCGCGGGCGGGGATGAAGAGCTGCCGATAGGTGCGGCGCACGGCCTCTACCAGATCGCCTCGGGCTTTCTCCAATCCATCAGTGACCTCTTTCTGCTGGTCCGGGGTGAGGTTGATGGTCTCATCGCCGGCTATCATCTCGTACGCCAGGCACCTGCGCACCAGCCCCTCAAAGCCAGGTCGCTCGCTCTCCTGGGCCATCAGGAAGAAAAGAGCGTTGCAGTGAACGCGAGGCGCGGTCCCCTTCTGCTTCAGAATAGTCTGCATCAGGGTGTCGTCCCGCTCCTGCAGGAGGATCAGCTTCAAGTCAGGAGTGTCGGCGATGTCGGCATTGGAGGTTGGCCAGAGGAAGACCTTGAGGCGGCGCCCGCCTACGCGCTTCTTCAGTAGGGCTTGCTCCTGGGCCGCGATATCAGGTGCTTCAATGTTCTCCTCCCGGATTTGGCGAAGGCGCGTGATATTGGGCTGGTTGGTGAAGAAGTACTTGCCACTCTGATGTCGGATATAGAAGAGATAAGTGCCCTTTAGCAATTCTACCGCCTCAGCCACCACGCTGGCCGGGTTGTGAGTGGTGGTGGCGTTGCGCTTCACTTCGCCCAACGTAGCGCCCCGCTCGACGCCGCCAGAGAAAGAGTACAGGAAAATGGTCGTGGCCGCCCGTGTCCCCAGCCGCAGTCCCTGGTACGATGGCCCCAACTTTCTGTCGGCCTTTTTCGCTCCCGCCTCTTCGCCGGTGATGTCGGCAGCGATGACGCTGTCGTACTCGGGGCCGATGTGCTTGAGAAGTTCGCGGCGCATCTCCTGATTGGCCAAGTCAAAGTCAGCCAAGGCGATATAGGGGACTTTTCGCTCCTTGAGGGCATGGACGACCAGTGAGAGAAGCCGCAGCACACCCCGCGTGCGCTGGAAACTGGTAAAACTGCCCCATCGCTGGTACAGTGTATCCACTACCTCTGGCAAGAAGGGGTAGGCGGCCTCAAATCGGCGGCGGTACTCCGAAGGCTCTACGCCGGGCGGCAGCAGCGACTCGCTGATAGCGTAGTTCAGGAAGGCTGCCACGACCTCTTGCATCCGCTCGTCGTCTATCGAGGAGAAGAGGCGGCGGCGGATGACCTGGGTGATCTCGTGCTCCTGTACGGGGGTGTAGATCTTTTCCATGCGCCCGAGTTCCTTCTGCAGTTGGCGGAAGAGCCGCTCCGCCGCCTCGTCGTAGTGCTCCAGCGCGCTGGAGGGAAGGGTTACCGCCAGACAGACTCTCTCCAGCGTGCTGGCGGCCCCGGTCACTTCATGGAAGAAGGCCAAGGTCTGGGCAGCCAAGGTGCTTTCGCCCACGGACACGCCAGCAGCCTTGGTGACGTACTCCAGGACTTCGTCCATCAGAATGAGCAGTGGCTGATGGGCGTCGAAGAGCGCCCGCAGGGCCTCACCGCCGGGTGCTGCTAAGCCATCGAAGCCAGCCCGGCTGCCGGTGAGCTGCTCTGCCATCAGGCCCCACAAGGTGTCTGTGGGAGCCATCGGCGTACCCACGACGACGACCCGACTGGCACCCCACTCGGCAGCTTTGTGGTACATGGCGATGAGGGCGTGGGTCTTGCCACCGCCAAAGGGGGTCTGAATCTGGATGACCGGGTCACCGCCCTCTCCGCGCAGTCGCTTGGCCACGACGTCAAGCAGGTGGGTCAGCCCCTCGGTCTGATAGGTCTTTTGGAAGAAGCGGACGGGGTCACGGTATTCGTCGGGGGGGCGGCTCTTGTAGACTTCCCATAGGTCGGCGGCAAAGACGTCCATCGTCAGCCGGCCGGCCAGAATGTCCTCGTGCGGTACGGCAATGGTGTGAAATGCGATCATCGTTTTACCTCCTGGCGGCAAATAGGAGACGCCGTCAACGAATATCGAACGAATAAACGAATGTGGTCATGGACGATGCATAGTGGTTGACCGGTGCAAGTTCGTTTTGCTGTCAACGAATGGGTCATGGCCGGCCTGGTGAACTGCGCAGTCAGCGTTTACGCCGGTGGGCGAGAATGTGCTTTTTTCGCTGTCAACGAATGTGAAACGAATAAACGAATCGGATGCGGATGTAGATTCGTTTATTCGTTGCCTATTCGTTGACAGAGACGCCAAGTCCTATTCCTCCCACAACCTCTCTTGCCGCGCCGTTTTCCCTACCTCCTCCCGCACGCGCTCGCGGCCGACCAGGAAGCCGTCCAGGAGTTTCTTTTCCTTGCTGTCGTTGGGCAGGGTCTCGGAGACGGCCTGGGCGACGCGGTAGAAGGCCTCGCTGCGGCCGTAGCCGCTGGCTGCCAGCGCCTGCACCATCTCCTCCCGCCGCCCTTTCTCCCACAGCAGCAGCACCCGGTGCAGCACGTCAATCAGTTCGCGGCTGTCCTCCAGGTCGTCCAGTTTTCGCCGCTGCGGTCCCAGCAGCCGCACGAATTCCCGCTCTTTTTTGACAAAGCCGCCGCGTCCCCACTCCCGCGCCAGGTCCACGCCGCAGGACTGAGCCAGTTTGCGGGCTTCGTCGAAGGGCACCCGCGCCTCGCTGTAGTTCCAACGCCAGAGGACGTAGAGGCGGGTCAGATCGCTAACCTCTCCAACGAAGCCATCCCGCAAAATCTGCCGCACGGCGTAGTCAGTGGCGATGGTGCGCACGTCCTGAAGCAGCCGGTCGGCGCGGATGACGTTGCCTTCGTAGTCCATCACCTGCTCGTACTTGCCAAAGACTTCGATGGCCGAGCCGATGGCAGCGATGAAAAAGTCGGCCCCGCCGATTCCCTCCTCCCACAGGCGGTGCAGTTTACGGTCCAGGTGGCAGCGCAGTTCCTCCCGCACCTCGTTGTAGAAGCCGGTGGGCTGGCGGGCCATCTTGCGGGCGACGATGTAAATAGAGGAGGTCAACGCTGCCGATTTGTGGGCTTGCCGCCTCCCTTTTCGCTCAGTGGCAAGCGGCCACGCACCTGACGAAATCAATCCAGAGTCCAAAAGGGCATTGATGACAGTTTCCCAGCCCTCTGTGGATTTATGTGCATATACAACAACAGCAATTCCGTTAGATTTGAGCACTCGGTAGATTTCCTTGAAGGCCTGTCTCAATTCCTCTTCAAAGAAACGCTTTCCGGCTTCAAAACCACCTTCCTCCAGCGAATATGCCACTATCTCTTTGGCTTTTGGAGTTTCGGGGGTAGCGAAATGATCGAGATGAAGATGGCCTACAGTGCGCTTGAGCCAGGCATAGAAAAAATCGGAAAGATGAGAATAAGGAAAATTGTCATAATACGGAGGATCGGTAAGAACAGTATCAAAGAATCCGTCTTCATATTGGAGTTGTGTCGCGGAATTCTGTGCGATTCGTACACACCCGTGGAGCACTGGCAACACTTCTAGCGCTCGGAGAACCGCTTTGAATTGGTTATTATAGCTGCCAGTGACTCCGCTAAATGGATTTGACTCTGCATAATCCCACTTCATTGCAAGAGTTGGGGCCTGATCGGGCTTTCCCGCAAACGATGTGCTCGCAGTATTCCAACGCGTTAGCACATTCTGGAATGTTGACAATTTTCCCAAGATAAGCGCCAAATAGGTCGAAACTGCAGTTGCAAATTGTGGATCACTGCCTCCTTCTATCATCTTGTCATGAGCTTGGCGGACCGCCTCCACAAATGTCGTTAGTGTCAGTAGATTGCGGGTGTTGAAGACGTCTCCCCACTTATACATCGCGTAGCGTGTCAATCCAGATGCTCCGCGTGCATTGGGCGACGGCCTGCGCGGGCAGATGGTCTCATCAGGTACTGGGTCAATGCCCCATCGGACCATAAGGCACTCTCGGATCTCTCCGAACCTTCTCTCCGCCTCCCGAAATACTTGTCGGTCCTTTTCGGTGGCAATACGGTATGTTTTTCCTGCACGGTCTGGGTGAGTAAGGATTACTGCTACGAACTGGTGTCCAGAACGGCCTTCGCGAAAGAGGCGTCTCAACGTCTTGGGGTCTACTACAGAGCCGCAAAATGGACATGTCACCACTGCATTGGATATCGTGCCCTGGCCAGGATCGAAATCTTCAGGCCAGGGCAAATAGGCATCGCCAACAATCTCAAATTGCACTGAACCATTTGGCATCGCTTTTTCGCCAGCAGTTGTAACATTGGGATGCACAGCAACCCTTTTTCCTCGTTTCTTTGACAGCCAGAACTGAAGCATTAAGGGGATCGTGATTTCACATTTTGGGTTTTGGCAGGGTATGGTGCGTGCCCAAATATAGCCCACGGGGATCGAGCCATCGGGGTCGGGTGGGTAGAAATCGGCCAGTTCCTTCCGTGCCTCCTCCAGCACCCAGTCGCCCCACTCCTTCACTGCTTCCAACAAGGGGTTGATGGTGCGCTTCTCTGTCATCTGTCCACCGAAGAGATCGCTGGATTTTTCTACCTCCACAGGCTGGCCGAACTTCTGGGGGTATTCCTGCGTGGCCTTGAGGATGAGAACAGCCACGGGATTATAGTCGTTGGCGTAGGTCTCGCAGCCCAGGCGCAGCGCCTCCAGGGGGATGGCCCCACCGCCAGCGAAAGGGTCCAGCACACGGGGGCGGGGCGCGCGGCCAGCCTGAATGTCCTCCACGGTGACCGGTTCTCCCCGCTCGGCGCTGAGATGTTCGGCGTGAGCTTCCAGGATGTCGCGGCGAGCGCGTTCCAGAAGGGGTGCATTCAGCGAGTTCTCCCACTTGCTCAACTCGACGATGAAATCACGCTGTCGTTGCCATTCGGTGATGTCGTCCGCAGCGGGGGTCAGAGCGGCGTAGGCGGTGGAGCGGGAGGCAGCCAGGGGCCGCCTTGCCCACCAGACATGCAGCGTAGAGATATGGCCGTGGCGGATGTTCTTCTCCTTGGCCGAAATCGCGCTCACTTCTTTGACGGGGAAGGATTCTTCGATGAAACGGCGGTCGGTCATGGTTCTGGCTTCCTTAAGCGTAGAGATCATTGTCAACGAATGTGAAACGAATAAACGAATGGGTCATGGGCGATCTGGTGGACTGCGCACCCAGCGCTTGCGCCGGTGGGCGAGAATATGCTTCGGTGGAAAGAGGCGATTCCATTCCAGACGCGGCCTCCCAAAGTTGAACAGCAGAATGACCTTGCAATCGTCAGAGGCAGCAAAGTAGTCTATACATTGGGCAATTTCGTCATTAGTGAGCGGATAGAAATGCGCCTTGTACTAAACCAGTAGCGTTTGGTCCACCCGGTGATCCGGCTCGTAAAAGTTCACCATGTTGCCATTCTCATCAAAGATGGGAAGGTGCGGTTCCCTTTCGGCAGGCAATCCGGCATCCGCGAGTCGTTGGGTCATGGCATTGTGATACGTTGCCTCGCGGTGGCCGGGCCCTAGGTCATTATGAACCGCCATCGCCAGACCAATGACCTGATAGGTCAACCCTTGGAGGCCATCTTCAACCAGTCCTGGCTTGCTTCTCTTCGCTCCGGCCATATTTATCCTCCCACAGTGGTTAGCTGGTGCAAATTCGTTTTGCTGTCAACGAATGTGAAACGAATAAACGAATGGGGCATGGGCGATCTACAGTGGTTGACCGATGCAAATTCGTTTTGCTGTCAACGAATATCGAACGAATAAACGAATGGGGTGCGGACGCAGATTCGTTTATTCGTTGCCTATTCGTTGACAGCAGTTCCAGAACCTCCAAGGAAGCCAGGGGTTTAGGTCGAGTGAACCCTCGTCCCACTCCCCACAATGTCGGCCACCGGCACCAGGTAGCGCACCTCCACCCTCTCCTGGGGCTCAAGATTGGTCGCCGGGTCTTGAATGATATAGAGTTCGGGCTGCGCTGCGGCGTTGAGGACGACGTGCAGGTAGTAGTCGGGGCCAAAGCGGCCGGCCTTGAACCATTCGTTCTGGGTCAGCGCCACGGGGCCTACCTTAGCACGGGCCTTGACCTCGATGTAACGCTTGCGACCTGTCGCCGGGTCGGTGGAGCGAACGTCGAAGCCCAGGTTCTCGGCGGCGACGTCCTCCGGGACGCGGCCCTGCTCCCGCTCGTACTCCATCGTCACTTCCATCCCCACCTGCTCGATATCAGGGTCCTCCTGCATGGCGGCGTCTACCTGGCGCGCGGGCATCACTCGCACCACGCCTACGAAGCGAGGCATACCCATCGTCAGGCTGCACTCCTGCCCCAGGGTCCGCCGCAGCTCCGCCAATGCCTCCTCGTAGGTGCGCTTTTGCTCTTCCTTGTTGTAAATAGGCAGATCCACCCTGTCACCTCGCTCTCGCCGGGCGTAGAGGTCAATCAAGTCCCCATCCAACCGGAGGATGAGGTACTCCAGGGATTCGACACCGTACTTTTCCTTGATCTCGGCCTGGCGATCTCGCTCGGCCTGCAGCTTTTTCCTGTAATCGGCGAGAGCGGGCAAAAGTGCACCCAGGGCTTGCTGTTTGAGGGCCTCCAGGTCCGGGGACGGTCTGTCGGGCAACTCGCCGCCCTCCGCCAGGTCCCACAGGAGAGCCGGGTTGGCGGGGCGTATGGTTCGACTCCGCTCACCACAGGCTTCGCCAGTGGCCAGGTCGGCATAGAGGGCAAAGAGTCTACGCCCGGCCACCTGCCCCAGGCCATCCTGGACTTCCCCCTCGTAGAACAGCAGGACGCCGTCCATGCGGCCGTCGGGGTCGGTAAAGACAGCGCCCCGCGAGAGGCTGCCGGTCAGTTTACGCTCCACCCAGGCCAGCAGGGCCTCAAAGAGCGGGTGACCAAAGGAAACGAACTCGGCCTTGGCGTACCAGCGGGCGACGTCTTTATCGAAGGTAATTATCGGATAACGCCGCTGGAGCAGGCCATGACGTTTCTTGAAATCGTCTTCCTGGGCGATGCGACGCACCTCAAAGGGGATGGCGTCCACAGCGAGGAAGCCGCCCCCACGGTCGCGGATCTTTGCACCATCGCCGCCAGCGGTCTCCATCGCCTTCTGGAAGAACGCCTGGGTGTACTCGGGAATGAGCCGATGCTCCCTCGCCCGGTCGGCCATCTCACGGATACGGGTGTAGTCGATGTAATGAGTAGCCAGGCTTTCTCCCAGGTTCTCCTTTACTTGAGCAATATAGTCCTCGTCCACCTCGATGTCCAGCTCGGCCAGAATCTCGGCCATGCTACGGGCACTGGCCGCGGCCTCCAGCAGCAGATGCGTTCCTCCAGGCGCATTCCACCGTGGATGGTACAGATGGAGTACCCCCAGTCGCGGATGCGCGACTCCAGGTATTCCAGCGTGTCGCGGGCCTCGGTAAAGATGAGGATTTTGGAACCGGGGTGCTGGCGATCCAGGTCAGTGAGAGCCTCCCGAAAGTGACGGAGTTTGACTTCCTCCCCGCTCTGGATAATGGCGCGGGCCTGCCGGATGAGACCCTCAAGGGTCTGAATCTCCCGCTCCAGTTCCTGGCGGTTCTCGGCCACGCTGAGGGTCTCTCAGATCTCTTCCTGCCACCAGCGTTCTTCCTCACTCATGTCTTCCACAATCTCAAAGTCCGGGCTGCTTTCATCCATCCAGCGCGCCTCTTCTGCCCCTTTCAGAAATTCCTCCAGTCGTTTCTTGCGCCGCTCCAGAGAGCGATAAAGCGCGTAGGTGCTGGAAGCCAACCGCCGCTGGAGGATAACGAGGGCAAAGGTCACGTTGCGCTGTCGTCCGTGGGTCAGGGCTTTGTTGTACTGCACGTTCACGTAGCGGGAGAGCGCGTTGTACAATTCCTTCTCCGGGGGCGACTCGGTGCCCAGATTGAAGGGCATGGTCTCCACGTGACGGGGCAAGAAGATCGGTTTACCCTCGAAATCCTTCATGTCCTCCTTGACGCGGCGGATGAATAGAGGATTGTCCTGGTTACGAATGGATTCGGCCAGCATATCGGTGGTGGCGAAAAAGCCAGGCTCTAGCAGGTCAAGGAAGAGGCGAAAGTTCTCCGGATCGCCCTTGTGGGGTGTGGCTGTCAGAAAGAGCAGATGGGTGGTAATACGAGAGAGAGCCTCCCCCAGCCGGTATCGCCTGGTCCTTTCCAGTTTGTTGCCATAGACGTAGGCGCTCATCTTGTGCGCCTCGTCCACGATGACCAGGTCAAAGTGGACCGAGGCCAGAGAGGGAAGGAGATCATCCTGCTTGGCAAAGTCCATCGAGGTGATGATCTGCATCTCCCGCTGCCAGACGTTTTCGCTGTACAGGGCGTCAACTACCCCCCCCCGGTCTATGACGACAAAGGTCTCCTCGAAGCGCTCCTTCATCTCCCGCCGCCACTGATCCTTGAGGTGGCCTGGAGCTACGATGAGAATACGGCGGGCCAGATGGCGTAGTTTCAGCTCCTTGAGGATCAGCCCGGCCATGATCGTCTTGCCCGCGCCGGGGTCGTCGGCGATCAAAAAGCGGATGCGAGGCAGGCGCAGCACGTAGCCGTAGACGGCCTCGATCTGGTGGGGCAGCGGGTCCACCTTGGAGGTATTCATCGCCAGCAGAGGATCGTAGAGGGAAGCGAAGCGGTAGCGACGCGCCTCCAGGCCCAGAATGATCTTCCCCCGAAAAAGTGGACACAGAGATAAGCTACGTGTATAATTCTTTCGGAGGGAGACAAATGACAAAAACCAGACGAACAT
>Ga0114922_10001371_pt1 | contig 23268 bp, 30 predicted proteins | sample AartaG_FD_100975 | JGI IMG/M metagenome (GOLD analysis project Ga0114922, IMG submission 100975) | Deep subsurface microbial communities from Aarhus Bay to uncover new lineages of life (NeLLi) - Aarhus_00045 metaG | ecosystem: Environmental > Aquatic > Marine > Oceanic > Sediment | place... | reverse complement strand
TGGCAATATTGATTTTTCTAATTTAACATTAGGCAAAGCAGGCCGTCGTCGTTGGTTAGGATATCGACCACATGTACGTGGATCAGCAATGAACCCAGTAGACCACCCACATGGTGGTGGTGAAGGTCGTGCTCCCATTGGCCGTTCGCGTCCAGTAAGTCCATGGGGTAAACCAGCATTAGGAGCAAAAACGCGTAAACCAAAAAAATGGAGTACAAAATATATTGTACAAAAACGTAAATAAATATATTTATATATAACTACTAAAAATTCATTATTATGGGAAGATCATTAAAAAAGGCACCATTTGTGGCTGATCATTTACTTAAAAAAATTGAACGTGCAAATGTTCAAGGTGATAAAAAAGTAATTACAACATGGTCACGTTCCTCAACAATTGTTCCAGTTATGATTGGGCATACAATTGCGGTACATAATGGACGTACACATATTCCAGTATTTATTACTGATCAAATGGTAGGTCATAAATTAGGTGAATTTTCACCAACTCGTACATTTAAAGGTCATATCAAAAAGGATAAAAAATCAAAACGATAGAAAATTATGGGACAAAAAGTACATCCTTTAGGCTTTCGCCTTGGAATAACACAAAAGCATCAAAGTTATTGGTGTACAAATCGTGAATTATCATCGGTTTGGATTCAAGATGCAAATTTTTTACGTAATTTTATTACAAAAAATTATTCAAAGGCTGGAATTACACGTATTGAAATTCGACGTCGTCGTTTTGGTTCATCATCCTTAACTATTGAAATTTTCGCTGCACGACCAAATTTATTTGGAAATCGTGAAACACAAAATTTAGATAAATTACGTGATTCATTAACAAGTGAATTAGAGCGTTTTTATCGAAAACGAAATTTAGAACAACCAGCTAAATTACAAATTAGTTTATATGTAAAACCATTAACAAATCCTGATATCTATGCACAGGTTTTAGCTGATCGATTAGTTGAAGATTTAGAACAACGTAAACCGTATCGTCGTTCAATGAAACAACTTGTTCAACGTGCTAGAAAAGCTGGTGTAAAAGGAATTAAAGTTCAAGTTTCAGGAAGATTGAACGGAGCTGATATTGCTCGTGCTGAAAATGTTCGCGATGGTGCTGTACCATTACAAACTTTACGTGCAAATATTGACTATTGTTCAAAATCAGCAAAAACAATTTATGGCTTATTAGGCATTAAAATTTGGGTTTTTAATGGTGAACAATTATCAAAATTAGATAACTTAGCAACTGAACTATAATTGCAATTATCAAAATATTTAATTATTAAATTTAATTATGTTAAGCCCAAAACGAACAAAATTTAGACGTCACCATCGTGGTCGTATGCGCGGTAAAGCTACACGTGGAAATACATTAGCGTTTGGTGATTATGGATTACAAACTTTAGAAAGATCATGGATCACTTCACGTCAAATTGAAGCTGCTAGACGTGCAATGACACGACATGTTCGACGTGGAGGTAAAATTTGGATACGTTTATTTCCAGATAAACCAGTAACAATGCGAGCAGCAGAAACTCGAATGGGTTCTGGAAAAGGAACACCCGAATATTGGGTTGCTGTTGTAAAACCTGGTAAAATTTTATATGAAATTAAAGGTGTACCAGAAACAGTTGCACGTGTTGCATTAAAATTAGCTGGTGCTAAATTACCAGTGAAAACACGAATTCTTATTCGTACTAATTAATCAATTTTTTTAAATTAGAAAAAATCAATATGATTCAACCACAATCTTATCTCACTGTTGCTGATAATTCAGGAGCAAGAGAAGTAATGTGCATTCGAGTATTAGGCAGTGGAAAAGCTAGAGCAGCAACGGTTGGAGATGTTATTGTTGCTGTTGTTAAAGAAGCAAACCCTAATATGCCAATCAAAAAATCAGATATTGTTCGTGCGGTAATTGTTCGTACAAGAAAAAATGTACGTCGACCAAATGGTACAAGTATTCGATTTGATGAGAATGCAGCTGTAATTATTAATAAAGAAAATAATCCTCGTGGAACACGAGTTTTTGGTCCGGTAGCACGTGAATTACGTGACGGCAATTTTACAAAAATTATTTCATTAGCTCCAGAAGTTATATAAAAGAAAATTAATATGGTACAACGATTAGACAAGTTCTATCAAACAACCGTAACACCACAATTAAAAAAACAATTTCAGTATACAAATACTCATCGAGTTCCAAAACTAGAAAAAATTGTAATTAATCGTGGTTTAGGGGATGCATCACAAAATTCTAAATTATTAGAATCTTGTTCAAATGAATTAAGTATTATTACTGGCCAACAAGGTATTACAACGCGATCAAAAAAAGCTATTGCTGGTTTTAAATTAAGACAAAAAATGCCAGTTGGGTTAGTAGTAACACTACGAAAAGATCGAATGTATGCGTTTTTAGATCGCTTAATTAATTTAGCACTACCACGTATTCGCGATTTTCAAGGAATGAATCCAAAAAGTTTTGATGGAAATGGAAATTATAGTTTAGGTTTAGATGAACAATTAATGTTTCCAGAAATTGATTATGATAAAATTGATCAAATTCGTGGTATGGACATTTCCATTATTACTAGCGCAAAAAATGATGAAGAAGGTTTAGCTTTATTATCAGCATTTGGTATGCCATTTAGAAAAAAATAAAGTATTTTATTTTCATAAAATAGAAAAAACTAGATAAAAGTCAATATGGTAAATGACACAATTAGTGATATGTTAACACGTATTCGTAATGCAAACTTAGCATCGAAACAATGTGTAACAATTCCAAAAACAAATATTCATATTAATATTGCAAAAATATTAGAACAAGAAGGTTTTATTGAAAATATTCAAACAGAAACTTCTGAACCAAATGATTTTACTTTAAATTTAAAGTATATTTCAACGGGCGAAAATAGTAATATTAAAAAACCATGTATTACAAATTTAAAGCGAATTAGTACACCTGGTCTTAGAATTTATACAAATTCAAAAGATATTCCACAAAGTTTTGGTGGAATGGGTATTGTAATTATCTCAACATCGAAAGGTTTAATGACTGATCGCGATGCCCGTCGAGCAAAATTAGGCGGTGAAATTCTTTGTTCCGTTTGGTAAAAAACTATTTTTCTTAAAAAATTTATATAAGGAGGCCTTTGAATCAAAAAAATATTGATTTAATTGAAATCGAAGGAACAGTGACGCAATGCTTATCAAATGGTATGTTTCGTGTAAAACTTGAAAATGGTTTTTTAGTATTAGCACATGTATCAGGTAAAATTCGTCGCAATTATATTAGAATTTTACTTGGTGACCGTGTTCTTGTTGAATTAAGCCCTTATGATTTAACACGAGGTCGAATTACTTTTAGATTGCGTCCCGGCAAAGAACAAATAATTAAAGAAGAAAATTAAAACTAATATGAAAGTACGTCCATCAGTTAGAAAAATGTGCGATAAATGTCGTTTAATTAAACGTAAAGGTATAATTCGTATTATTTGTACGAATCCAAAACATAAACAACGTCAAGGTTAATGTTTTATTTAAAATAATATATAATTTTTTATATGGCAAAAAGAATCGAACGAACTGCGAAAAAGAAATTTCGTGAAAAAGTAGGACGTGGTGTAGCACATATTCAATCTACTTTTAATAACACAATTGTAACTATTACAAATGTTAATGGAAATGTTTTAGCCTGGTCATCAGCCGGAGCTTGTGGATTTAAAGGTGCACGTAAAAAAACACCATTTGCAGCTAAACAAGCTGCAGAAAATGTTGCACAAACATGTGTTAGTCAAGGTATGAAAGAAATTGTAGTCCAAGTAAAAGGAGCCGGTGCTGGCCGTGAAGCTGCGTTACGTGGTTTATTAGATGCTGGATTATCAATTACTCGAATTCGTGATATTACTCCAATTCCACATAATGGATGTCGTCCACCAAAAAAACGACGCATTTAATTTTTATGGTTGTTAATAATAAATTTATTTCATATATTGAATCTCGAGTTCAATCTAATAATGAATTATATGGTAGATTTCACATTGGAAGTTTTAGTAAAGGCCAAGGCCTAACTCTTGCAAATACACTACGCAGAACTCTCTTATCTGAAATACCAGCGCTTCTTATTACAAAGGTAGAAATTGAAGATGTTTATCATGAATTTGATTCAAGTGAAGCAATTCAAGAAAATATTCTTGATGTTTTATTAAATTTTAAAAATTTAAAGTTAAAATTGCTACATTCAAAATTAACTGATCAAATTTTTTCAAAGCATAAATATACCGGATATATCAATTATCCTGGTCCAGGCATTATTACTGCAAATGATATACATTTTCCTGAAAATGTTGTACCTGTAGATAATACACATTATCTTGCTACATGTAGTAATACAGGAATCTTTACTGCGAAATTGGCAATTGAATTTAAGGATCCTAATAATTTAATAAAATTAGGATCTTTAAATTCTTCAACAAATGAATTACTTATTCATTCTGTGCCAAAACCAGTTAAACAAGTTAATTATACTATCCAAAAATTATCGAATTTTCCAGATCAAGAATATATTTCATTAGAAATTTGGACAGATGGAAGTATAGATCCTCAAACAACTTTAACTTACATCTTAAAAAAATTAACTACGAAATTTTTTCAATTTGCTAATTTATCTGATAAACTTCAAACACCATTTGTGCCTGATGATTTAACGAAAATAAACTAACGACAGACAATCTTATAAATATATATATATATAATGAACCAATCAATTGATATGACAGGTAATGTAATTAAAGCTGGCGGTCGAAAAAATGCGCAGGCTCAAGTACAATTAATCCCCGGTTCTGGTAATTCAATTATTATTAATGGCAAATCCGCGGATGCTTATTTTCAACAAAATGCTGTATATCTACAATGTATTTATACCGTATATGAAATGGTTAAAACTGAAAAAAAATATGATGCCATTATTACTGTTGAAGGTGGGGGATTAAGTGCACAATCTCAAGCTATTCGTTTAGCTTTATGTAAAGCTTTTAGTACTTTATTTCCAAATTTACGACCATATTTTAAAGAACGTAAATTCTTAACACGTGATGCTAGAATGAAAGAACGTCGTAAATATGGTTTAAAGAAAGCTCGTAAAGCCCCGCAATTTTCAAAACGATAATATTTTTCGTTTATTTTTAAATAAACTTCTTAACTAAAAAACAAATTTAAATTCGATTATGTCAACTACAACAAACGAAATCTTAGAAAAATTAAAATCAATTACTTTATTAGAAGCTGCAGAATTAGTATCACAAATTGAAGAAACATTTGGTGTTGATGCTTCAGCACCAGTTGGTGGTGGTTTTATTGCTATGGCAGGTGACGCTGGTGTTGGAACTGGTGGTGATGCAGCAGTTGAAGAAAAATCAACTTTTGACGTTGTTTTAGAAGATGTTCCAAGTGATAAACGTGTTCCAGTATTAAAAATTATTCGTAATTTAACATCATTAGATTTAAAAGAAGCAAAAGAAGCAATTACAACTTTACCAAATACGATTATTAAAGGCGTATCAAAAGAAGATGCTGAAGCTGCAAAACAACAATTAGAAGAAACAGGTTCAAAAGTATCAATTTCATAAAAATCTAGTTCTTGTACTTTGATTTACTTTAAATCAAAGTACATAATAAATTGAGCCTAGTAGGATTTGAACCTACATTAGAAACTTAGAAGGTTCCTGTCCTATCCCTTAGACGATAGGCCCAACTAAATTTAACGATAAATCGTTAAATTTAGAAAAACAAATTAATCTTCATACCCAAAAACACGTTTAAAAATATCACGTACTTTATCACCTGAATCAATTGATTCTAATGGATCTTTACGTAATCTATGACGTAAACAAAGTGGAATTACACGATAGATATCTTCTGGTGTAACAATTGTATGACCTTCAAATGCAGCTAATGCTTTACTAGCACGATTTGTTACTAAATCACCACGTAACCCGTCTACATCTAATTCTGAACAAATTTCAGAAATTTTTACACGATATTCATAATTTAATTCAATTTCAGGTAATAATTTACGAGCTTCAATAATTTTATTTGCTAATTGAAGTTGTGAATCTTGGTATGAATTTCTAAATTCAATTGGAGATGAATCAAAAATAGCACGTTGTTCTACAATTTGAACACGTAAATCTGGTTCTTTTACTGTACCGATTTGTGCATGCATTCCAAATCGATCTAATAGTTGTGGTCTAAGTTCACCTTCTTCTGGGTTACCTGATCCAACTAAAATGAATCTTGCTGGGTGACTAATTGAAATCCCTTCACGTTCTACAGTATTCCAACCTGATGCAGCAGAATCTAAAAGTACATCAACTAAATGATCATCTAATAAGTTAACTTCATCAACATATAAAATCCCACGATTCGCTTTTGCTAATAAACCAGGTTCAAAAGATTTTACACCATCTGTTAATGCTTTTTCAATATCGATTGTTCCACAAACTCGATCTTCTGTTGCTCCTAATGGTAAATCAACCATTGTAATTTTTTTTGTTGCAGTTGGCAAAGTTTCATTATTGTTAATTCGGTCACGAACATCTTGACTCATTAATTCTGGATCATTTGGATCTGAATTAAATGGATCATCTGCAACAACTTCAATTTCAGGTAGTAAATCGACAAGTGCACGAACAGTTGTTGATTTTCCTGTACCACGATCCCCCATAATCATAACACCACCGATTTTGGGATCAATAACATTTAAAATTAATGCTAATTTCATCTCTTCTTGACCAACAATAGCTGTAAAAGGAAATACGGGACGAGCTTCTTCTAAAATATTTTGTGTTTGTGTATTCATAAATACTACATTAAAAAATTGATAATTTTCTGTATTATATACAGTATAATATAAAAGATTTTTTTTATCAATCTTGTAGTTATTTATTAATACATAGTATTAATGTATAATACTATTAAATATTTATTTGAGAAAAAAATTTACATATATCGGTGAAAAAAAGTCGATATTAAATTAGATAATTTGTATGAACTTTTTAACTAAAGAGAAAGTACTAAAAGTTTTTAACTTTTTAGTTGTTACTTTTATTAGTATTTCAATTTCAAATTCAGCAAATGCATACCCAATTTTTGCACAACAAAATTATAATCAACCACGTGAAGCAACAGGTAGAATTGTTTGTGCAAATTGCCATTTAGCACAAAAACCAGTTGAAATTGAAGTTCCACAATCTGTATTACCTGATACAGTATTTGAAGCTGTTGTAAAAATCCCATATGATCAACAAATTAAACAAGTTGGTGCAAATGGTAAAAAAGCAGGTTTAAATGTTGGTGCAGTATTAATTTTACCTGAAGGATTCCAATTAGCTCCACCTGAGCGTTTATCAGATGAAATGAAAGCAAAAGTTGGAAAACTATATTTTTCACCATATAGTCCTGAACAAAAAAATATTTTAGTAGTTGGACCGGTTCCGGGCAAAAAATATAGTGAAATGACCTTTCCAATCTTATCACCTGATCCAAGCAAAGATAAATCAATATCGTATCTAAAATACCCAATTTATTTAGGTGGTAATCGTGGGCGTGGACAATTATATCCCGATGGCTCAAAAAGTAACAATACTGTGTATACAGCTTCTGCTACTGGTACAATTTCGTCAATTGACCCAATTGAGGGTAAAGGTGGTTTTAATGTAACAATTAAAACATCTACTGATGAAGATTCACTAGTAACAATTCCAGCAGGTCCAGAATTATTAATAAAAGTAGGAGATAGTGTAAAAGCTGACCAAGCTTTAACAAATAATCCAAACGTAGGTGGTTTTGGTCAATCTGAAACAGAAGTTGTGTTACAAAACCCAGCACGCATTCAAGGTTTATTAGTTTTCTTTGTAACAATTCTATTAGCACAAGTATTCCTTGTTCTGAAGAAAAAACAATTTGAAAAAGTTCAATTAGCTGAAATGAACTTTTAATGAGTGTTGAGTTAAAAAAAACATTATTTATTTATGATTACAGTAGCAAGTTATCTAGGCTTTTTAGTTGCTGCATTAGTTACAACTCTTGCTCTTTATATTGGCCTATTAAAAATTAAATTAATTTAATTAATACTATGGTAGAACCTTTATTATCAGGTATCGTACTAGGATTAGTTCCAGTAACAATTACAGGTTTATTCGTTACTGCATATTTACAGTATCGTCGTGGTGATCAACTTAATATTTAAGTTGATTCAATATTTTTTATATAGTACTAAGGATTAAATGAATCCTTAGTATTATTAAGTCACAAAAAACTGGTAAGTTGATTTATATATATCAATATATGCATAATAAAATATGCATAAACAAACAAATTAATTTTTAATTGGATTAAAAAAGTTAAATAAATTATATAATTTATTGTTATAAAAAAGGAGAATGTCGCTTTATGACTATAGCGATTGGTAAAACTCAAGAAAAACGTGGTTTATTCGACATTGTTGATGACTGGCTTCGTCGTGACCGTTTTGTATTTGTAGGTTGGTCTGGTTTATTATTATTACCATGTGCTTATTTAGCATTAGGTGGCTGGTTAACAGGAATCACATTTGTTACATCATGGTATACACATGGTTTAGCTTCTTCATTTTTAGAAGGCTGTAATTTCTTAACAGCTGCAGTTTCTACACCTGCAAATAGTATGGGTCACTCATTATTATTATTATGGGGCCCAGAAGCACAAGGTGATTTTACTCGTTGGTGTCAATTAGGTGGTTTATGGGCTTTTGTTGCATTACATGGTTCATTTGCTTTAATTGGTTTCATGTTACGTCAATTTGAGATTGCACGTTCAGTAAAAATTCGTCCATATAACGCAATTGCTTTCTCAGCACCAATTGCAGTTTTCGTATCAGTTTTCTTAATTTATCCTTTAGGTCAATCTGGTTGGTTCTTTGCACCAAGTTTTGGTGTTGCAGCAATCTTCCGATTTATCTTATTCTTCCAAGGTTTCCATAACTGGACTTTAAACCCATTCCATATGATGGGTGTAGCGGGTGTTTTAGGTGCAGCATTATTATGTGCTATTCATGGGGCAACTGTAGAAAACACATTATTTGAAGATGGTGACGGTGCAAACACATTCCGTGCATTCAACCCAACTCAAGCTGAAGAAACATATTCAATGGTAACTGCGAATCGTTTCTGGTCACAAATTTTTGGTGTAGCATTTTCAAATAAACGTTGGTTACATTTCTTTATGTTATTTGTACCTGTAACTGGTTTATGGATGAGTGCAATTGGTGTAGTAGGTTTAGCTTTAAACTTACGTGCATATGATTTTGTATCTCAAGAAATTCGTGCTGCGGAAGATCCTGAATTCGAAACTTTCTATACAAAAAACCATTTATTAGATGAAGGTGTTCGAGCTTGGATGGCTGCTCAAGATCAGCCTCATGAAAGATTAGTATTCCCAGAGGAGGTATTACCACGTGGAAACGCTCTTTAATGGTAGTTTAGTTGTTGGTGGACGTGATCAAGAGTCTACTGGTTTTGCTTGGTGGGCAGGTAATGCTCGTTTAATCAATTTATCAGGTAAATTATTAGGTGCACACGTTGCACATGCTGGTTTAATTGTATTTTGGGCTGGTGCAATGAATTTATTTGAAGTTGCACACTTTGTACCAGAAAAACCAATGTATGAACAAGGTTTAATTCTTTTACCTCACCTTGCAACATTAGGTTATGGTGTTGGACCAGGTGGTGAAGTTGTTGATACATACCCATACTTTGTATCAGGTGTTTTACACTTAATTTCATCAGCTGTATTAGGTTTTGGTGGTGTTTATCATGCTTTAGTAGGTCCAGAAACACTGGAAGAATCTTATCCATTTTTTGGTTATGTTTGGAAAGATAAAAACAAGATGACAACAATTTTAGGTATTCACCTAATTCTGTTAGGTCTTGGTGCTTGGTTATTAGTAATTAAAGCAATGTATCTTGGTGGTGTTTATGATACATGGGCACCAGGTGGTGGTGATGTGCGTATTATTGCAAACCCAACTACAAATCCAAGTATTATCTTTTCATATATTTTAAAATCACCATTTGGTGGTGATGGTTGGATTGTTAGTGTTGATAATATGGAAGATGTTATTGGTGGACATATCTGGATTGGTACACTATGTATCTTTGGTGGTATTTGGCACATTTTAACAAAACCATGGGCATGGGCTCGTCGTGCTTTTGTTTGGTCAGGGGAAGCTTATTTATCATATAGTTTAGCCGCTATTTCATTAATGGGCTTTATTGCTTGTTGTATGGGTTGGTTTAACACAACTGCATATCCAAGTGAATTTTATGGTCCAACTGGCCCAGAAGCATCACAATCACAAACATTTACATTCTTAGTTCGAGATCAACGTTTAGGTGCAAATGTAGCATCATCACAAGGGCCAACTGGTTTAGGTAAATATTTAATGCGTTCACCAACTGGTGAAATCATTTTTGGTGGTGAAACAATGCGTTTTTGGGATTTCCGTGGTCCGTGGTTAGAACCACTTCGTGGTCCAAATGGTTTAGATTTAAATAAACTGAAAAACGATATTCAACCATGGCAAGAACGTCGTGCAGCTGAATATATGACACATGCACCATTAGGATCATTAAACTCAGTAGGTGGTGTAGCAACTGAAATTAACTCAGTAAACTACGTATCTCCACGTAGTTGGTTAGCAACATCACATTTCTGTTTAGGTTTCTTCTTTTTCGTAGGTCATTTATGGCATGCTGGTCGTGCGCGTGCAGCGGCAGCTGGTTTCGAAAAAGGTATTGACCGTGATAATGAACCTTCATTATCGATGCGTCCTTTAGATTAAAAAATTTATTTTTTTAATATGATAAAGTTTCTTTCAAAAGAAACTTTATCAAAAAAGTTGTTAAATACAATAATATTGTATACAATATTAAGCATAAGGAAAGATGACCGAGAGGCCGATGGTACCGCATTGCTAATGCGGCGTAGTCATCCGACTACCGAGGGTTCGAATCCCTCTCTTTCCGAACATATATATTTTTTTTCTGTTGTATAGTATTTTAAACTATACAACTTAAACACGACCTGTCATTTGCAACCAATTTTGAGCTTCAATATAATTTGTAGGAGCTAATCGAATTGCTTCACGCCAATAATCAGCAGCTTTATCAAATAATAATTTTGATACTTCAAGCTGATTATTATCTAATGCTTGTTCACCACGATAATGGTATATTACTGCAATATTATTTAAAGCTTGAGGTAAAGAAGGATTACGCTCTAGTGCCTGAAAATAATAATTTAAAGCGCGTGCATGATCACCATTACTCGTATGAATTAATCCAATGTTATACAAAATATAACTACGATCATAAGCATCAGTTTCTAAGCGTAATGCTTCATAATAATTTTGAAGTGCTTCTGCATATTCACCTTCTGATTGAGCAGACATACCATCACGATAATAACTAAATGCTTGTTTTTCACGATTTGAAGTTGGTAAAACTTTTAATAAAATATCAGCAATTACTGTAAAAGTTTTATCAATGAAATTATCATTTCTTTGAGATCTAGGCATAAGGATAATAATTTTATTAATTGTGTTTTTGGATAAAGTTTTATCCAAAAACACATATATATATATTGATTAAATTTATAATTTAGTCTAAATTACCTGGACCAGGGTTACGGCCTGGGTCATTTGATAAGAATCCAAAAACAAAAAGTGAAACAAAGAATGTTACAACTGTATATACAAAGATTTTAAGTGTTAACATTAAAACAAAAAAATTTTTTTAATTTATAGGCTACTATATAGTATATAGTATATCACATATATATACGTTACTATATTTCTTAAAAAAATAATAATAATTTTACAAATTATTATATATAATGTATACTTATACAAAATAAATAAGCCTGCTTAACTCAATTGGCAGAGTATTGGTCTTGTAAACCAAAGGTTATCGGTTCAACTCCGATAGCAGGCTAATTTTTCTCTAAAACAGTCTTGAAAAGACTTATAATCCTATTATAATTATATTTATAAAGTAGTTTATGATTGATAATTAATAATTACTAAGAAATCATTATTCATATAAATAATGGCGCAAAAAATTAAATTAGAAGAAATGATTCAAAGTGGAATGCATTTTGGTCATTTCACACGTGAATGGAATCCAAGAATGACACCATATATTTATGGTGAACGTAATGGACGTCATATTATTGACTTAGTTCAAACTCATTATTTATTAACTGAAGTACTTAACTTCATTGAAAAAAGTGCGAGCCAAGGAAAAATATTTTTATTTGTTGGTACAAAAAAACAAGCCGCTCCTTTAGTTGCGGAGTCTGCGTTAGAATGTAATAGTTATTATGTAAACCAACGTTGGTTAGGTGGAATGTTAACAAATTGGCAAACAATTCAAAAATCTATTCGTAAGTTAAAAAGTTATAGATTAGCTGAAGAAACAGGTGAGTGGAGTTTATTGAAAAAACAAGAAGTTGCTAAAAAACGACGTGAAAAACAACGTTTAGAAAAATATTTAGGTGGATTAGAAAATATGCCAAATCGACCAGATGTGGTTATTATTATTGGTCAACCTGAAGAAATTCATGCAGTACGTGAATGTCGTCAGTTAAACATTCCAACAATTACTTTATTAGATAGTAATTGTGACCCAACTATGGCAGATTGGTTTGTTCCAATGAATGATGACTCAGTGTCTGGGTTACGTTTAATTTTAAGTTCATTTGAGGCGGCAATCCAAACAGGTCAACAAAAGTATAATGATGCTCAACTATTAAAAGAATCAAAACGTAAAACAAATTAAATGTTTGATTTATTTAATAACTAAAGTTTTCTAAAAAAAAACTTGAAAAAAATTTAAGGAAGAATAATTATGACAAATTTCTGGTTTGATATTGCCGAAGTTTCTGTAGGTCAACACTGGTATTGGCAAATTGGTAACTATCAAATTCATGGCCAAGTATTATTAACAAGTTGGTTTGTATTTGGTGTAATAGCTTTAATTTCTTTATTAGGAAACCAAAATTTAAAATCAATTCCAGAAGGTTTACAAAATATAACTGAATATGTAACAGAATATATTCGTGATTTAGCAAAAACACAGATTGGTGAAGAAGATTATATTAAATGGGTACCTTTTTTAGGCACAATCTTCTTATTTATTTTTGTTTCAAATTGGTCAGGGGCTTTATTACCGTGGCGTGTTCTTGAACTTCCAAATGGAGAATTAGCCGCACCAACAAATGATATTAATACAACAGTAGCATTATCATTACTAACATCAATTGCATATTTTTACGCTGGTATTAGTAAAAAAGGTTTAGGTTATTTTAAACGATATGTATCACCTGCTGCGTTTTTATTACCAATTAATGTATTAGAAGATTTTACAAAACCATTATCATTAAGTTTCCGACTTTTTGGTAATATCTTAGCGGATGAATTAGTAGTAGGCGTATTAATTACTTTAGTACCACTTGTAGTTCCAATTCCAATTATGTTATTAGGTTTATTTACAAGTGCAATTCAAGCGTTAGTTTTTGCAACTCTAGCTGGTGCTTATATTGGTGAATCAGTTGAAGATCATCATTAAAACGAAAAAAGATTTTTTTCTTACTATATATATCTATATATATATACATATATATTCCATTTTTTTTACTTATAAAGTAAAATAAATATACTAGATAAACAAATTGTATCAAAGTCTATTTTTTATCAAAAAAATATGGTATATTTCTATAAATCTAGTCTAAAAAGAAAATATAAAAATTAGATTTTATATTTAAATCTAGTTTTTTATACAAATAAAAACATTATTGGAGGTTACAATTATGAATCCACTTATCGCTGCTGCAAGTGTTGTTGCTGCTGGTTTAGCTGTAGGTTTAGCTGCTATTGGTCCTGGTATGGGTCAAGGTACTGCTGCTGGTTATGCAGTAGAAGGTATTGCTCGTCAACCTGAAGCTGAAGGTAAAATCCGTGGTGCGTTATTATTAAGTTTCGCTTTCATGGAATCTCTAACAATTTATGGTCTAGTTGTTGCATTAGCATTATTATTTGCTAACCCATTTGTTGGTTAATAAATTTAACCTCAAATTTTAGACTTTTTGACTCATTATGAGTCAAAAAGTCTAAATACTATGTATTTATATTTAGATGCAAATAAACATATAACTAGATTAAGGGGATTTTTCATGTTTTTCACCAATTCATTAGTATTTGCTGAACAATTTGGTTTTAATACTAATCTTCTTGAAACAAATGTATTAAATTTAGCAGTAGTAGTAGCTGTTGTTATTATTTATATCGGTGATGCTTTAAAAAGTCTTCTTGCTAATAGAAAACAAACAATTTTAAATAATTTTCAAGAAGCAGATAAACGTGCTCTGGAAGCTCAAAATCGTTTAAAAGAAGCGAAAAAACAATTTGAAGAAGCTCAAGCAAAAGCACAGCAGATTACAGATCAAGCAACTGTGACAATTGAGCGTGAACGTAATCAAATTGTTCAACAAAATCAAGAAGATATTCAACGTTTAAGTGTAATGCAAAAAGAAGTATTACAACTTGAGCAACAAAAAGCTCAAAGTGAGCTTGCGCAAAAACTAGTAAAATTAGCATTACATCAGGTTAATGAAAAACTTACTCAACGTTTAAATGCATCAGTTCATAGTGCAATAAACAATTTTCAAATTGTTTTATTTACGAATTTTAAACCACAATAAAACATTGTATAGATACAATCTATACGCCGTATTATTGAGTAATATAGTTTTTGTAAAAAACATTAACATAATTAAAAACATTTTGTTTTTTTATAAAAATATAGTTTTTCTATATTTAAAACGTGTTTTATCACGTAATCTGTTAAAAGGAGGTAGTTCAATACACCATGGTTAAAATTAGACCTGATGAAATTAGTAGTATTATTAAACAACAAATTGAACAGTATCAACAAGAAGTAAGAGCTGTAAATGTTGGAACTGTATTCCAAGTAGGGGATGGTATTGCACGTATCTATGGTTTAGATAAAGTAATGTCAGGTGAATTACTGGAATTTGAAGATGGAACAATTGGTATTGCATTAAATTTAGAAGCTAAAAATGTAGGTGCAGTATTAATGGGTGATGATACAAATATTCAAGAAGGTAGTTCAGTTCGTGCAACAGGTAAAATTGCACAAATTCCAACTGGTGATGCATATTTAGGTCGAGTAGTAAACCCTTTAGCACGTCCAATTGATGGAAAAGGCGAAGTAGCATCAACAGATTCTCGTTTAATTGAAGCATCAGCTCCTGGTATCATTTCACGTCGTTCAGTACATGAGCCATTACAAACAGGTATTGTTGCAATTGATGCAATGATTCCAATTGGTCGTGGTCAACGTGAACTTATTATTGGAGATCGACAAACTGGTAAAACAGCAATCGCGGTTGATACAATTTTAAATCAAAAAGGCAAAAATGTAGTTTGTGTATATGTTGCTATTGGTCAAAAAGCATCATCAATTGCACAAGTAGTAAATACGTTAACTGAGCGTGGCGCAATGGATTATACAATTATTGTTGCTGCAACTGCTGATTCACCAGCGACATTACAGTATTTATCACCATATACAGGAGCTGCTTTAGCTGAGCATTTCATGTATACAGGTCGTCACACATTAGTTATTTATGATGATTTAACGAAACAAGCACAAGCTTACCGTGAAATGTCATTATTACTTCGTCGTCCACCAGGTCGTGAAGCATATCCAGGTGATGTTTTCTATTTACATTCTCGTTTATTAGAACGTGCAGCTAAATTAAATGATGATTTAGGCAGTGGTAGTATGACTGCATTACCAGTTGTAGAAACACAAGAGGGTGATGTTTCAGCTTATATTCCAACAAATGTAATTTCAATTACAGATGGTCAAATTTTCTTATCAGCTGACATTTTTAACTCTGGTTTACGTCCAGCAATTAATGTAGGTATTTCAGTATCACGTGTAGGTTCAGCTGCTCAACCAAAAGCAATGAAAAAGATTGCTGGTAAACTAAAATTAGAACTTGCACAATTTGATGAATTAGAAGCTTTTTCTCAATTCGCTTCAGATTTAGATCAAGCAACACAAAACCAATTAGCTCGTGGTCAACGTTTACGTGAACTATTAAAACAACCACAATCTTCACCATTAGCATTAGAAGATCAAGTTATCAGTATTTATGCTGGTACAAATGGTTACTTAGATACTATTCCAGTAGACGGTGTTCGTGACTTTTTAGTTGGATTACGTAAATATGTAGCAACATCAAAACCAGCATTTGGTGAAATGATTCGTTCAACAAATGAATTTACTGGTGATGCTGAAACTATTTTGAAAGAAGTTATTCCAGAATTTATTGATGAATTTTTAGCAACTTCAAAATAAGTTTATATTTAATCATATAAGATAGTATTATGCTATCTTATATGATTTTTTTACTTCTTGTAAAAAAAACTTTTATATATTATTATATAAATATAAGCCTGCTTAGCTCAGTTGGTCAGAGCGTCCGTCTCATACGCGGAATGTCACTAGTTCAAATCTAGTAGCAGGCACCACTATTAAGCTATCTAATGCGGGTATAGCTCAGTTGGTAGAGCGGCACCTTGCCAAGGTGCATGTCGCGCGTTCGAGTCGCGTTACCCGCTATTAAAAAGATTTGCTAATAATTATAATAATAAAATACACTTTAATTTATCATTATGGCTAAAAAAAGCATGATTGCTCGTGATCAAAAACGTTTTGCTTTATACAATAAATATTTAGAGAAAAGAAATTCATTAAAATCTCAAATTAAACAAGCTCAATCAATGGAAGACAAGCTTGCCTTACATAGAAAATTACAACAATTACCTGTGAATAGCTCTCCAACAAGGTTACATAACCGCTGTTCGGTAACAGGTAGACCAAAAGGTTATTTTCGTGATTTTGGAATTTCACGACATATTTTACGTGAATATGCTCTAGAAGGATTATTACCTGGTGTTACAAAATCAAGTTGGTAATAGCTTGTTTTTTACATTCACATATAGTACAATACAAACTATATGTGTCTAAATAGGGGCTGTAGTTCAATTGGTGGAGCATCGCCCTGTCACGGCGAAAGTTGCGGGTTCGAGTCCCGTCAGTCCCGATTATTATACTATAATATCATTATTATAGAATACCCTATTGTCAAATTTCTCAGAATATGCTATTCTTTTTTATATAAGATGTCTAAATTATTTTAGACTTATTTTCGGGCAGATTGTAAAATCATAATATAGAAATATTTTATTTATTAAAATGGCTCCACAAACTGAAACTAAAGCATCTGCTGGATTTAAAGCAGGGGTAAAAGATTACCGTTTAACTTACTACACTCCAGACTATCAAGTAAAAGATACTGATATTCTTGCAGCATTCCGTATGACACCTCAACCAGGTGTACCACCAGAAGAATGTGGTGCAGCGGTAGCAGCTGAATCATCAACTGGTACTTGGACTACAGTATGGACTGATGGTTTAACTAGCTTAGATCGTTACAAAGGCCGTTGTTACGACCTTGAACCTGTACCAGGTGAAGATAACCAGTACATTGCTTATGTTGCATACCCTCTTGATTTATTTGAAGAAGGTTCTGTAACTAACTTATTTACTTCAATTGTAGGTAACGTATTTGGTTTCAAAGCTCTTCGTGCATTACGTTTAGAAGATTTACGAATCCCACCAGCTTACGTTAAGTCATTCCAAGGTCCTCCACATGGTATCCAAGTAGAGCGTGACAAATTAAACAAATATGGTCGTGCTTTATTAGGTTGTACAATTAAACCTAAGTTAGGTCTTTCTGCGAAAAACTACGGTCGTGCTGTATACGAATGTTTACGTGGTGGTCTTGACTTCACTAAAGATGATGAAAACGTTAACTCACAACCATTCATGCGTTGGAGAGATCGTTTCTTATTCGTAGCTGAAGCACTTTACAAATCACAAGCTGAAACTGGTGAAATTAAAGGTCACTACTTAAATGCAACAGCTGGTACATGTGAAGAAATGCTTAAACGTGCTCAGTGTGCTAAAGAATTAGGTGTACCTATTGTTATGCACGATTACTTAACAGGTGGTTTCACAGCTAACACTAGCTTAGCTCACTACTGTCGTGATAATGGTTTATTATTACACATTCACCGTGCGATGCACGCTGTAATTGACCGTCAACGTAACCATGGTATCCACTTCCGTGTTTTAGCTAAAGCATTACGTATGTCAGGTGGTGATCACTTACACTCAGGTACTGTTGTAGGTAAATTAGAAGGTGAACGTGAAGTAACTTTAGGTTTCGTAGATTTAATGCGTGATGATTACATTGAAAAAGATCGTAGTCGTGGTATTTACTTTACACAAGACTGGGTTTCTTTACCAGGTACAATGCCAGTAGCTTCTGGTGGTATTCACGTATGGCATATGCCAGCATTAGTTGAAATCTTTGGTGATGACGCTTGTTTACAATTCGGTGGTGGTACATTAGGTCACCCTTGGGGTAACGCTCCTGGTGCTGCTGCAAACCGTGTAGCTTTAGAAGCTTGTACTCAAGCTCGTAACGAAGGTCGTGACCTTGCTCGTGAAGGTGGTGATGTAATTCGTGCTGCATGTAAATGGAGTCCTGAATTAGCAGCTGCTTGTGAAGTTTGGAAAGAAATTAAATTTGAATTCGAAACAATCGATACTCTTTAATTTTTTTTTTGCGACTCATTTCTTACGGAATTTCAATATTCCGTAAGAATTAAATAAAAAATATAACAATTTATGGTATAATCATTATATATAATTCTTTGTAAGCATCCATGGCAGAGTGGTCGATTGCATCGCACTCATAATGCGATTTCATATGAACGTCGTTGGTTCAAACCCAACTGGATGCAAAACGAACTAGTGTACGATTTATTAGATTTGAACTCGTAATTTTTTTTTATGGAAATCTTAAAATTAAGGATCTAGTTTTTATCAAACCGAATAAATCACTTACATTTTATTGTAATTTAAATGGATACATATATACACTATACTCGATTTTTATAAATTGAAATAAAAAAATATTTTTATTTATAAATAGATAGTATGTTGATCTAAAAAATAGATTTCAGAGAGATTATCTCTCTCTGAAATGAAATGATTGACTAGTAGAAGAATTAGCCGTTTACAGCTGGAGCTTCAACTACAGCTAAATCAAGTGGAAAATTGTGAGCATTTCGTTCGTGCATTACTTCAATACCTAAGTTAGCACGGTTAACAATATCAGCCCAAGTGTTGATTACACGACCTTGTGAATCTACAACTGATTGGTTGAAGTTTAAACCATTTAAGTTAAATGCCATAGTTGAAATACCTAAAGCAGTGAACCAAATACCAACAACTGGCCAAGCAGCTAAGAAGAAGTGTAATGAACGAGAGTTGTTAAATGAAGCATATTGGAAGATTAAACGACCAAAGTAACCATGAGCAGCTACGATGTTGTAAGTTTCTTCTTCTTGACCAAATTTGTAACCTTCGTTAGCTGATTCGTTTTCAGTAGTTTCACGGATTAATGATGAAGTTACAAGAGAACCGTGCATAGCTGAGAATAATGAACCACCAAATACACCAGCAACACCTAACATATGGAATGGGTGCATTAAGATGTTGTGCTCAGCTTGGAATACAAGCATGAAGTTGAATGTACCTGAGATACCTAATGGCATACCATCAGAGAATGAACCTTGACCGATTGGGTAAATGATGAATACAGCTGTAGCTGCAGCAACTGGTGCTGAGTAAGCAACAGCGATCCATGGACGCATACCTAAACGGAAAGATAATTCCCACTCACGACCCATGTAAGAACATACACCTAAGAAGAAATGACATACAACTAATTGGTAAGGACCACCGTTGTATAACCACTCGTCTAAAGAAGCAGCTTCCCAGATTGGGTAGAAATGTAAACCAATCGCGTTTGAAGTTGGAACAACCGCACCTGAGATGATGTTGTTACCGTATAATAATGAACCAGAAACAGGCTCACGGATACCATCAATATCAACTGGAGGAGCAGCGATAAATGCGATGATGAATACTGTAGTTGCAGTTAATAGAGTAGGGATCATTAATACACCAAACCAACCGATGTATAAACGGTTTTCAGTGCTAGTTACCCACTCACAAAAACGAGCCCAAAGGCTAGTGCTTTCACGTCTTTCTAAAATTGCAGTCATAATTTAAATCTTGTTAATTTTTTTCCTAATATGGAATGTTTCCCAAAATTATAAATATATAATTTGTTATTTTTAGTATAACATACTAAACATAAAAGATCTATTAAAAAATAAAAAAGTTACTAAGTTACTTAGTTTTTAAATTTAAATTTGGAGTTCCTGGCCAAATAAACCCACCACGTTTTGGTGCTAAATAATCAAATATATTTTCATATGTTTTTCCAATTGCAGAAGCACTACGTCGTTGAATTGTTTCCCAATTTAATGGTAACGTCGATAACGTTTCAAAAGCTGGATCATTTGTTCCGTCAAATTCTGATTCGGGAACATATAATGTTGAAAAAGGTATATTTGATTTAGACTTTCTTTTATTCGTAACCTCTTGTGTTAATGGCCACGTTGTAAATTTAATTTTTGTTGGTTGCGTTTTATTTTTATTTAAATTTATAAAATTTTTTCTAACTTCAGTTGGAATTGTTAAAGTTGTTGAGTTTGATTTAGGTAATAATTTGTTTGTAACAACAAATTTTCGCATTGTCTCATCCCAACCAGCATATAAAGGTGCAATTAATAAATTTGATGAAGTACTATTTACATTAGTTGGTAACTCTTCATGAAATGCAGAGTACGATTTATCTAAGTATAAAGGTTGGTCAAATTTTAAAACTAAATTATTTGATAATTTATTTGACTCATTATCATAAGATAATGAAAATAAACGAGCAACTGATCGTAAAGTTCCTTTAAATTGTTGGTTATAAACCTTATTTGTAAAACTTTTTGAACCATTAAAAAAGGTATCAAAATTACTTGAATAAGGTAATTTTGAATAATCTCGCATTGAGTCAAAATATGAAGATAAAATACGACGCTTTGTAAATAAGTCGAATTCATTTTTATCACTTAATTTAAAATTTTGAGGTTGACGATTTAAAAATAAATCAATATCAATGGCTAACAGATTTTTATAAACTTGGCTTGAATAATATTTTTGTTTAATTTTTAAATCAATATTTCCAGGTTCAAATGAAGCAATACGAGTGAAATCTAATGGAAATGAGACATCCTGACCATCTGCAAATATAGTCTCTAAAGTTGGACCATCTTCTGGTGATAGATTGGAATCTAATGTATACCAATCATTAAAACGTGTATCTTTCGTTTCTAATCCAATATCTGGATTTACTTCATTTTTAAACGAAAAATTTGAAATTGGTGGTAAAATATTTTGGTTTTGGTCTATATTAGATGTAGTATCCTGTGTATTTTGTTTTTTTAAAATTTTGGATAAACTTAAAAAACCTGCACGTGAATCTGTAACTGTTGAAACCTTATCGAATCTATTTGTCCATTCAGCTTCACCACGATAATTTAAATCTTCAAAACTAAATGGAAATACTTTTTCAGGGTAAAGTAAATAACGACCACGATCAAATGGACTGATATCTATATCAACACTATCAAATTGACTTGAAATACCTAAACCAACTACTGAATCTTTAATATTATATTGATCAAAGACAGTATTTTTAAAAATCTTATCTTGCGAAACAAAACCTAATGGGTTTGTTATTAAATAATCTAAACCATAAAATGGAATTGAACTTAAGCTTAATGCAATAGCAAGAATAAAAGTTCCACGATTTATTTGCTGAATAAATGTACTAATAAATAATGGTGTATATTTAATACATATATTTTTTATTAGTAAAAATATATAACCCCAAATTACAGTATAAAAAATACTTCCAATTAATAAACCAAATAAATAAAGAATATGTTGGCCTATACTTGTATATAATGGTGTTAACACAGAAATTTCTAATAAACTACTATTAGGATTGATACTTAAATTACCTATATATTGTAAAATAGATGTTTGTTCACACCACGCTAAAATAAAAGTTGTACAAAAATACTTTATATATTGTGAATCACGCCAACCATTAATTTCTCGTAAATTTTCTTGTGTCATAGAATAAATAACACGAAAAATTAAGATTATTCCAATAATATAATTATATGGTTCAAAACTAAACCAGGAACTAATAATCGTGCGAACTCCAAACAAAATGCAGGCAATACATACAAGTTGACCAACTAGATATCCTCCAATAGAGTATACTGCCGATGGAACGCCTTTAATATATAAACGACGAAGACTAATTATATGAACAATTGAAATCGGTAAAGTTAAGAAAAAACTATTTAAAAAACCTAATATTAAGCTATTTTGTTTTACAGCTGGTATTTCTAAAAATGAAAAAAATGAATTTTCAGGATTATCTATAAATAAATTTTCACTAAATAAAGAAATAGAAATTTGTGGGATATTTATAGGTAATAAACTAAAATCACGAATCCATTGAAAGGTAAAAATATAAACTAAACCAAATTGAAGTGTCTTTGCTAAAAAGATAACTGTTTCTTGCAATAATTCAAATGGTTGAATTAACCCACCTGTGTTTTGACTTAAAGTATTTACTACTTCAATGTAATCTCGAATTACAGGTACAAAAGACATAAATAATTTTATTTGAAATTTTTAAAGTTATTCCGCTGTATCATTATTTGGAATTTCTGTTGATAACGTATTTATCACCATTTTTGCTTTTGATAAAGCCTTTTTTGCTTCAATCGAAGCTTTTGCTTTCCATTGTGATTTACGAAGATTTTTACGTGTTTTTGATGTTCGTTTTTTTGGTACTGCCATAATTTTCTCCTTCTAATAAGGTATATAAGATTATATAATTATTTAATTACTTGCTAATAATAAAGATATCTTTATTATACGTTAAAATTGAAACCCAGTAAAGCTTAACAAATGGACCTGTTTTTTTTTTTTTTTATTAAATAGATAAAAAACCATATTTTTTTTTTTCTTTTCCTAATAAATAAAAACCTAAATAACATACCCAAATTAG
>Ga0114922_10001370_pt1 | contig 23280 bp, 16 predicted proteins | sample AartaG_FD_100975 | JGI IMG/M metagenome (GOLD analysis project Ga0114922, IMG submission 100975) | Deep subsurface microbial communities from Aarhus Bay to uncover new lineages of life (NeLLi) - Aarhus_00045 metaG | ecosystem: Environmental > Aquatic > Marine > Oceanic > Sediment | place... | reverse complement strand
CAGGTACTCCCCGGGGCCATCCATGGCCATCCTCCTACGAAAACGTCCTGTGTTCTCGCAGAATCCATCGACCACGTACGCCGAAGATCACCAACAAAACCCGGTAATGTTGCTACAGACTCGGTTTTTCAGTCATATCGACGGGGCGGCGGCCCTGGCGATCTGGCAACAATACGCCACACCTACGGAGGCGGCCCAGGCCAACCGAAATGACATCGCTGCGTTGATTCGTAAAGCAAGTCGCGGGCGAATCACGGAGGAAGAGTGTCATCGAAAAGCAGGTGACATTCACAGCACCGCCAAGATCATGGTGCTTGCCTTGGGGAAGCAGAATCCGGATCGCTGGTCGGCTTGGTCGGATGACATTCGCATGCTGGCTCACCATCTGGAGCACCTCAACGTTGGCCTGAAGCAAATCAAGAAGCAGCTCGAGGAGCTGCTTGAGGTCATCGAGTCGCCGCTGATGAGCTTCAAAGGGATCGGCCCGGTCACGGCTGCCACCATCCATGGCGAGACGCTTTCGATCGCTCGCTTCGCCACCGCCGATCGGTTCGCCCGCTACAACGGCACCGCACCACGCGAGGACAGCAGCGGCCGAACGCCGAAGCATGTCAAGAATCGCCGCTGCAACAAACGTTTGAGGCAGGCTTTCATGCAGTTGGCCTTGAACGCCCCGAGGTATCACGTAGCCTCGAAAATCTATCGGAAGCACCTGGAGTCCTGTGGCATCACCGGGGGCGCCGCCCGCGTCCGCCTGGCCCGCCGACTGTCGGACATTGTCTTCGCCATGCTGCGAGACGGACGAAAATATGACCTGGAGTACCATATGACCCACAAAAAATCGGTAGCATAAACTGGTTTTCAGACATATTCATATTGACTATGTCTCAAAACTCACCCGACCGCCAGGATGCCTTGCCGGTGAAGAAGGCCCTATTTAATGCTCCCGCCGCCCGGCAACGCCCTGGGCCTAAGGCGACCGTACCACATCAACTGCCGAATCTCGGAAAAACCAGTCTCGTTAATCCGAAAGCCGCGACGAGTTTTGTAGGGGCCGAGGAACCCATCCGGCACGTCGTCCACGTGGTTCCTCGGATCGCCATAGTAGCCGAGTTGTCCGCCCGTATCGTAGACGCGGTTCACGTGTCCGTCCACGAAGAGGATGTTGGCAAAACCGCCGACGAGGTTCCTTCCAGCGTCGTGCAGAGGCACGATGTCGTTGAACTCGTGGCCCTGGCGGTTGTGGTCGCCGGTGACCTCGCTGTAGTCGACGCTCATGCCGTCGCAGAATGATTCGACCGTATACTCGCCCACGCGCGCGACCTCCTTGTCGGCGAACTGGTTGATCTTGTCGGCGTAGGGCTGGGTAATCTCGCTGTCGCCCGAGTCCCCCGCCCGGGCGTCGCCCATCAGCGCGATGCGGTCAGGGGAAACCCCACCCTGCGAGAGGTGCTTCTCATTCAGCGGGCCGTCACCGTCCAACGGGCATTTCTTCGGGTCATTGGGATTCCCGTCGGACCCGTAACCGTCCTTTGCAGTGGGGTCGTTGCGGCTGAAGTGCCAGGTCGTGGCGTAATTGCTGTTGTAGCCCTTGGCCCAGAACTCGCGTAACTCGAACTCCGGGGGGCCGACCGGAACGATCGGGATCTTGACCTGGCCGCCGGGATGCTGGTTGGGATTGTCCGATCCCGTCTGGGCGGCGCCCGTGCAGTCCGCCACCTTCTCATTGATGGTGTAGGTGTTGGACGGACACAGCATTTTGCCCGGGTTTCCCACACGGAGGTTAATCACGTCGGCCACCCAGCCGAACGTGCGAACGTCGCCGTCCCGTCGATAGTCAAATGCCGAGGAGCAGCGATAGCCCGTGACGTTCTGAGAAGCGTACATCTCAAACGCCGTTGAAAACGTGCGCAGATTGGCTGCGCAGGCCACGGTCCGGACGCATATGTGGTCCGTCACGTTCCAGTTGACGAACAGGCCGAGCCCCTTTTGGGAGGGAATCGTGACGTTGCGGACCAACGCACGGTTCAGGAAGTACTCATCCTCGTGACCGATGATCTTGCTGGTGTCGAACAGGTCCTTGACCGGTTCCATCCGGCCGATACGGAATCCGAGGCCGTCGAGCAGGGGTGCGTGACGGAAACCGGACACGATTGAGCTTTCTGGCAAGACCCTATAACCTGTCGCCCATGAAGCGACGAAAGCGAGCCGATCCGAACCAGATGGATCTCTTCGAGACGCATGCGGCGAAACTGGAGACGTTCGCCGAAGAATTCGCCGTGGAGCTAAGGCGCGCCGCTGACCGTACCAAGAAGGAAGAGGACCTCCGCGTCGCCGTCGAGCGCCAGCTAGAAGTCATTAGCCGGGACCTAAAGGTTCGGATCGAGGGCGAGCACGAGTACACGCTGCTGCGAGGCGAGGTGGACTCAGTCTACGGCAGCGTGTTTATCGAATATAAGAACCCGGCGAATGCTGGAACCCGCCTCGGACCCAATCTCTCATCGCCTGGCACACGCAAGGTCATCGAGCAGATCGACCACCGCTTTGCCGACGTTGCCTCGAAAACGGGTCGCACGGGCGCGGCCATGCTCGGGATCGGCTGCGACGGTCGTTACTTCGTCTTCCGGCGCTTTGTCTCCGGGCGGATCACCTCCGAAGAACCTGTCGAGGTTTCACGCTGGAGTGCGCGGCGGTTCCTGTGGGCGATCTTCAATCTCGGCGAACGCGGCTTGGCCCTGACGCCGGAGTTCCTGGCGGGAGATTTCGGCAGTGACAGTGCACGCGGTCAGCAGGGTATCTCGGCCCTGGCGAAGGCGTTGGCCGACTACGAGCGCGAGCCCCGCGTCAAGACGTTTTTCCGACAGTGGAAGACTCTCTTCGGCGAGGTGTGCGGATACGACATAGACAACCCACGTGGTCACCTGCGAACGCTCTCCGACAAATACGGGCGCCGCGGGGACGACCCGATCCGCGTGCTGTTTGCCCTGCACACGTACTATGCTCTGTTCATGAAGCTGCTCGCCGCCCATGTCGTGAGCTACTTCCAGACCATCGGCGTGTCCCCGCTGGCCGAGATGGACCGTGCCCCCTCTCCTGATGCCTTGCGTGACCGTCTTCGCCAACTCGAGGACGGCGACGTCTACGGGCACCTGGGCGTCACCAACTTCCTCGAAGGAGACCTCTTCTCCTGGTACCTGTCCGCCTGGACCGAAGATGTCGAGGAGGCGGTGCGATCGGTGGCTGCTCGCGTGTTGCAGTACAATCCGAACTCCTTGCGCGACAACCCGCGCCAGGCCCGCGACTTGCTCAAGAAGCTCTATCAGCAACTTGTGCCCCGGCAAGTGCGCCACGATCTGGGCGAATACTACACGCCGGACTGGCTCGCGGAGCAAACGCTCGACGCCGCCGGGTACGATGGCAACCCGAGCAAGCGGCTGGTCGATCCGGCCTGCGGCTCGGGGACGTTCCTCGTCTTGGCGCTGGCCCGCGTCCGGCGCTGGCTGGAACGCAACTTCGAGCGCGCCGGGACGCCGCAGGATGTCGCCCGCACTGCCGCAGCGAACATTCAAGGATTCGATTTGAACCCGCTGGCGGTGCTGTCGGCGCGCACCAACTTCGTGATTCAGTTCTATGACCTCTTCGACTACCGGGGCAAGTTGGAAGTGCCTATCTATCTCTGCGACTCGGTGCTCACGCCTGCCGAATACGGCGACCCGGCGGAACCCGAATTGCTCGACAAGCCGGTCCAGGTTCCCACCAGCGCCAAGATGTTTCTGGTGCCGCGCGAGGTGACCACGGACCGCGATATGCTCGGCAAATACTGCAACACGTTGGCCAAGTACGCACAGGCCAGCTCCGGGTTCAGCGCCGGGGACTTCATATCCTGCTGCCGGTCGCAGGCCCTGCCGATTTCCGAACCGCTGCGCTACCAGCACGAGCAGTTGTTCGCCGACATCCGCGCCCTCGACCAGGACCGGCGCAACGGCGTCTGGGCCCGATTCATCAAGAACGCCTTCGCTCCCGTGTTTCTGCGCAGCGAGCCGGTTGATCTGGTGGTCGGCAATCCGCCGTGGGTCAACTGGGAGAGCTTACCGGGACGCATGGAGGCGGGGCTAGAGGAGGGCCGGAAGCCCAACTACCGCCAGCAGATCGCCGAGGTCTTCAAGCGCTACGGCCTGTTTTCGCTCTCCGGCTCGGCCGGGCGCCTGGGCGGCGGCAAGAAGGACCTCTCCATGCTCTTCGTTTACGCCTGCATGGACCATTACCTCAAGGACAACGGCAGGCTGGCCTTCGTCATCACCCAGACGGTTTTCAAGACCAAGGGCGCCGGCGACGGCTTCCGCCGCTTTGAGTACGACGACCGCAGTGGCGAGGCGGGGCGCAAGCGCAAGGTCTACATCAAAGCCGAAAGCGTGGACGACCTATCCGACTTTCAGCCGTTCGACGCGGCCGCCAACCGTACCGCGATCTTCGTCTGCCGCAAGTCCAAGCGTCCCACGCGCTATCCGGTGGGGTACACGGTATGGACCAAGACCAGGCGCGGGCGGATCGGGTCGGACGAGCCGCTGGAACTGGCCCGGGACGCGACCGCCCGCCGCAAGCTGGGCGCCGTGCCCGTGGACGGCGAGCAACCCGCGAGCCCGTGGCTGACGGCGCCGAAGGACGCGCTGCCGGCGCTGCGGAAGGTGATCGGGAAGAGCGCATACCGCGCGTACGAAGGGGTGAATACCGGTGGGCTCAACGGGTGCTACTGGGTCCGCGTGATCCGCGAAGTGCCCGACGGGGTCCTGATCGAGAATCTGCACGACGTGGGCAAGATCAAGGTGAAGCGCGTGCAGTGCGCCGTGGAACCGGACCTCCTCTACCCGCTGCTTCGCGGACGCGACGTGCGGCGCTGGCGGGCCGAACCGTCGGCCCACATTATCCTGGCCCAGGATCCCGAGACGCGAACCGGGATTCCCGAATCGGAAATGCGCCAGCGTTGGCCGAAGACCTATGCGTACCTCAAGCGTTTCGAGCCGCAACTCCGCCAGCGCTCCAGCAGTTCAGTCCGGCGCCTGATGGACCGTGGTCCCTTCTACTCCATGTTCGCTGTGGGGCCGTACACGATGTCAGCGTGGAAAGTAGCCTGGAAACACACCGGCGTTCAGAGCTTCATGCGAGCATGCGTTATAACGGGCAAAACGCTTCCAGATCAGAAGGTAATCTTGGTCGCTCTTGAAAACGAAGCGGAAACACATTTTCTGTGCTCGCTCATAAACAGCGTGTTGGCGTTCTCTGTTATTAAGAACTACATCGCGCTTGACGCATCTCCACACGTACTCGAACACGTTGCGCTTCCACGTTACCGGGCAGAGAACCGCTTGCACAAGCGTCTGGCCGATCTCTCGCGTCGCGCCCACAAGGCCGCGGCGCGGGGCCGCGCGGCCGAGCTTGAAGAAGTCGAGGCCGAGATCGACCAGGCCGCCGCGAAGCTCTGGGGCCTGACTTCCAGCGAGCTTTCCGCCGTGCGCCGTGCGCTGGAGCAATGAGGCCGGCGGACCCGGCAAGGCCAATGAGGCCGAGACGCTCTACGCGAAAGGGGAGTGACCGTACCTGCGGTCTTGTCCGGCGGATCGTTGTGGACGCTTCCGTCCCCCATTCACAGCCCTCGGCTCAGGACTCACCCACGGGCCGCCATCAATTCCCAGAGGATGCCAAACTCCATTGATGTGAGCGTGACGGCTTTGTCGTTGACCTTCAGTTCGCGACGGCCTCGATCCAGCGTGATTGGGCCTGCGCTAAGCACGTCTGACTCGACGGCGGGGGCGGTCGCGCGACGCAGCAAGGCATCAACCCGTGCGATCAGCACCTTCATCGAGAAGGGCTTGGTGATGTAGTCGTCCGCGCCGAGAGCAAAGCCGACCAACTCGTCGGACTCCTCAGCCTTGGCGGTGAGCATGAGGATCGGGATGTTGGCGGTCTTTGGCTCGCGCCGCAGCTTCGCGATCACCTCGTCGCCGGACAACCCAGACAGCATCCTGTCGAGGATCAACACATCGGGCGGGTCGCGACGGGCCTCGACAAGAGCGCTCTGGCCATCCGCGACGCACCGACACTGGCACTCCTCCCGCTCGAGGTTGTATCGGAGCAGTTCCGCCAGGTCTGCCTCGTCCTCAATCACCAGAACCGTTCTGATCGCGCTCATGTGTGGAGCTCGTCTAGTACGCACCGCCGCGGTAGCGCGGGTGCCTGCCTGCCCACGCCTCGGCCGGTCCCCATGATAGTCTTGGTCGGGTTCGATGCGAGCCGGACCCCGGCGCAGCGCTGCCAGGCCCGAAGCCGTCGACACAACCGCAGGCATTAATAGGGGTTCGAGCCGCGGCACTTGAGGCTCCCTGGGGAAGATTGGTCCCTCCCAGATCAGAAGCCGAAACGGGGCCGAGCGAGGGATTAACAGCGGGCGGTACGGGTCGCTTTACTTCCGCTATCTCGATCCGGACAACTGGTATCGCGTGCGGCTGGACTACAACGACGGGCGGGCGGTCGTTGTGCCGTTGTGGCCTGGGCATCCGGCCATACAATGGTCCTGTCCAGGCGGTCCCACAATCGGGAGTCACCGTGCAGAAAATCACCATCCGAAGCATCACCGTGTATCGACTCTCGATCCCGCTTCGGCGCATGGTCTCACACGCCGCAGCCCGACGCCATACGGCCGATTCGATCGTTGTTGCGGTTGAATTGTCTGACGCCACCATCGGGTATGGCGAGACGCTGCCGCGCAACTATGTAACAGGTGAGACGGTGGAATCGGTTGTGGCTGACATCCGCGGTCCGATGGCGAAGTCCCTGCTGGATTTTCACCCGACCTCGTTCAGCGAAGCCCTTGAGTTCATTGACGCTCTGCCGTGGCGTGACGCCGACGGACGCCTGATGTCAGCCGCCCGGGCGGCGGTTGAGCTGGCGCTTCTGGACGGTTCTATGCGACGCTTTGATCGCGGGGTGGACGACATGGTTGCCTGGCTGGGGCTGCCCGGTTTCGGCTCGCCCGGGAGCATACAACGTATCCGTTACGGCGGTGTGCTGGCCTGTGACAGCGTTCGCACGATGATGCGGCAACTCCGCCTGATGTACTGGTGGGGGCTTCGCGACTTCAAGCTCAAGGTGGGCGGCCCGGACGACGACCTTCGCGTCAATGCCGTGGCGCGATATCTGAGGCGCCCCCTCGCCTGCGGGAAAGCGACCCTTCGGTTGGATGCGAACGGGGCATGGACCAAGGACGAAGCGATCGAGCGCCTGGGCGATTGGAAAGACCTGTCAATTGCGTGCATTGAGCAGCCGTTGGCCAGGGGGGATGAAGTGAATGTCCGCGTCCTGCGGGATTTGTTCGATCTCGACTACCTGATCGTCCATGACGAGTCGCTTGTGACCATGGCGGATGCCGAGCGGCTCATCTCGCTGGGGGTGGCGGGCGGATTCAACATCAGGATCAGCAAGTGCGGCGGGTTGATACCGGCTTTGCGGTTGGCGCGTCTGGCCCGACGCGGCGGGGCCAGGATTCAGCTCGGGTGTATGGTCGGAGAAACGAGCATACTATCGGCTGCGGGTGTGCGATTTCTGGAAGTGTGCCCGGACGTCAGATGGGCTGAGGGAGCGTACGGGTCGTTGTTGCTGGCCGGCGATGTCTCCAGGCGCGGGCTGCGGTTCGGATTCGGGGGACGTCCGCCGCGGCTGTGCGGGCGGGGCTTGGGGGTCGAGGTGGAAGAATCCAGGCTTGCCGCTATGTGCGACGGGCGACCGATGGTAGAGCATCTTTGATGTGTGGCACTGTGGCACCGGCGATCCGCCGGTGAGTTCGCGCAGACTTGGTAGGGAGGGCGAAGATCCTCTTTGCCCGCTGGCACCAGCTTCAACGCCGCTGAGCAAAGTGAAACTTCGCTCTACCCACAATCGTGACGCTCACTCCCGATTTCCGACCTGCCTGTGCGTAGCATGCAGACAGGCCCCGGGTGGGTGCCGAGGCGCGTGGACGCGCTCCGCAGGCCTGGTATAATCTGCAGTTGCGCCTTAGAGGGTGTGTGAGAAGCGGGACGGAAAGTAAAAACCGAGGCGCGACCGTGAGGGAGCGGTTTTCCGCGGATGATACCGCACCGCTTCCTTACGGGCGCGGCTCGGATAAGACTTCTCACACACGCTCTTAGGAAAAAGGGCGCGCCGGGCTCGTAGCTCAGTGGTTAGAGCTGTCGACTCATAATCGATCGGTCGCAGGTTCGAATCCTGCCGGGCCCAGTGGCACCTTCAGATCTGACGGCAGGGTCCATGGCCGTGGCGGTGCCTGGTGGTTGCGGACGAAGCCCCTCATCCGAGGGGACGCGAACTCACCGGCGAGTCGCCGGTGCCACACATCAAAGGCGGCGGACACAGTGGGCAAGGGAATTAGTGGGAATTGCATATTCACAGATCTTCTCGAGCATGATTGTGCTATTGTCAGCAGGAGTCAACCCGTGAAAGACACACACCGCCCCGGGCGGATCAATCTCAAGGCCCTGGTCATCCTGTTTTCGGTCATGGTATTGCTGATGGCGGCCGCGTACGCGGGCTGGAAAGTTCGCAAGCGGATCATTGCGGATCGCGCGCTTGTAGCTGGAAAGGCCGCCGTGGCCGCCGAGGACTGGGTGGAAGCGTGCAAGCAACTCAGACAGTATGTTGTCCGTTATCCCGACAACGTTGAGGTGCTCAAGCTCTACGCCGAGGCCAACCTGAGAGTGCAGCCTTTGGAACCTGCTTACTTCTGGCAGGCGGTGGGTTGCTATCGCAGACTGATTCGCGACGTGCCGGACGAAGCGGAGAATTATGAAGAACTGGCGAAGTTGTACCGGGGGATCGGCGAGTTCAGCGAGCTAACGTATGTGGCCGACAAGTGGCGGCAGATCATGCCAGAGGATCTGCGTGCGACCGTTTGGCTGGCTCGCGGTTTGATGCCACAGCGGAAGTTCGAGGAAGCCCGCGAAGCGCTGATGGGGATCATTGATAAGGACAAACCGGAGGTGGTCGACGCGCTTTTGCTGCTCAGTGACATCGAACTGGCCGGCGACGACGATGAGAAAACCCGTGCGGTCAATGCGATGAAGAGGCTTAACGAATGCGTCAATCGTTTTCCGGATTTAGCCAAGCCCCTGGCGGTGCGGGCCCGAACGCGGCGTGTCTGGCGGGAGCATCTGAAAACCCCGGATGACGGCCCCAACGTCTTGAAAAAGGCCTGGCGCGACCTCGAGAAAGCGTCGTCACTGGCGACCTCGAATCCGACGATCAGCATTCTGCTGTTCGCCGAGTGGATGGACCACGGCGAGCTGGATCGTGCTGAAGCCGAGTTGAATGCCGCCAAGAGCGCGGATGCCGAGACCCTCAGACGACACGACTTTGAAGACCTCGATAGTTGGCAGCTTGTTCTGTTTCGGGCCGAGGCCCAGTTGGACTTGACGGCGAACAGGCCTGGGGCCGGTGTTGATCTTGCGGACCGGGCGCTGGTGGAGTTTGGCTCGCCTGACTCGCCTCAGCGAATTCTGTTTCTGCCCGATGTTGCCAGGCTTTATATCGCCGGCGGGCGTGCCGGCGACGCGGAAGCGGTTCTGGAGGAATACCAGCGAGCTCTCGTCAAGCACAAGGGGGGGCTGGATGACGAAGATCGGCTATTGATTCAATCGCTAAGAGGCAGGATCGCGGTTGCGAGCGGGCGGCCCTACGATGCGGCCAACGAGCTTGAGCCGTACCTGGCCCGCCAGCCCGGGGATGCCCAAGCGTGGCGTATGCTCAGTTGGGCCTATGAACAAACCAGGCAGTTGAGGCGATTCACGCGGGCCCTGGAGCGATACGTCGAGTTGACCGCGGACCGTTCGCCCGACTTGCCGGCCGTCTTGCGATTGGCTCGGCGCTGTATTCAAGAGAGGGACTGGGAGTCAGCCGAGAGGTACGCCCGCCTGTTGCAGTCACATCCCGAATATGCAACCGCCGGCGCCATCGTGCGCGTCCAGGCGGACTGGTTGCGACCAACAAACCAGACGGGTGGAGCCGACGTGCCATGGTCTTCCCAGCGATTGGCGACACTGCGCAGTGAGTTGGAGTTGCTGCGTCAGTCGGATCCGGACCGTGTCGATATTCGTCTGATGATCGCCGCCACCTATCTGCAGGAAAAGCGCACGGATGAGGCGATCAATGAACTGAAACGTGCCACCAAAGAATGCAGTGAGCCGTTGGACGCCTACCTTCAACTCGCCCGCTGGCTAGTGCCTACAGAACGCTTGGATGAGGCGATTGAGTTGATGCGGGAGGCCTTGGACCAATACCCTGACGTTTCCGCGCCATGGGTCGCACTTTCCGAGTTGCTGGAAAGGGCCGAGCGCGTTGATGAGGCCCGACAAACGCTACGTCAGGCCGAAGCTGCGATGGAGCCCGGCAGCCGGGGGCGGCGCGAGGTTGTCCGGGCGATGGCGAACCTGGAGATGCGGCAGGACAACCGCCAGGCCGGGATCGCCGTGCTCGAGCAGTTGGTGTCCGAAGACTCACCGGATGATCCCACGGACGTCGCCACCCGCGTCTACCTTCTTAACTTGCCTGAAATACGGGCGGAAGAGGAGAACGCCCAGAAGCTCATTAATGAGATTCGCGATATCGAGGGCGAGGCTGGCTTGACCTGGCGGATCCACCAGTCTCGCTTATGGCTGGTCGATGAGGACAAATGGCGGGATCATCAACAGGAGATCGAGCAGTTCCTAAACCACTGCATCCAGGCGGATCCCGCGTACGAGGACCCGGCGCTTCTGCTCGCCTCGTTGTACAGCAGGCTGGAGCGAACAGATCGCGTCGAGGCGGTCTACCGGCGCGTGGTTGAGGACAACCCACGTGTATCGAGGGCTGCGGACCACCTGTTGGTGTTGCTGAACAATCAGAGGCGGTATGAAGAAGCAAGAGATCTCTATGAGACGCTCAAGGCAAAGGGCAACGTTCGCGAGGGCCTTGGCGTCGCGGTCGCCATGGGCGTGCGCGAGTACGACGAGGCCATCGAGGAACTGGAACGCCGGGTGCTCGCCGATCCGAATGACGTGGACTTGCGGATTATGCTGGCGGGACTGCTGGCCGGGGAGCGTGAAGACATCGAGGGTGCGCTGGCGGTTTTGGATGAGGCCGAGGCGGTCGCGGAAGACCCGTTCGAGGTAGCGCCTGCCAGGGTCGCTTTCTTGGAGAATGCCGGACGGTTCGCGGATGCGGAGGAGGTGATCGAGCGCGAACTGGCGCGCAGTGGTACGTTTGACGCGTACAACTTGCGTGCCGGCTACCGTGTGCGTCGCGGCCAAGACGACCTCGCGGAGCAGGATTACCGTAACTTGACCACATTCCCCGAGCGGGCGGTGGAAGGGTATTGGCTGTTGGGACGCTTCTATTTGAGAACCGGTCGAGCGGCGGGGGCCATCGCCACTTATGAAAAGGGGATCGAGACTGACCGGCAGAACTTCGCGCTGCGGAAATCGTTGATGGGCGCTCTGATGGGCAGCGAGGACGAGGGGAATCGCGCACGAGGGCGAGATCTGCTGAACGATCTCCTTAGCGAGAACCCGGACGATCCTGGGCTTCTGCTGGCCAAGGCATTCGCGGTCTTGGAATCGGATGACGCCGAGGAGCGAGACGAAGCCCCGGACCTTCTCGAACGGGCCGTGAAGCTCGACCCCAGGCTTGTCACGGCGCACGAGTTGTTGATCCACCTGGCCTTGTCGGGGAATGGGCAAAGAGAATCTTCGCCCTCCCTCGTCCAGGCGAATGCGCTGGTGGAACGGGCGCTGCGTGACAATCCGCACCACTTGGGTCTTCAGTTGACCAAAGCGAGCATCGAGCGACGATTGGGCAACGCAGCCTACGCTCGCCAACTGGCGATGGGTGTGCTTGAGCGTGAACCGGAGAATCTACGGGCGAACTACCTGGTGGCTGAGATAGCATTTCTCGACCTTGGAGATTTCGACGGTCCGGACGGGGCATTGGAGTGCATTGATCGAGCGGCTGGCCTTGCGCCGGCGGAGACCGAGATCCACCAGAGGCGTGCCGAGGTTTACGCCGCAATCGGAGATATATCGCGTGCGGTCGAGGGGCTTGAGGCATTCGTGACGGCCAATCCCGATCGAGTCGACGCCAAGATGTTTGCTACGCTGGGGGAACTGCATCGCAGAAGCGGGAATCGAGATGCGGCGGGGCGCTGGCTGGCGAAAGCCGAGGCCAAGGACCCCGCCGCCGGCGAGGTGGTTCGAGCCCGCATTATGTTACTCGTCGGCGACGCGCAGAATGAGGGCCGATTCGACGAGCTTGCTTCGTTGCTCGCCGAGCGTCGGGCGTCTGCCCCCGACGACGCCCAGACCTTTTTTCTCGGGGCCGGCATTCTTGCTCAGAGCGACGAGAAGCGATTCCTCGCCCAAGCGTTCTCGCTGTTCAAGTTGGCCTGCGATCTCAAACCGAACATGACCGCGGCCTGTATGGGTGCCGCTGGAACCGCGTACCGTCTGAACGATCGCGCGGGGGCGTTGGAGGCGTTCGAGCGTGTACTCGAACTGCGACCCGACCATCCGGAGGCGCTGAACGGCTGGGCGTGGATTCGCTACGAGGAGGGCGGCGATCATAATCTGGCCGAAGCGTTGGAGCGAGTCGACCGGGCGGTGGCCCGCCGTCCAAACCAGCCCAACTTTCGCCATACGCGGGGTAGCATCCTCCTCAAGCAAGGGAAGTTTTCAGAGGCGAGGCGTGATTTCCGGAAGTGTGTCGAGCTTTCGACCGACTTTTCGCCAACGCGCGCCAAGGCGTTGCTCTGTCTGGCACGCGTGCTGATCAAGCTCGAGGAGCGAGTCGAGGCCAGGCGGCATCTCGAGGCGGTTCTTGAAATCGACCGGCAGACGAACTGCTTGAGCACGGACGATCGTGCCGATCTGGTCGAACTCTTGAAATCCGTCACCAATGGTGGTGACTAATGCCGCCTTTCGTTGGCATCGCTGCCATCGTCGCTGCGTGAATGTTGGGTGTCGCGGGCTCTTGACACAGCGTGTCAAGGACCTGCCCGTGCTCGCAGGGCGGCACGTCGCGGATCGCCTTGTCCCGTAGATCCGGAGTCGAAAGTGTCAGATGTTCTGCTCACAGGGGGCGCGGGGTTTATTGGCTCGCATTTGGCTCAGCGTCTACTCGCACAAGGCCACAGGGTCGTCGTGCTGGATAATTTCGACGACTTTTATGACCCACGGGTCAAGCGACGGAACATCGCGCAGGCTGTCAAGAGCGATTGCTGCACGCTGCATGAGGTTGACATTCGCGACCAATCCGCGGTCGAGGCGATTCTCCGCGACGACCCCTGCGATGTCTTCGTGCATCTGGCCGCCCGGGCGGGGGTCAGGCCCTCGATCGAGCAGCCGGCGCTGTACGCCGACGTCAACGTAAACGGCACGGTTTCGCTTCTGGAGGCGGCCCGGCGGCACGGTTGCCGGAGATTCATCTTCGCCGGCAGTTCCAGCGTTTACGGCAACAACCGCAAGGTGCCGTTCCACGAAGATGACCCGGTGGACCATCCCATCTCGCCCTACGCCGCCACCAAAAAGGCCGGTGAGCTGATCTGCCACACGTATCATCATCTGTACGACATGCCCGTCACCTGCCTTCGGTTCTTCACCGTATACGGCCCGCGTTGCCGGCCTGACTTGGCGATTCCGAAGTTCACTCGGCTGATTGAGGCCGGTCAGCCCGTGCCCATGTTCGGCGACGGGTCGATGCGGCGAGATTTCACGCACATCAGCGACATCGTTGACGGCGTGATGCGGGCGATCGAACGGTGCGAAGGTTTTAACATATACAACCTCGGCGAATCCCGGCCTATCGAGCTGCGGGCGATGATCGAAACCATCGCCCAGGCCCTGGGAAAACCGGCGAAGATCCAGTCGCTGCCGCCCCAGCCGGGCGACGTGGACGTGACGTATGCCGACGTGTCGCGCGCCCGGGATCAGCTCGGGTACGAGCCTAAGACGCAGTTCGAGGACGGCATCCGCGATTACATCGAGTGGTTTCGGGCTCAGGATTGAGTGGGGTAAGCGTCAAGTTGAGGTGTGCGGGGGAGGGCAAAGATCCTCTTTGCCCGCGGGCACCGGGTTCAACCCCGCTGAGCAAAGTGAAACTTTGCTCTACCAAAATCGTGACGCACACCCGGCTGAGTATGCCTGGGCCTGGCAACCTTGCTTTCGGCGGCGAAATGCGGGATAAGACCTTGCTGGGAACATAAACGCCTATAATACCGCAAGTCTTGTGCCGCTTGGATCGACAAACCACGAAAGGAGAGGCCACCTGCCGGTAATTCAGCATGGCCTTGGGAAAAGAGATGGTGTTCAATGTTCGAACCTGTGAACCGAAATCCTTCGCCGGCTGATCTGCGCAAGTTCGGCTGGGTGATGCTGATCGGCCTGGGCGTACTGGGGTTGGTGTTTCTGCTGGCGGGACGACTGAGCGGGCGTCCTGCCGTGCCGTTGGTGGGGGTTTCTTTCACAGCCTTCGCAGCGGCTCTGTGGGTGATCGGCGCGATCGTCTGGATCATCTCGCGTGTGACACAAAGCGGAACACGCATCGTATACGTCGGTTGGATGACCGTTACGCGCCCGATCGGGATCAGTGTGGCGGTCGTGGGGATGACCTTGTTGTTCTTTCTGTTTCTTCCGTTTTTTTCGCTGATCGTCAGAAGGTCCGACCCGTTGCGCAGACGCAGGTCGGCGGCGGATTCCTACTGGGAGGAGGTCAGGCCGTTCGAGCCGACCGTCGAACGAATGGCCCGTTTGTTCTGACCCGTTGTCCGGTACGGCAAAGATTATCTTTGCCCTCCCACCAGGTACGGCAAAGATCATCTTTGCCCTCCCACCAGGTACGGCAAAGATCATCTTTGCCCTCCCCGGCAGGTACGGCAAAGATCATCTTTGCCCTCCCGGCAGGTACGGCAAAGATCATCTTTGCCGTCTCCGGGCAAGTACAGCGGAGGTTGTCTTTGCCGACGTCGGCCACCCTGATTGATTGGATCGCAGCGCGTGAACATACTCGGCATTTCCTGTTACTACCACGACTCAGCAGCGGCTCTGGTGCGTGACGGGCAACTTATCGCCGCGGCTGAGGAGGAACGATTCAACCGGCAGAAACATTACAACGGATTCCCGCAGCAGGCGATCGCCTACTGTCTTCGCGAGGGCGGTATCTCGATCAACGAGGTGGATTACATCGGTTTCTATGAGAAACCGCTGATGAAGTTCTCGCGCATTCTGGAGACGGTGCTCGGCTATTGGCCGCTGAGCTACATGCAGTGGCTGGCGGGCGTCCCCCAGTGGATGACGCAGAAGCTCAACATCACCAAGCAGATTCGATCGAAGCTGCGGACGAATCGGCCCGTTCTGTGCTGCCAGCATCACCTCTCGCACGCGGCCAGCGCTTTTCTGGTGTCACCCTTCGACCGGGCGGCGATCATCTCCGCCGACGGCGTTGGCGAATGGACGACCACGGCTTGGGGTGTCGGGCGCGGCGGCGACATCAAGTTCCACAAGGAAATACGATTTCCGCATTCCGTCGGGTTGCTATTCAGCGCCATCACCGCCTACCTGGGCTTTCGAGTCAACGACGCCGAGTGGAAGGTGATGGGCCTTGCCCCCTACGGCCAGCCGACGCTGGTCGATAAGTTCCACCGGATTGTCGACATCAAGGACGACGGCAGCTTCCGCCTCGACCTTCGATACTTCGCTCATTGCTACTCGACGCAGCGGATGTTCAATCGTCGCTGGGAGAGGCATTTCGGAGGGCCGATGCGGCCTCGCGAAGGCGAGTTGACTGATTTTCACCGTGATGTAGCCCACTCGGGACAGAAGGTCGTCGAAGAGATCATGGTGAAAATGGCCACCCACGTGCAGCGTCAAACGGGGATGGAAAACATATGCCTGGCCGGCGGTGTGGGGCTGAACTGCGTCGCCAACTGGCGCATCCTGCAGGAGTCGGGGTTCAAGAACATCTTCATTCAACCGGCAGCGGGCGACAGCGGCGGAGCGTTGGGGACCGCGTTCTACATTGCGAACTCCGTTCTGAAAATCCCGCGGACGTTTACCATGGACCACGCGCTTTGGGGGCCCGGTTTCGACGACGATGAAATCCTGGCCACGTTGCGCCGGGCCGGGGCTGTGTACGAGTATGTTGATCGCGAGGAGGAATTGCTCGATCGCACGTCGGCCATGATCGCCGAGGGCAAGGTGGTGGGCTGGTTCCAGGGGCGTATGGAGTTCGGCCCACGGGCGTTGGGGTCGCGCTCGCTGCTGGCCGACCCACGCAACGAGAAGATGAAGGACATCATCAACGCCAAGGTCAAGTTCCGCGAGGCGTTCCGTCCCTTCGCCCCGGCGGTGCTCAAGGAGCACGCCCACGAGTACTTCGACATGCCCCAGGGCATGGACGCCCCGTACATGCTGCTGGTGCCCGAGGTGCGTCGGGAGAAGCGGCCTGTCATCCCGGCGGTGACGCACAAGGACGGCACAGGCCGGGTGCAAACGGTCACCGAAGCCAACAACGGACGATACTACCGCCTCATCCGCAAGTTTGCCGAGCGGACCGGCGTTCCGATCGTGATCAATACATCATACAACGTTCGCGGCGAGCCTATTGTCTGCACCCCGGCTGATGCGTATAATACGTTCGTCAAGACGGGAATCGACGCGATCGTGATGGGCAATTACGTCATCACCGAGAAGCCGGACGCCGTTGACTACGAAGCCGGCATGCGACGCAGCGTCGAGCTTGAAGCCGGTTCGCTGACAACATAGACGCTGTCTGCGAATGTGACATAGGTTTTCGACCGGCAATGTGGGACAGGTGGTAGGGTGGGCCGTGCCCACCATTTCTGACCCTGGTGGGCAAGGCCCACTCTACCCTTGCTGATTGAAGACCGGTGCGACATCGAAGGGAAACACAAGTGTCTGAGAATCTTGAGGACAAACCGAACGCCCCGAACGCCAATCCGTCCCTCCTGCGCGAGTTTTGGGATTTCCTCAAACACGAAAAGAAGTGGTGGATGATCCCTCTGATCGCGGTCCTGCTCATCGTGGGCGTTCTGATCGTGTTCGCCAGCTCGTCGCCCCTGGCGCCGTTCCTATATCCGTTGTTTTGACGCGCCAGGTCGTAGCCTGTGGCAGGTGGTACAATGGCTTATGGAGGTAATCATCGATGAGAACGTTTACTGCGGTCATTGAACGATGTCCTGACACGGGCCTGTATGTCGGCTTCGTGCCTGGATTCCCTGGGGCGCATTCTCAAGCCGAAACACTTGATAAATTGAACCGGAATCTGCGAGAGGTCATTGAGATGCTCCTGGAGGACGGTGAGCCGCCGTTGGAGGGTCGGTTTGTCGTCTGACCTCCTGCGGGGTATAATCCAACTATGAGTTTTGCCGTTGAGATAGAACAGGAAGACGAAGGCCGCTGGATTGCCGAAGCGTCCGATCTTTCCGGCGTCATGGTTTACGGGCAGAGGCGCGACGAGGCGCTCGCTCGTGTGCAGGCTTTGACACTCCGAGTGCTCGCGGACCGCCTTGAGAACGCCGAGCCAATCCCGAAAATGACCGGCATCTTCTCGGTTGTCGCATGACAGGTAAGGAAAAGAAATCGGAAAACGTGTTCAATACGTTATCAACGGAAGTGGCTGACGACACCATCACGTTCGCCCTCTCGGCGCGTCAAGAACTGGAGCGGCTAGAGGTGACGGTTGTACGACGGGGATGATGCTGGTATACTGAACCTGGGGAGAATGCTTGTGAAATACAAGATCGCGCTACGCAAGTCAGACGAAGGTTTCAGTGTTTCCGTTCCGGGGCTGCCGGGCTGCTGGTCTCAAGGCCTGACTGAGGAAGAAGCCCTGGAGAATATTCAGGACGCCATCCGGGAGTATTTGGCCGTGGTGGCGGAGCAACTTCGCGGGGCGGACATCCGCGAAATCGATGTAGCTGTTTAGTCGTGCCGAAGCCGCCGGGCATCAACCATCTCGACGCTGCTGGTCTGGTTGCCCCGACTACAAAACGCGACTCCCGAACAAAGGAAGGCTTGGCGATTGATCGACGGCGGGCTGTGACTTCATTGGGAATCGGTCGATGAAGATATCTCAGTTGAGAGTTTGTTGTCTCTTGGATAGTCGGTTGCTGCGTCACACATCCGCGCGGACGTCAGTCTCCTCTCTGCGCTTCTCCCCCACACGCGCCACGAGCAAACCTATCTCGAACAGGCCGTACATCGGCACTGCCAGCATGATCTGACTGATCACGTCCGGCGGCGTCAGCACCGCCGCGACGACGACCAGCCCAAGGACGACGTATTTGCGACTGCGGCCCATGTCCGCCGTACTGGCCAAGCCGGTACGCGACACGAACCACACGGCGATCGGCAGCTCGAACGCCAGGCCGAACGCCAGCGCCAGCATCAGCACGAACGATACGTAAAAGTTGATCGCGAATTGGCTGTTGATCGACGAGCGTCGAACCGTTGTGTCCAGCCGCATCGACCAGACCCCGTCTTCCGTTTTGATCATCAGTCGCCTGGTCGTCGTGTTGACCCACATCTGCCCGACGGCGGGGTCTTGCGGGTCTTCTTCGAACTGCGAGATTGTCGGCAACGGCTGCTCCGCGACCTTAGGCTGAGTCGATTCAAGCAACACCTCGGCGTTGTCCGACGCATCTTCGTTAGAGAGAGGAACGGTCTGGGGCGCTTGCCCGCCCTGGTCGGCCTCGGCATCCGTCTTCGAGGATTCCTTTGACCCACCAATGATCAGCCGCTGGAGCCAAGACGGCTCCACATGCAGTTCGCTGAAACTCATGTTGAAACGCACGAAGTAACTCAAGACGATTGGCAGAACCACGGCGAACAGAAACGCCACACCCAGGGCAAAAAGCCCGATCGACACCGGCATGTAATAACGGGCCCAGCGTTGTTCGCGCGGGTAAAGCCCCGAAGCCACAAAATGCCATACCTGAATCAACACCCACGGCATTGCCACGATCAGGCCCGACAGGAAGCCGACCTTCAGATAGACCATAAACGCCGCCTGCGGAGCCAGAGCCTGCACATGCGCCGGCAACCCGCTCAACTCCTGCACCGCGAACAGCGGCTGGCACAAGAACATGATGATGTCCTTCGCGAACACCAGCGAGATCGCCGTGCCGACAGCCACGCCGATCAATGCCCGGATTATGGATCGGCGCAGCTCCTCCAGGTGGTCGCCGAACGGCATCCGCGAGGACTCCATGTAATTACCGGCGGCATCGCCGGACGACTGAGGATCAGCGTCGTGCGAAGATGGGTTCTCTCGAGTTGGCATCGGGTGGCATTCTAAAAACACCGTCTATCGCGGTCAAACACGTGTTTCTCCCGGGGTGCCGGGCCTTCAGTGAACACATGTAGATGTCTTACTCCCCCCGGCGTACCCCATCCCCTGTGGGTGCGGCCAGAGGGCGTTGCGGCGTGGGTGCCCTAGGTTCTGTGAACCTGGGGGACGCGATGATCGACACCGGCAAACGTACTGAGCCGGGCCCTCTCACTCGCCTTATTCAACCACATTGTTCTGGTACGGGTATCATGGTGTCCCCCACCTCCAAAATGAGGTGGGGCACCCGCTGGACTGCTGCTGCTGTTGCCGTCAGGCGGGTTTTTGCCTTGATTTCCGGCCTGCCGTTCGAGTATCATTCAACCCTGGTCATTTCCGTTTCGAGTTTCTGGTCATTTGAGAAGGAGAAAGCCATGAAGCTTCGAAGATTTGTATTGGGATTGGTGTTCATCGTGGCCGGGGTTGTCCAGGCCGACACCATCCGGGTGCCGCGGGATTATCCCAGGATCCAGTGGGCCATCGATGTCTGCCAGGACGGCGACACCGTCCTGGTGGCCGACGGGGTCTACAAAGGAGACGGAAACAGGGACATCAGCTTTGGCGGTAAGAAGATCACCGTCCGCTCGAAGAACGGCCCCCAGGACTGCACCATCGACTGCGAAGGCAACGAGAACGATCCGCATCGCGGGTTCTACTTCCACAACAGCGAGACGCAAGACGCCAAGCTGGACGGCTTCACCATCAAGAACGGGTACGCCACAGCCGAAAGCCCAGGGGGCTTTTTCGGCGGCGGTGTGTATATCAAAAAAGCCAGCCCCACGCTGACTCACTGTACGTTCGACGGAAACTTTGCGGACCAGGGTGGAGCCGTCATGTGGAAATCCAGTTACTCGACGATGGCCAACTGCACAATTGTGCGGAACTCGGCCAACGGTGGTGGCAGCGGACTCTACTGCTGGCTGGGCTCGCCGAGGATCAGCAACTGTGTCATCGCAGAGAACGCAGGGAAGGGCACAATAGCCTGCTACCAGAGCAACGCGACGATCACCAACTGTGCGGTCATGGGGAACCACTCACTAGGTGAAGGCGCCGGGGCCATCCACTGTCACAACAGCGACACCGTGATCACCAACTGCACGATCACAGGGAACTCGGGCGAGGGCAACGGCGGGGGCATTTCCTGCCGCTGGCGCGCCAATCCGATCATCACCAACTGTATCCTGTGGGACAATACACCACCAGGAATCTATCTCATTTACCGCTGTAAACCGAAGGTGACTTATTCCGACGTGCAAGGCGGTTGGAGGGGGAAGAAGAACATCGACGCCGACCCGAAGTGGGTCAGCGGTCCGTTCGGCGACTTCTACCTGAGCCAGTTGCGATGCGGCCAGGATGAAGACAGCCCCTGCCTCGACGCCGGCAAGGGCAAAGCCAAGGAACTCGGCTTGAAGAAGTTCACCACCTGCACGGAAGGCTTGAAGGACAAGAAGAAGGTCGATATGGGCTGCCACTACCCGCGGTAGCCGCCCCGAAAGTAGCGTCACCACTTGTGGGTGACGGACGATTCGCCCCGGCGCCGCCGCAGACCGCGACGGTCGGCCCCATTGGCAACTATCACAGAAATGTGGGACAGGTTTTCCAGCCTATCGTTTGACCGGCTTTCAAGCCAGTCAAATGATAGGCCGTTGCGGGATCTACAATGACGACAGCAACCTGACGGTGAGGAACTGCATCCTGTGGTGTGGCCGGGACGGCGGGACTTTCCTTGTCGGCCCGCGCCCGCCGCGAGGATACGCAACCACGCGGCTGCACGCTGCAACTTCGCATCGGCGCGTCATCCGTACCGTTTGGGTCCTGACCGGACAAAGAAACCACCCCGGCAGGCGCGTAACCCGCCGGGGTGGGAGTGACGTTGTAACGCCGGGCAAACAGCTACTGTGGCGTCGTTATGGGCAGATATCCTGGCAGCTTCCGCCGAAGGTGGCCGATTTGCCCTGGACCACCTCGAACTTCGGACTGGTGTAACCGCCCCCACCCTTCTCCACCGACTGCCAGGTCAGGTCGCCGGTGGTGCAGAACGACTCCTCCGCGCGGAAGATCCCGTTCTTAAGTATCACGTCGCCGGTGAGAAGGTCACAACAGGTTTTGATGGTGATCTTCGGGGTCACGTCGGCACTGTTGTCAATGATTTGCCAGGTCCCGGCCCCGGAAAAGCTCTTACCAGTACCCAGGTCGACCACTAGCTCACCGTTTATCTTGGCCTCCCAGAACCCGCTGCCGCTCTTGGACCCCTCGGTCAAATACAGCGGGGATTGCTCCATGAGGCTAAAGCGGTCGGTGACGACAGAGGCGTTGTTGACCAGCGTGACCTTGATATACCCGCAGCCGCGGATCGGAACCTCGGTGGTGAGTTCGGCCCAGTTGTCGGTGTCGTCATCGATGCTGCACCCGCTTGCCATCAAAATCTCCCCGGCGTCCTGAACGACCCCGATGGTCAAATCAGTTTTGATGACCAGCGTGCCGATGACCTCCAGGCTGCCGTCGAGGGTCGAATCCGCGACGCCAGACAGGCTCAGCTTGCGTCCGCCATCTATGGTCAGGGTGCCGTAAACCTCAATCGAATCAGCCACCGCGTCGGGGTCGTGCGTCCATATCAGGCACTCCTCCCCCGCCGGGATGACCGCGTTTTCGTCGAACCTCGGCCACCAGCCGAGCGACCAATTGTCATTGACATGCCAGTTGGGCACGGAGACGGCGTGATAGACGTTGTCAGTCCCCAGGGCGGGCGTCACCGCGCCGCCTGTGGCGACCAAAACAGCCAGTAAAAAGATCGGACAAAGCTTCATGCTTGAAACTCCTTGTTAAGCGGCGAAATCGCCGCTGAATTCGTTGGAAAAAACTCGTCCTTGGGACGAAGCTCCCTTATTCCCCTCCGCTGCTTCGTCGCTTCGTCCCTACTTCCTCGTAAACCCATTCTGAAACAGGGCGAAGTCGCCCAGGTCCACGTCACCGTCGTGATCGATGTCCAGAAACCGGCAGTCACACAGTCGATCCACGCGCCGCGGACCGGTGATGCAGTCGGCGAAGGTCGCGTAGTCAACCAGGTCAACATCCCCGTCGAACTCGGCATCGCCGGTGCGAATCCGGCGCAGGAAACGTACGCCGCCCCCCCAATTCCCCTGGCGCGGATTTTCGAACCAGCGCCACGCGGGCTCACCCCAGTCGTTGATGTCACCAACGGTGTCGTCAACAGAATCCTCGGTGAGGCGGTGAAACGTCGGGTTCCCGTCGGAGACTCGGTACAACCACGCGTCGTCCGACCGCAATTCGTCATGCCAGCGGAAGAAAAAGATGTCCCCGAGGTTATTGAGTTCGGGACCGCCCCCCCAGTCCGTCAGCAGCTTGGTATTGCCATCTTCCCACAATTCAATCCCGAGGTTATTCGACCAGGCGACCTGGATCAGATTGTTGATCGCCGGAGCGCAGTCCTGTGGATCACTAGAAGGAAGAGTGACCGTCAAACCACTGCGATAGAGGCGGATCTCACCCACCCAGGGGAAAACGCAGGCGTCATACCGTGTCCAAACGATCTGATCGCGGTCGTTAATCTTGTGACCCTGGTTGCTGAATCGGTCGTGTGTGATCGATCTGACGGACTGTCCGTCGAAGAACATGGTGTCCATCTCCGGGTGGCAGGTCTCCTTGCGGAAACGTTTCCACGCCATGTGACCCAAGCTGTTTATGCTCGGGGAGTATCCCTTGCCCACAACAGCCTGCTCTCCATTCCGCAGCATGACGACCCGGAAAGTCTTCAACTGGCCGAAGACACCCCGCCCCCACACGATTGTTCCCTCATCGTTGATGTCCCCCCCAAGCACCAGCCGGCCCTTGTCGTAATCGGTG